>Ga0115004_10004625_pt1 | contig 10959 bp, 11 predicted proteins | sample ArcticOcean_MG_C_10_FD_88737 | JGI IMG/M metagenome (GOLD analysis project Ga0115004, IMG submission 88737) | Marine microbial communities from western Arctic Ocean - ArcticOcean_MG_CB11_90 | ecosystem: Environmental > Aquatic > Marine > Oceanic | place: Arctic Ocean: Canada Basin | collected... | reverse complement strand
TCATCACGCGTTTTTGAATTCCAATCGTTGACATCCCGAGAGCCATCGCGAAAGAGCTTAAGAACTCTCTCTGCAAACTCGCTCGTTTTGGCCATTTTTTTATTACCACTGCTTCATCGCTTCCTGCCTTTGTTTTCTTTGTTCTCGTTCGATCGCGAGTAAGTGCGACCATTCTTCTTCTTCCTCTTCTTCTTCTTCTTCTTCGTGACTTTGTGTAAATGTTTTTAAATGCGAAAGTTTTTGAATTTGAATATATTTAGGGTTTCAACTGCATGTATGAAACCCTAAACTCCTTAGTAAACTTAGCAAAAGCAAACAAAAAAGGAAAAACGGCTAAGTAAAAAGGAAAACTTCAAAGGCTAAACATAGACTCTGTACAAACACACATCGCCCATCACTTCTTCGTGAATGCATTCACGAACAACCTTACGAGCGCAAATTAATCGCGTTTCTTCTTCATCATCATCCGTTGCTCGCAGTAATAATAGGACTAAAAGATCTTCTTCGTTATCCGAGAACGAAACAGTTTTTAAGAACGCGTTTTATCCATATCCATTGAAAACGGTTAGGAGAGGCCAAAGTTCATCTTCGTTTAATGATCGATCGATCGTAAGGAACAATAAAACGAACAGTAGTAATGATAAGAACAGATCGTTAATCAGTTCTTGGGTTTCTACTACGAACGACTCTTCTTCTTCTTCTTCTTCTTCTTCCGCTTCTTCTTCCGCTTCTTCTTTACTGTTTTCAGGATTGAATAACAACTGCGACGACGACGAAAATAAGAAAATAGGCAGGAACAGGTTTAGGACGAAAGCTACAGACGCTCGCGTTAGCGCTTATGCTACGGAAGAAAAATCGTCTGATTTATTAATTAATTCGATAAAACATTTCGTAATATTAGGATCTGCGTTCTCTCTGTTATTACTTATCTCGTACGTTTTATTACCAATCGTTGGATATACGGCGGAAAGACCGACGAGTACGGAGAAATTAATGGTTCAAAAGTTTTCGACTTTGATGACTTTCCAGGCGAACGAATGGTTACGTTTCGTTGATTTGTTCGGAACTGGGGTGTTCGCGCATGGTGGGGTAATCGCCGCTGGGAAGAGAGGGTTGGATTTGTTAGGCTGTATCGTCGTCGGATGCATCACCGCCATGGGCGGAGGGACGATCAGAGGCGCTTTAGTAGGCATCGAAGGCGCGCATCCAGTGTTTTGGATAGCCGAGCCTGAATATTTAATCGTCGCTTTACTCGCGTCAGTGTTCACGTTTTTCTTTTGGCCCAAAGTTTTAACGAAAGAGATAAGAGAATCAAAGGCTATGGAGCAGGCGTTGAATTGGTTAGACGCGATTTCTTTAGGCGGGTTTTGCATCATCGGCGCAAACGCCGCCTTAGTCAGAAACTTAGGCCCATTACTCGCAATCGCTTTAAGCGCAATCACGTGCACTGGCGGCGGTATCGTGAGAGACGTTTTCTTGCGTCAACCAGTGAGAGTTTTGCATTCCCATGCCGAGTTATATGGTACGACTGCAATCTCTGGCGCGACCGTGTATACGTTCTTCGCCGTATACGTTCCTTCGTGTTCGCATAACGTAAGATGTCTCTTCGCCGCTCTGACGTGCATCGTTATGAGATGGCAATCCTGGCGACGTGGTCTAAGATTGCCACTGTACGCAGAGGTCATCGCTGGCGATACTAAGCCGAAATAATTTCATTTCATATTCGTAATACCTTGGCTCTCGTGCACAAAATCACACTTTGAACTCTCTATAAATCTCTCTCTCATTCATTATTTTGTTCTTTCTTTAAAGCCGCATTTAATGTTCAGAAAGCGCGAAGAGTTGATGCTTTGGAACTCTCTATAAATCTCTCTCTCATTTATTATTTTGTTCTTTCTTTAAAGCCGCATTTAATGTTCATCATTAATTATATTAATAGCATATACATATATATAATTAATTAACTGTTCGCTCGCGCAATGTTTCTGAGAATCTTAAGCAGCGCACGATCACGATCGTTACTGGCCTTTTCTCCATCGATCAATAATAATATCAGTAGTAATAGTTTCATTAATTCTTCTTCTTCTTTCCGATCATTACTAACGTCAACGAAGTCTTCGCTCGGAGATATGAACAAGAACACTACTGCTACTTATAAGGAGAAGAATAACATGAATAATACCACGAATAATAATAACGATAAGAAAAACTATTCAGTCGGATTAATGGTCCACAGGGACACGGCCGAGAACAACTCAGAAATGAAATGGTCGTTCAATAAAGAAAACGAGAAAATAGTGCAAGAGATCATCGAAAGATATCCAAAGAACTATAAACGTTCGGCGATGATACCGATGTTGGACATAGCGCAACAACAAAACAACGGGTTTTTGACGGTTTCTTTGATGAACCACGTCGCGGAGATCTTGGAAGTAGCTCCTATTAGAGTATACGAAGTCGCTACGTTTTATTCAATGTTTAATAGGACGAAAGTTGGGGCCTATCACGTCATGGTTTGCGGGACGACTCCGTGCATGTTAAGAGGGGCGAGAGATATCGAGAAAGCTTTGAGTGATCATTTAGGGGTGAAGAAGTTCGAGACGACGAGGGATGGGAAGTTTACGCTTGGGGAGATGGAATGTATGGGCTGTTGCGTGAACGCGCCGATGATCGCGGTGGCTGATTATACCGGTGGAGTGGAGAAGTATACGTATAATTATTACGAAGATTTGACGCCAGAGACGGCCGTGTCGATCGTGCAAACTTTAGCGCAAGGAAAAGTACCGAAGAAAATTGGGAGTCAAATTAGGAACAAAGCCGAACCGCTGAGTGGGACTACGACTTTAAATTCTGATCCACCGGGTCCGAATTGTCGCGATTTACAAAAGTTGAAACAAGAACTGGAAGCTGCTGCGAAGCAAGCGGCAGCTGATGCAGCGGCCGCGAAAGCAGCCGCTGCAGCCGCTGCAGGTGCTGATAAGAAGTAATATATTTCTTTAACTACACGTAGTAATAATCATATGTTACTTCTTCTTCTTTTGTAATCTGTAAAAGTAATTATTTAATTATATATCAGCATTCTATCTCTATCTCTACATTCTATTATTGTGCTCTAATTTTTAAGGAATGTTATTTTCATCGCAGAGTATGGAGGCGACTTGAATGAAGTAATTTTCCCATCGCCTTCTTTGAAGATGACCGTTTCAATATTTCCTTTCTCGCCATGAATGCCGGACGATTCACAACATCGAAAGGTTACTATCGAAATCGGATTTCTGTTATTATTATTATAATCATCTCCTCCTTCAAAAGGAAAGACGCCATCTTGTTGTTGAACCAAGAATTCATGATCGAAAATGTTCACGATGAGTACGTAAGCGTATTGTTCGTCTTCGTATAACGTGGCGTGAATCAAATCATGTTCGCAAGGCGCGAATTTCCCTGACAAAATCGTCTTCTTACTCAGAACCGGATTGGCGATTTTAAGAGAACGCCGAACTGTATTTTGGCCGCCTTTAAATATGTCTTTGAAAATGTCTGTGAAGATATGCGTGCCAACTTTCCTTTCGAGAGGAATTGAGTGATGCTCGTTCGATTTTTTCCCGTGACCTTGCCTTTGAATATCAACAATAAGCGAGAGCGAGTGAAAGTTGGACATTTCGATGTTTTCATATTCTGAAATTCTACGAATCATCTCGATGTTCATCAAAGCAGCTAAGTACGAGAATCGAAATTTGTCCTGTCGGTACTCACCTCCGAATCCGCCGACGCCGAATTCAGTTATCCACACTTTCTTTTTTGAAAAATTGTCTTCGATGAACTTCATTGTCTTAGCAAGCTGTATCTCTAAATGCGACAAGGAATGTTCGTACCACTGCAAAGCGGTGGGGTAGAATTGTTTTCCATGCCTCGCCGGTTGCGGGTATACGTGAATAACCACCGCATCGTAAAAGTCTCGATTTTCTGCGATAACTTTATCCCATTTCAATTTCCTTTCCTTACCTCTCTGCTTTTCGTTCTCGTCGTCGTCTTTGTTCGTGTTTTGTGCGTCGTTTTTCATTTTCTTCTTTTTATTTGAATCGTTCTCTAGAAAGGACTCGTCGGACCATGAGCAAGAGGATATCACGACACCAATTTTTGCGTTCGGATAAACTTCTTTCACGGCTAAAACATGTTTCCTACATCTCCTAACGTACTCTTCCGCAGTAGGTATATACTTCATGTAATTCTCGAAATAGACTTCGTTCGAGAGCTCGACGAAGTCGACTACGCATCCGCTCTTAAAAAACTTCTCGCACATTCTCTTCGTATAATATTCATCCTTCGTACAAAGGTTCAGCACTAACGATATCTTAATCTCACTGTTTCTAATGAACTCAATGAACTCCTCGATCTCGTACTTACCGTTACGTTTCGATCTCTTAATGTTCTCGTTTCCTTTCACGGCCCTTTCGTCGGTTTCATCGTTCAACCCTCGCTCGAAATCGAACGTGTTCGCAATAGTTCCACCCGGAAACCTAATCGATTTAATACCAAGTTCATTGCTACATAAATTCACTAACTCTGGATGTAAATAGTCTATCATTCCGCTCGCGAATTCGTTGTTTATTGATAAGAAATGTTCAGATATTTTTGTTTTTTCAGTAGCTTTTTTTGTATCGATATCGAATTCGATTACCTCTATCGCGCGGCCGCGTGGCGTTCCTAATTTCGATACCGACGATGACGATGATCGTTCTTGTTCGAGAGCTACGTGTTTTTGATGATCATCTCGCTGTTTATTTTGTTTCCGTTCCTCCCTTTTCTTTGCCTTGATAGAACTTCGATCGGTAAAACATCGTTTAAAGAGGAAGAAGAACATTTTTATGAAGAAGAAACGATTTTTTGTTTTGCTGCTGCAAAATACCTATTCGCTATTGTTTATCCAGTTTACTCCCGCGTCTATCTCACTCACTCACTCACTCTCACTCTCACTCTCTTGCGGTTTTGATATGTATGTGTATGTCTCTCTCTCTATCTCTGTGTTTACTTTGTCTCTCACGCGTCCAAGTCACGAAAGGGCCATAAGAATCTCGCGCACCTGGTACCGCAAAACAACGAAACGCCCCTAAGTTTTGACTCCTCAGTTTCGTCAGCCTGGAACGAGTTTTGATGGATTTCGTTCCACGAGAATTGACCCGTTCTCTCGAAGCCTTTCATGTTCGAACGCGCGAACACGAACTCTTGTAAGCGCGAGATGTGTACGACCCTGAACCCCTTATCGCTCAAAATGTTCGCATCTTCGAAGAAATACGAAAACATGTTCACGGTCATTAAAGAATTCGCGCCTTCGATTACGACGAAAGACTTCGTCATCAATAACACGAACAGAACGGCCAAGATCGATAAAACTGCCGTCAATATATCCGAAACGTCGCCCTTCTTAAAGTCCGGGTCTAACGTTAAATACACGGTCAAAGCGTGTAAAAGGAGAAACCCGTACGCGAAGAACATCGGAAGCGCCTTTAACCACATCGTAAGTTTATGCGTCTTCGGGAAATCGACGATGATCCCTCTCGTTAAGCAAATCAGCCAAACAGTGGCCCTGTGCGAATACTCTACCTTCGACCATCCAATCAAACCGATCAAAAGTAGTTCGAGAACGATGAACACTTGATCTTTCATCGTAGGAATTAACGCCAGAATCGGTGAGAATAACAAGAAACAGAATATGCCCACGTCCACCCATAACATAATTCCCGATTGCCCTGTTGTAATTTAAGTAAACGTCGTAATTAATTAATAAGTTTTAATAAGTTTAATTAATTAATTAATAAGTTTTAATAAGTTTGTAATTACCGTTGCGGAATTCTTTCATTTTATCTAACGACTTGTTTTCGAGTAAAAACATCTCGATCGATGTGACCTTCTGTTCACCGCGCGCGCTCGACGATTCAGATTTTCTCGCCGCGATATTTTCATTATCGTTATTACTGTTATTACTGTTTAGTTCGATATCGATCTCTTCGTCAGTTTTCCTACCAACGAGTTTACTGAACATATTCTTTCCTTATTATTTATGGGCGTGCTGGAATTTATGAAGCGATGACGTGAATTTAACGCGATAGTATGTATGTATGTGTATATGTAATGTACGATGATAAAGTATCATTAAAAAACACAATAGTGGTAATGAGTGATCACGATTAAGCGAGTGCAGTAGGACCGTGACTGTGACTGACCAACGACGCGAGAGGTGGTTGCGACGCAGGAGACGAGGAAGTACTATCGTTCGAAGAAGCGGCGACGACCGCGCAAGTGTTCTCCAAGTTTGCGCGAACTTTCGCGAGGAGAACGTTCGCGACTTGCCTTTGCGCGAACTTTTTCAATAAACCTTTAAGTTTACAACGACCTCGTGCGACGAGAACGATCGAGTTCGATGATGGATCGATCTCAATCGCGTTAGAGCCTTCGTAAAATTCAAACACGCGAGAGGACTTTGAGTCGATCATTTTCGTTTTAATGAAACGTTTCTCGGAGTCTTCGACGACGAACGTTTTCATGGACGACGATCCGAACGCGCTTTGCGATTGCGTTTCACATACGTAAAACTTTCTTTGATGATTATTACCGAGTCCAATCGTCCTATAAAACGGCCCTTCTGCTCTTCTCTTCGCAAAGTCTTCTTCGTTCGAACCGAAAACGTTCTCGCGTATCTCTTTTCCCGTCGCTTCGCGAGACGATGTCTTCTCCGTGAAATTATCAATGCCAAGAATTCCTTCGCGCAAGCTCTTATAAACAAACGCTTCGAATTCTTGTTTACTTTTATTCGTCGTCTGCGTCTGCGTCTGCGTCTGCAACTGTATCGTTTTCTTCACGCAATATTCGACTTCGCCTTCCGGTAAGAGCTCGAATTCGTGTCGATAAGGAAAAGCTTTTTCCCTACTGCTCACGATCTGCTCGTCCTTTGCAGTCCTTCTTCTGCGAGAGATGTATGGATACGCCTCATCTTCTTGTTCCGGGAAAACCATCGCTTGCGAGATATCTTCGGCCTGCACTGCGCATGCCTTCGTCTGCTGCTGCGTCTGCGAGTTCGAGTTCCTGCGCGTGATCTTGCCAATAATAAATCCATCCTTCGAATGTTTTTGTTTCCTGGATTGACCGAACCGCGTGTTCAAGAACGACGATAAGGCGATCATTTACGCGCTCTCTCTCGTTTACTTCCTCCGATATATATCGTTTTCACACACTCTCTGTCTTTGCTTCGTTGCGTTGAATAAATAAACGATTAAGAAAAAGAGGAAGAAGATATATTTAAGTTTAATAAAACCTTGTTCGGTCGAAAACTTCTTCGTTCTGTTGGCAGCTGTTTAAAATCCTCCGTCCTCGCATGTCGCATGTGTGCACTCTCAAAACAACGAAACGCGCGCTCTGCTCATCTCTCATCTCTTTTAACTCGGCAATCAACTGCGAGTTTCGATGTAACAAGTCAATCGTTAGTGTTAAGTGTTAACGCCGCGCGCGTTATATATGTTTACACTCAAACGACTGCGACGCAGATCACGCGGACGGTTTTCAATTTTCTCTCATTTTTTTGATCAACAGAACGAAGAAAAAAAAGAGTCGATACGATCGTCATTGAAGAGAGATATGACGCAGAGTAGTACACTGAAACGAATAAATAGGTAAACGTACAATCGTAGTCATTGAAAAATGACCGAAGCAGAAGAACCGAGAGAACGGATCGCGCAATCCATCATCGACGCAGACGAAGAAGAAGAAGAAGAAGAAGATTTTCTCGTTCTGTATCGCGAATGTGCGATGGAAGATATCGACCAAGATATCGAATCTATGGAGCGAGAGGCATATCCCGAAGACGAAAAAGCTTCGAAAGAAAGCCTACGATTCAGATGCGAACGAGCTAAAGAGTTCTTTCTAGTAGCAGAGAAAATTGATAACACGAATGCGAATGCGAAAACAATCATCGCCTATTGTTGTGGGACGCTCATGAAAGGGACAAAATTAACGCACGAATCGATGTTTGCGCACGACGCCGAAGAAGGCACGACGCTATGCGTTCACTCAGTCGTATGCAAACGAGCGATGAGAAGACAAAAAGTTGCCACGAAATTACTGAAGCAGTACGTTAAATTGATCAAAGCCATGAACGTATTGCGCGCGAGCGATGAACGAGATGCGAAGAGACCGCGCTTAAAATCGATCCGGTTGTTATGTAAAAAAGAACTCATCGCGTTCTACGAATCGTGCCAGTTCGAATGTCTAGGCGTTTCCGATGTCTTGCACGGTCGAGAGAAATGGTTTGAATGTGAATACGTACTATAGATATAGTTCTAGCGTTTGATCGTTATCGTAATCCTTTGAAATTAAGGCGCGTGATACTACATCAGAGCGACCGCGTTCGTATGTCTAGGCGTTTCCGATGTCTTCCACGGTCGAGAGAAATGGTTTGAATGCGAATACGTACTGTAGATATAGTTCTAGCGTTTGATCGTTATCGTAATCCTTTGAAATTAAGGCGCGTGATACTACATCAGAGCGACCGCTTAAAGCGTAACATTTTTCTCTCTTCATCTTCTTCTTCTTCTTCTCGTGATAATCTTCGAAATCGAATTCGCTTCGATGTCCATTTCTTTAAGCGCGCTGAAACAATAATACTAGCGATAATAATAAACATATAATAATAATAAATAATAATAATAAGGGAAAGAAAATATGTCCAATAAAGAGGGAAAGAACATCGTAGCAAACATCTTCGGCGACGACTCCGAGTCCGAATCGGACTTAGCAGATGATAACGAAGACAAAACGGAGCAAGATGAGACTACGAAAAATAAGAAGAGAATCGAAGAAGAAGAAGAAGAAGATGAGGATGAAATAGAAGATATCGAAACGGCTCTCGATGACGCAGACGATGATCAAGATCAGAAGAAGAAGAAGAAGAAGAAGAAGAGCGATGATGATGAGAACGATGTACTGAAGCGATCCTCAGGAGCACGAGCGGCAGAAGAAACAGAGGAAGAAGAAGAAGAAGAAGAAGTTCGAGAAGAGCGAAAGGGAGAGCCGATGCATTTGATCGCAGCACTTTGTGAAGACGCAGACGACGCAGACGACGCAGACGACGAGAGAGTACGTTTAGAGCCAGTGGTCTCAAAGGCGACGAATATATTCGACGTGTGCGCGAAAAAGTTCGACGAAGACGCGTTCGTTGAAGAGGAAGATAAGACAATCGTGGACGAGTTCGGGAGATCGAAGTTGAAGGCTAAGGAAGGCAACGTCGTGCGATGGATGAAAGATCTCGCGACGGATGAGATGAAATCGAACGCGAAGTTCGTGGAGTGGTCTGATGGGTCGAGGACGTTACATTTAGGCGCAGAGGTTTTTAATGTCACCGAAACAGCCGTATCATCGAAGCAAGGCTTGAATCAGTTCGTGTTTGCGAGGCATGCTGGGTTAATGGAAGGGAAAGCGAAGATTAGTAAACGCATGCAGTTCAGACCGGCGACGACGGATTCGCATACGCATAAAACTTTGAGAGATGCGATTGAGAAGAAACATGGGGCGAAAGCGAAAGGCACCATGCGCTTCGTCTCGAACGTAGACCCGGAGAAGGAAAAAGACGCTTCGGATAAATTGAACGAACAAAGAGCGAGAGACGAAGCGATGTTGGAAAGAAAACGGAAAAAAATGATGTCAGAAGACATTCGCGCTCGAGCAGATGGTATCGGTGGTGGTGGAGGAAATACTGGAAGATATGGTGGCGGTAATCGAAGTATTCGCGGCGTTGCGAATGAGTTATATTACGACGAACGCTCGCGCAGAGAAGCCGAATTAGACGCCGAGTTCTTGGAAGAAGGAGTCGGTTTCGGTGAAGACGAACACGAAAACGATGACTTTATTGTTCCAGACGACGACGACGACGACGATGATAACTCTGAAGATGATGACGACGATGCCGGTAAGAATAGTAACAACGCTAGCAGGAAAAAGCGTACGCTCGTAGATTCCGACAGCGAAGATGATTGAATTGTTCTGAAAATGTTTTGTTGCTTTTAAGAGCAACGCAACGCGTAGCGTAATATACATCACATCATTATCATTATCATTATATTAGAAAAAGAGAGAGAGAGAGCGTGTTGTTTTGCTTTGTTATACGTACATGATCATATTACCGTTCCGAGATTGGAGAAAGGAATACCTCGTCATAAATAATCTTCGTCATAGAAATATATGTTCATCAACAGAGCGCTATGTCATCTATGTCATCAACGAACCAGATTCATTGAATCAGAAACACGAGGAAGAAGAAGAAGAAGAACAGGAGGAGGAAGAAGAACAATTCATTCATTCGTTCATTCACTGTTGAGAAGGTCCTCATCGAATGATAATATCGCGCCTATTACGACTAATAAAACGAGAGTAATCGTCAGTAAACTTTCCTATCACGAACACGAAATCGAAATAAAAAGGAGCAAATTTGTTGCGAAGATTGCCAGTCCTGCGACAGAGAAAGAGGCTTTAGAGTTCATTAAATCGAACTCGGATTTGAGCGCTGCACATAACTGTTTCGCCTATAGATGTAGCAATAAAAGTGAATGTAATTCTTCATTTCGGTCGTCCTCTGACGACGGCGAGCCTTCCGGGACGGCTGGAATACCTATTTTGAATGTTCTGGATGGATACGCGCGAGAGCCGCATAGGTATGAGAACGTCGTAGCTTTAGTGACGAGATATTACGGGGGTATTGAACTAGGGAAAGGAGGGTTATCGCGCGCGTACACGCAAGCGGTGAAGCGAGCGTTTGATTCGATAGATTTAGAGAGCGAGACGAAATTAGTCGCGAGAAGAGAAGTCGTCGTATTCGCAAACGTTGAAGAACCTTCGTTAGTGCCTCATTTGTTCCAAGCATTGAATGAAGCGCAGACGAATAGGTTTGTATTAGATGGAAAAGTGAAGATTATT
>Ga0115004_10004621_pt1 | contig 10967 bp, 12 predicted proteins | sample ArcticOcean_MG_C_10_FD_88737 | JGI IMG/M metagenome (GOLD analysis project Ga0115004, IMG submission 88737) | Marine microbial communities from western Arctic Ocean - ArcticOcean_MG_CB11_90 | ecosystem: Environmental > Aquatic > Marine > Oceanic | place: Arctic Ocean: Canada Basin | collected... | reverse complement strand
TTATTATTATAAAATTTTAATTCAACAATAAAATTGATAAATTAATAATAAAATGAATTAATAGCTTAAATATTAATATAATGAAAAATCAAAACTTCAATAAAGGTCTTACTTTAACAGCTTTAGGTTCTTTTTGGTGGGGTGTAATAGGTGTTATTTATTTCAAATATATATCTTTTGCTGGACCGATTGAAGTTGTTATTCACCGTTGCATCTGGACTTCTGCAGTATTGATAATTACAACTTTCTATTTTTCTAAATGGAATATTTTTTTTGAAATTATAGCTAATAAAAAAAAACTTATGTGGTTATTTTTTTCAGGATTATTGATATTCATCAATTGGGCAACGTGGATATTTGCTGTAGGAACTGAAAAAATTATTGATGCTAGTTTTGGATATTTTATAATGCCTATTTTAAGTGTTTTCTTAGGTTATATTTTCTATAATGAAAAAATTAATAAAAAAAGAGGTGTTTCAATAATATTAGTTTTGATTTCAATTTTATTTCTCCTTGTTGTTAATTTTAATTCAATCCCATGGGTAGGAATAATTGTAGCCTTAAGTTGGGGTTTTTATAATCTTTTAAGAAAAAAAATTAATGTAGATACTGATATTGGTTTATTAATTGAAAGTCTTTTTATACTACCATTTGCTTTATTTTCTTTTTATCTAATTTTTCAGAATAATTTAAATGATTTTACTTTAACTTCTCCTTCATTAATGTTGGTATTCATGCTTGCGGGCCCTATGACAGTTATACCACTTTTTATGTACGTAAGAGGAGTTGAACTTTGTGGACTTGGTCCTACAGGCATGATTTTTTATATTACCCCAACATTTCAATTTATACTTGGTTTTTTTTATTATAATGAACCTTTTTCATATGAAAAATCGCTAAGTTTCATTTTAATATGGATTGCTGTGGTTATTTATTTAAAAGATTTATATGAAAATAATTAGAAATTTTATAATTCTATTTTTACTACTTACCAACGTAGCATTATGTGCGAATGAGCAATCTTTTAGTGAATGGCTAAAAAATTTTAAAATGTATGCATTAGAAAATAATATTTCAGAATCAACTTTTGAAATGGCAATGTCTGATGTAATTTTTTTACCCAAGGTTATAAAGTACGATCGCTTTCAGCCAGAATTCTATGAAGATACAAAAACTTATATATCCAAAAGATCTTCCAATCAGAAGGTTAAGCAGGGTATAAAATTATATACTTCAAATAAAATTTTCATCGATTCTATAGATATTAAATTCTCGGTAGAGAAAAGTTTATTGCTAGCTTTAATGGGTATAGAAACTAACTTTGGGACTTATGTTGGCAAAATGGATATCTTATCCTCATTGGCTACTCTAAGTTTTGATGCAAGAAGGTCAGAATTCTTTACAAGAGAACTTATTACTATACTTCAGCTAGTTGAAACACAAAAAATTGATCATAGTATTTTGTATGGATCTTGGGCTGGCGCTTTTGGTAATTTTCAGTTTATGCCATCAACCATTGAAAAATATGCAATAGATTATGATAAAAATAATATTATTGAACTTAAGTCAACAAAAGATTCTTTTGCATCAGCAGCTAATTATATAAAAAAAATAGGATGGAATAAAAATCAACCATGCTTTATTAAAGTTAATTTAACCGAAGATGTACCTAAAAAATTATTAAATGTATCTGCTAAAAAACTACATAATAAAAATAAATTTAAATATATAAAAAAATACATTAAAGATAAAAAAAATCATTTAATAGATGGTAATTTAATTGTTTCAATCATCACACCAGACAAAGACATAATACCAAATTCTGAGAATTTAGATCCTGCTTATATAGTTTTCGAGAATTATGAAAAAATACTTCAATGGAATAGATCTTTAAGATTTGGTCTAGCTGTATGCACCCTTAAAGATAAATTTGAAAATGTTTTATAAAAATATTTTATTTATAACTTTTTTTATATTTTTAACTAATTGTACTATGGAAACTTTAGTTAAAAATAAACCAAATACAATTTTGATTAATGCCTACTCTAATAAAGGCTTTGCTTTAGTTTATAGTGAGGATATTTTTATAAAAAAAATTGTTAATAAAAAAATTGATGACCGCAGCTTAATTATATTTCAAAAAAAATTAAAAACTAATACAAAGGTTAAGATTACTAATATTCTAAATAACAAATCTTTAGTAGTGACTGTGGGAAAAAATTCTACATATCCTTCTTTTAATAATGCTGTATTGTCCAAGAGAATAGCAGACGAGTTGAATCTAGATATTAACCAACCTTATGTTGAAATTTTAGAAATTCTTGAAAATTCAATTTTTGTAGCTAAAAAAGCAAAAACTTATGAGGAAGAAAAAAATGTTGCCGTTAAGGCGCCAGTTAATATGATAAGTATTAATGATTTAAATTCAGTAAAAAAGGATAATAAAAAGAACTCTAATATAAAATTTTCTTACATAGTAAAAATTGCTGACTTTTACTTTAAAGACACAGCTTTGATGATGCTGAATAGAATCAAGACTAAAAGTTTAATTGTGAATCCTAAAGTAAAAAAAATTTCTGATAAAAAATATAGAGTATACTTAGGTCCCTTTAGTAATATTAATTCTCTACAAAAATCATATAATGATATAAGCATATTAGAATTTGATAATATTGAAATTATAAAAAATGATTAAAACTAAATTTTTAGCAATACTAATAACATTACTGTTATCTGTTAATTCAAACGCAGCTTTTGACATAAAAGCTCGAACCGCAATATTACAAGATTACCTTTCTGGTGAAATTTTGTATGAAAAGGATCCAGATAAATCGATATACCCCGCTTCAATGACAAAAATTATGACTGCAATAATTGCTTTTGATTTAATTAGAAGTGGTGATCTTAATTTGAATGAAAAATTTTTAATTTCTGAAAATGCTTGGAGATTATCCTCAGCTGGTTATTCATCAATGTTCATAATGGTTGGTGATGCAGTAAGTGTAGAAAATCTACTTAAAGGTATAATAATCGCTTCTGGTAATGACGCTTGTGTTGCTTTAGCTGAAGGTATAGCGGGTACAGAAGATGAATTTGCAATCATGATGACAGCTAAAGCTGTAGAAATAGGAATGGAGAATACAAATTTTGCGAACTCTTCAGGAATTAATGATCCTAACAATGTGTCAACTGTTAGAGACATTATGCTTATGTCTAATTATCTTATTAAGGAATTTCCAGAAGAGTATAAATATTTTTCAGAAAAGGAGTTTACTTGGAATAGAACTGGTGGTGACCCAATTACTCAAGGTAATAGAAACCCACTTCTATACAAAAGCCTTGGAGCAGATGGCATTAAAACAGGTTATTTGGCAGTCGAAAGATATTCTTTAGCTTCATCTGTTTATAGAAATGGTAGAAGATTAATAGCCATAGGAAGTGGTTTTAACACAAAAAATGACAGATCTAAGGAAAGCGCTAAACTCTTAACATGGGGATTAACTAGGTTTGATTTAATTGAAATAGCAAAAATAAATACTCCAATAGAAAACATTGATGTATGGCTTGGGAAAAAAAAAAAAGTCGAAGTCTATGTTAAAGCTGATATCTATAAAACAATTCCAAAAGCTCGTAAAAAAGATTTGAAAGTAGTTATAACTTACAATGGGCCCGTACCAGCACCAATAAAAAAAGATGATATTCTGGGTAAACTAAAAGTTACATATAAAAATGAACTTATTGAAGAATACGATTTATTTGCTTTTGAAGATGTTAAAAAATTAAATGTATTTTCAAGGTTATTGAAGTCAATTAATTTTTTGATCTGGGGTGATGTCTAAAAAATTAATTATAGTGTTTGAGGGCATTGAAGGAACTGGTAAATCCCATCATATAAAGAATGTTGCAAAATATTTAAAAAAAAAAAATATAAAATTTATTCAAATCAGAGAACCTGGTGGAAGTGAAAACTCTGAAAAAATAAGAAAACTTATACTTAATAATAAATCATCATTTAATAGAAATACTGATTTATTACTTTATTTATCTGCAAGAAGTGAAAATATTGAATTGATAAAAAAAAATATTGATAAAAAAATTATACTGATTGACAGATTTTCCGATTCCACAATTGCCTACCAACATTATGGAATGGGTGTAGATCTTAAATTTATTAATAATATTAATCAGTTTTTATTAAAAAATATAGATATAGATTTCACTTTCTTAAACACTGTAAGCCCAAAAAATATGAAAAGCAGATTAATAAAAAGAAAAATTTTGAATAGATATGATAAATTTAATAATAATTTTTACGACAAGGTGCAGAAGGGCTTTATAAAAATTTTAAAAAGAAATCCTAAAAAATATATGAAAATTGATTCGAACATGAGCATAGAATACAATGAAAATATTATATTAAATAAGATCAATGATTTAATTCACTCATGACTTTAAAACCATCAGAAAGTGTCCATTTATACGGAATGAATTTTTTTTTTAATGAGATTATATCTCTATATAATCAAAAAAAAATGCCCACTAAGATTTTATTAACAGGTAAAAAAGGTCTGGGTAAATCGACTTTAGCTTACCATATTATAAATTACATTTTATCAAGTTCTGAAGATTTAAAGTATGATACAAAAAGCCTTACTATTGATAAAGAAAATAGATCATTTAAATTACTACAAAATAATACACATCCAAATTTTTATTTAATAGATCTATTAAATGATAAAAAAAATATTGATATCTCTCAAATTAGAGAAATGATCACTTATTCCAACAAATCTACGTTCAATAATATGCCTAGACTTATATTAATTGACAATATTGAAAACCTTAATAAAAATTCTGTCAATGCCTTACTCAAAATTATTGAGGAGCCCAATGAAAATATTTTTTTTATTTTAATTAACAATTGTGAAAAATATATTCTCCCCACGTTAAAGTCACGATGTCTAACATTTAAAATTAATTTTACATTCAATGAATCAATAAGTGTTTCAAATAAGATATTAAATCAAAATATATTTGATTTAATTAACCTTGATTTGATTAGCTACTACAATACACCTGGTGAAATCATTAATTTAATTTATTTCTCTAATGATAAAAGTATAGATTTAAAAGATTATACATTAATTACCTTTTTGAAATTATTAATTGATAACGGTTATTATAAAAAAAATAAATTTGTGAAAAATATATTAGTTAACTTTATTGAATTGTTTTTTTTAAAGGAGTATAAATCAATTGGTACGAAAACTTCTTTATTGAACTTTTATTATAGTTTTATTAAAAAAATTTATAATACTGAAAAATTTAATCTTGATGAAGAAAGTTTATTTTTAGAATTTAAATCAAAACTATTAAATGGATAAAAATTATTACATTACAACACCTATATATTATCCTTCAGCAAAACCACACATGGGTCATGCTTACTCAAGTATAATTGCTGATTTTTTTGCTCGATTTAAACGTTTAGACGGTTTTAATGTACATTTTTTAACTGGAACTGACGAGCATGGCTTAAAAATTCAGCGTTCTGCAGAGAATAAGGGTGTTGATCCACTTGAGTTTTGCAATGAAATAAGCAAAACATTTAAAGACCTTTCAACAGTTTTAAACTTATCTAATACTGATTTTATTAGAACAACTGAGGTTCGTCATAAAAAAACTGTACAACATTTATGGTCTGAACTTGAAAAAAATAACAACATTTATCTGTCAAAATATTCAGGCTGGTATTCCATTTCAGATGAAGCATTTTATAGTGAAGATGAAATCATTGATAAAGATGGAATTAAAGTTTCCATTACATCTGGATCTCATGTCGAATGGATTGAGGAAGAGTCTTATTTTTTTAGATTATCAAAATGGCAAGATAAACTTCTAGATTACTATGAGAAAAATCCTAATTTTATCTTACCAAAATCAAGAAAAAACGAAGTTATTAGCTTCGTAAAGAGTGGGTTGAAAGATTTGTCAATTAGCCGTAAGGCTTTTACTTGGGGAATAAAAGTACCCAAAAATCCTGATCATATTATTTATGTATGGTTAGATGCTTTAACAAACTATATTAGTGCTCTTAATTACCCTGACACTAAAGATAATTTGTTTGAAAAATTTTGGCCTGCATCTGTTCACTTAATTGGTAAGGATATTTTAAGATTTCATGCAGTTTATTGGCCTGCTTTTTTAATGGCTGCTAAAATTCAATTACCAGAAAGAGTTTATGGTCATGGTTGGATTTTATCAGGTCAAGAAAAGATGTCTAAATCAAAAGGAAATATTTTAGATCCACTAGATATAATCAATATTTATGGTCTTGATCCATTAAGGTATTATTTGATTAAAGAAGTTTCTTTTGGTAATGATGGAAATATATCACAAGATAAATTAGAGGATTGTATCAATAGTGATTTAGCAAATAATTACGGAAATTTATGCCAAAGAGTAACTGCTTTTGCAGAAAAGAATTGCTCATTAAAAGTTCCTGAAATTAAAAATTTTAATGAAGATGATCTTAAAATCTTGAATAAATTTACAGAAAACCTTCCGATCATAAGAATAGAAATTGATAAGCAAAATATTAATTTTTATATAAATTTCATTGTGAGCGCTTTATTTGAAGCTAATAAATATTTTAATGATCAGGAACCATGGAAAAAAAAAGATAATAAAGATAGATTAAACACAATAGTCTATACAGCCTTGGAGATAATTAGAAAAATTTCTATTATGCTTTACCCTATAATTCCCAATTCCATTGAAAAAGCTTTAAAAATATTTAATTTAAATTCTACTGATATTAATCTTGAATCTATTGCATCACACAACAATTTAAAAGGTGGAAGTAGTTTAAAAAAAATTGATATTCTATTTAAAAAAATTGAAAAGAATAAAGATGATTGATTCACATTGTCACTTAGATCACGAACCTCTATTAGAAAATCTTATTAATGTAATTAATAGATCAAAAGAAATAGGTATTACAAAACTTTTAACTATATGCACTACGAAAGAAAGCTTTGAGAGAATTAAGACTATAATAAAAAAAGATAAAATGATTTATGGAACTTATGGTATTCACCCTCATGAAACAGATAGTAACAAGGTTGATAAACAAACAATAATTAAAGCAGTCAATGAAAATAAAAAAATAATTGGCATTGGTGAGACAGGATTGGATTTTTTTTATAATCATAGTGATAAAGATAGACAAATATATAGTTTTAAGGCTCATATAGAGGCTTCTATAGAATTGAACAGACCAATCATTATTCATTCGAGGAATGCAGAAAATGAGACATTTGACATTCTCAATTCTTATAAAAATAATAATCTAAAAATTTTAATGCATTGTTTCACGGGATCATTAGAATTTTCAAAAAAACTACTTACATTAGATGCTTTTTTTTCAGCTAGTGGAATAATAACTTTCAAAAATAGTGAAGATCTTCAAAATACTTTTAAAACTATACCTCTTGAAAAACTTCTTATTGAAACAGATAGTCCATTTTTAGCTCCTATACCAATGAGAGGAAAAAAAAATGAACCAAGTTTTATTAAATACACTCTTGAAAAGTTATCCACTCTTAAAGAAACAACTTCAGAAAAAATGTCAAACTTAACTACTGATAATTTCAATAAACTTTTTAATTTGTAATGTCTGTTAAATTTACAATATTAGGAAGTGGAAGTTCCATGGGTGTACCTAGAGCTGATGGGTATTCTGGTAACTGTAATTTAAATAACAAAAAAAATTTTAGAACTAGGTGTTCAGCGTTAATTAGATTCGGCAATCAAAATATTCTAATCGACACATCTCCAGATTTAAGGTCACAATTGATAAAGAATAAAGTTAAATCTATAGAAAAAGTTTTTTACACACATTTACATGCTGACCAGACGCATGGTATTAACGACTTACGTCCTTTTTTTTTAATACGTAATAAACAAATTCCAGTTTTTGCTGACAGTAAAACTTCAAAATATTTAAAATCTACTTTTAATTATTGTTTTAAATCTAATCATGGTTATCCATCTACTCTAAATTTAAATGACTTAAAAAAAAAATATATATTAAAAGATAAAAATCAAAAAATTATTATTGAGGCCATACCTACAGAACATGGTAAAATTGAAAGTATTTGTTATTTAATAAATAAGAAATTGGCTTATGCAAGCGATATAAGTTCATTTTATAAAAAAGATTATAAGAAATTAATGAAACTAGATTATTTAATTGTTGATTGTTTATGGTACAAAAACCATTCAGCACATTTTAATTTAAATCAAGTTTTAGAATTAGTTAAAATATTATCACCAAAAAAAACTATTTTAACAAATATGCATAGCGATCTTGATTATGATCAGCTTAAAAAGAATTTACCAAAAAACATAGTTCCAGGTTACGATGGAATGACTGTTAATTTATAATACTAATTCTATTTCCTTGATAATTTTATCAGACAGTGGTTTGACAAAAGAATTGAATGTATCTTGAATTTTTCCCTTTTTATTAATCAAAATTTTGTGAAAGTTCCATTTTGGTACTGTTGAGTTACCATGATTTTCTTTTGCCCATTTATAAATAATGTGAGCATTATTACCTTTTACATCAATTTTATTTGTAATTGGAAATGTTATATTAAAATTAGTTTCACAGAAATCTTTTATTTCCTTATTGGAACCAGGTTCTTGACCACCAAATTGATTTGATGGTACCCCAAGAACAATAAAATCTTTTTCTTTATACTTTTCATAAAGTGTTTGAAGGTCAGTATATTGCTTAGTAAATCCACACTTACTGGCGACATTAACAAGAAGTACGGTCTTTCCCTTATATTCACTTAAATTAATTATTTTATTATCTATACTTTTAATACTGAGGTCGAAAAATGACTTTTCATATTTAGCATTTGCCGTCTCAAAGAATGAAAACATAATTAAACTTATTAAAATTAATAAACTTTTTTTATAAAACATAAATTACCTTTTTGAAGCGAATAGCAATAAAAAATACCCAAATAATGTTGACAGTAAAGATCCAGCTAAAACACCAATTTTTACACCATCAATATACTGAATATTTTCGGCAAAAGCCAAGTTTCCAACAAATAAACTCATTGTGAAACCAATACCCGTTAACACAGATACACCATATAGACTTAACCAATTTGAGTTATCTGGCATTTGCGCAGCTCCAATCTTGACGGCTATAAAAGAAAAAACCATAACACCAACTTGCTTACCAACAAACAATCCAAGAAGAATACCTAATGGAACTGGTTGTAACAGTGATTGAAGAGATAAGCCCTGCAATGAAACCCCGGCATTAGCAAATGCAAATATTGGCATTATGATAAAGGCAACATATGGACTTATGGCATGTTCAATTTTAATCAATAAAGAAAAATCTTTATCTTTAATTCTATGAGGTATGGTTGATGCTAAAAGTACCCCAGCAATTGTTGCGTGGATTCCAGATTTGTATGTAAAGAACCACATAAAAGATCCAATTATTAAGTAGGGTAAAAATTTTTTTATTCCAAATTTATTTAAAATAAGTAAAAAAATATATGAAGTTAGGATTAAACTTAAATAGCTTATGCTTAAATCTCCTGAGTAGAAAAAAGCAATAATAAGAATTGCACCTAAATCATCAATTATTGCGAGTGCTGTTAAAAATATTTTTAAAGAAATGGGAACTCTTGATCCAAGAAGAGATAAAATTCCTAATGAAAAAGCAATATCAGTAGCTGATGGTATCGCCCAACCACTTAAAGTTTCTGAGTTTCCAAAATTTATTACAACGTAAACAAGGGCAGGGATAAGCATTCCTCCAACAGCCCCAATTATTGGCAACAATGCTTTTTTTAAATTTGATAACTCACCTTGAATAAACTCTCTTTTAATCTCTAGTGTCACAAAGAAAAAAAATATTGCCATTAACAAGTCATTAATCCAATGATGTACAGAGAGCTTTAAACCAAAATTATTGATACCTATAAATAGATAATTCTCTAAAGTGTTAAAGTACAGTTCACTAAAATTTGAATTACTTATTATTAAAGCAATAATTGCTGCTATCAATAATACTAGACCACTTGCTGCCTCTAACTTAAAGAACCATTTAAAAGGTTTTGATAAATTTTTGATCATAATGTTAAATTAAATCGTTAAAAAATAATCTTATATCACTAATAGTTTCGTATAAATTATAAAGTAAAAATTCAATATTAGGAATATGTTTACTAATAGGAACTTGAAATGTATCAATAATAATAATTACGGCTACAAAAGAAATAATAAAAACAATAATTAAATTTAATATATTATAATTTTTTTTATCTTTAGTGAGGTAAATCTTCTGATCTGTATCTTTACTTTTTTTTTTATTTATATCTAGTGAAATTTTTTCTGTTACAAAGTCTTCTTCAACTTTTTTATCCAAAAGCTCTAAATCATTATAATTATCATTTTCTTCATGTCCAAAATCCTTTTTAAATAATTCTATATCATCTGCAGGTTTGGTAACTTTCGCATTAGGAATGGGTTCATTTATAATTTCTTTCTTAAAAAACCATTTATAGTTACAGTTATTACATTCAAGTAACCTTCCTTTTTCTGGTATGACACCTGCGTCTACATTAAACTTTTTACTACAGTTGTTACATGAGATGATCATTACACATGTATATCTGATTCTTGAAAAAAAGACTTATTTTTGATGTCCTTTATTTTTTTGAAATTATCAATATTTAATGTATTTGTGACTCAATCTAGAGATAGCACCCCCCCCTATTATCACTTATAATTTTGGACTAGACTACCATATTTTTACTTTCTTAAATGTTGATTTAGTAAGTGTTTACGCTATAACCATCACAAGTCGGGGCGTAGCGCAGCCTGGTAGCGCATCTGGTTTGGGACCAGAGGGTCGCAGGTTCAAATCC
>Ga0115004_10004619_pt1 | contig 10969 bp, 6 predicted proteins | sample ArcticOcean_MG_C_10_FD_88737 | JGI IMG/M metagenome (GOLD analysis project Ga0115004, IMG submission 88737) | Marine microbial communities from western Arctic Ocean - ArcticOcean_MG_CB11_90 | ecosystem: Environmental > Aquatic > Marine > Oceanic | place: Arctic Ocean: Canada Basin | collected... | reverse complement strand
AATAATAATAATAATCAACAACAACAACAACAACAAATGAACTATAATAATAATTACAATAATAAGCCTCCTTCGTCTACTGTTAAGATGGTTAATTTACAAGCGAGGTATGTTTATTTTATTATTTAGGAGATGATAATATAGAATTTCGAAATTGGGGAAAACGACAGAAAGGGGAAAACGGTGGGATTTTTTGATACCCCTCTGTCTTGCCCTTGTTTCGAATTCTTTTATTTTAGTACTTTGTTTTGTTCAGTTTCGCGTGTGTGCGCGCGCGTCTGTCTGTCCGTGTGATCATGTTCAACTGAAACGATCAATGACAATAACAGTATTGCGTAGTGTTTGTTTCATTTGCGCGCACAAACTCGATTAGACATTATCGATATCATTATATAACCAAATTCTTCTCTTTTTTAATTTTCAAAATTATTCCCCCCCTGATGCCTGCTGTGCTGCTGAAACCATCAAACGACTCTCTCACACTGTCTCTCTTCTTTTAAAACACAGGATGACAGCTTTGAAGGAAAAGACTACGAACAATAACAATAATAGCACGATGCAATCGGCCGGTAAACCGAATTTAAGAATGTTGAACGATCAGAATTTCAATAATGGAGATAACACTGGTACATTCGTGTTTAACACGGCAATGAAAGAACGATCGAAGATACACGCATTGGCGCAGGCTTTGTACGATAGGAGCGAAAACGCGCAAGAGGAGTCGATTTCGCAACAAGTGAGTAAAATGCTTACATGGAAACCGACTGTTAGTAAGGCGTCGAAGGAATATCCTCAAGAATTGCTAGCGTATGCGTTAAGTCAGAAGAAGTTGTTGAAAGAATTGACTCGAGTGAAAGATCGATTGATCCTCGGAAGCTGTCGAATCGAGAAAGATTTGGTGAAAGCGAATAACAGATTTCAGCAACAAGAGAATAATACTTCTTCATTCCCAGTGACGCAAAAGGAATTGGCTGAAATCCAATCCGAACGCGAAAAGCTCGCTCAGCAACAAAAAGATTCGCAAGAACACTTGATGAAAGTGCAAGAAGCTGAAGATATGTTGCAAAAAGCAACCGAAGCTCTAGAAGGCGAACGCGCGCGAATTCGAGAAGAAGAACATAACCAAGTCATGTTAGCTTTGCAGAAAAAGATTGCCACGGCAGAAGCGAGAGTCGAAGCGGCTATGAAAGCAGAGTCGAAGTTGCAAGAAGAGAGAAATAACGTCGAACAGTTGAGATCGTTGGAAGATTTAGGTGTAGCCGAAGCTTCCGAGAGTGCAAAAGCTGCTTTAGCCGAAGCGAAAGAAGCGAGAGCGGAGACGGAAGACGCGAAGCAAAAATTGTTCGATATGAAAGAAGAGTATGCAAACTTAAAAGGAAGATACGAAAGCTTGAACGAGAAATACGCCTCCGAGAAAGAGTTATGGAACCAGGAAAAGCGCGAGCTTGATAGTTCGAGAACGACTTTGCAAACGACGTTGGAAAAAATGAATTCGAAATCTGAGCAAATGGAGAGAGAGATGAAAGACTTATTTTTGGAAAAGCAAGCGTTAGAGCAAAATTTGCAAAGTGAGATTGATTCAGTCATTGCCGAAGCACAAAAGGAGAAGGAAATTGCTTTGGAGAATCTCGAACAAACGCTCACGGCCGAAGCGAGAGAGGAGTTGGAAGAACAGAAAGCCGCGTGGCAAGCGCAAATGGATGCCAGATTGAACGAACAGTTGGGCGAATCCAAGACTGGTTTCAATCAACGCTTTGAAGATTTGAATCAACGCTTAATAGAGCAGAAAAAGCAGCACGAAGAAGTTAGAAAGTCCATGTTGGCAGAAGCTGAGGCGACGAAAGCGCAATTGAACGCCGAGCATCAAGCGGCGTTGAAGCAAGCTACGCACGCAGCTGAGTTGGAAGGCGCAGCAGCAAAATCTGCACTCGTTCACGCGGAGAGATCTATCGAGCAACTCACGCATGAACTTCAAAAGGTTCGAGAAACTTTATCAAGTGATCAGTCCGAGCGCGGCTCATCCGCGAGAGATATTGCGTCGATGTTGTCTGAACATACCGAGCGCATCGCCGCACAATTCGTTCGCGATAAGAAAGAAGCGTTGGAAGAAAAGGAGAGAGAGTTGCAAAGAGAACATAACGCGATGGTTGAAGTAGCCAAGGCAAATTTTGAGAGAGAAATGGAATCTTCTTTGCGAAACTTGAGGTCTGAGTTAGATCTGAAGGCTGATCAAGAGAAGAACTTTGCGTTGGAGCAACAGGCGGCGACGCTTCGAGAGTTATCTGCCGAAGACAAAATGGCTGCGCTCGATGAAATCAAGCATAAGCACAGTGCAGACATTGCAAACTTGAAAGCGAGTTTCGAAACAGAAGCAGGGCGAAGAGTTCGCGAGGCTTTGGAGAGCTCGAAAGGACGAGGTAAAGATGCCATGCTCGCCGCGGAAGCCGAGGCAAAGGCTCAGTTTGATAAACAACTTGAGTCAAAAACTGAAGCGTTCAAAGCCGAGTTAGAGACTCAAAAATCGATGATGACAAAAGAATCTTCAATCGCTTTGGAGAATTTGAGACAGCAGTTGCTCTCCGAGGCTGAAGCAGAACGTGATGCCGTGGAAGAGCAAGTACGAGCGGAGATGTCGACTTTCGTGGAGAGATCAAAACAACAGAATTTACGAGCGCATCGAGCTGAAATGGAAAAACTTGCTGCCGAATTGGAACGAAAAGCAAGCGAAGCTCGAAATCAAGCCGTAAACGAAGCGTGTGAGAACTTGCGTTCTGAGATGGAGGATGAGAAGCAGGCTATTATCGAGGCGACGGTGGCTGAGTTATCGGCAAAATCTCAAGCCGAGTTGGCGCGTGAGAAGGCAAAAATTCAAGCTTCGGCGTTTACTCAACACTCTGCGCAAATCAACGAGTTGAGGGAGGCTCTCGAAAACGAGCGTCTAAAGATTGTTGCTATGGAATCAGCTGCCGCTGCTGCCGCGAGCATGAACGCGATGTCAAACGCTACTCGTTCGGTATCTTCTGAAGAGTTGGAGACTGCAAAGGCGAACTGGAAAAAGTATGAAGCGAAAGCGACAATACTCGAAAATACAATCGCGCAGTCTGTTCAAGCTGCCATGCATTCTAAGGAAGAGATGTTTATTCGTGAGAAGGCTGAAGCGATTACCAAGTTGACTATTGAATACGAGACGAAAATTAAGCGCGTGGTGGAGGAAGAACGCGAACGCCTTCACTTGAAGAACGCAATAGATCCATCCGTAAATTCCCAAGGCGAGTTAGAGTTGCGCGAACAGTTACTGAAAGTGCAAGAAGAAAAGAATGTCGCGTTGAGAAATGAAAAGGAAGTTACGAGACTTCTAGAGCAATCGAAAGCAACTGTCGAGTCGCTTAAATCAAAGGCATCTCATTCGGATCAAAAAAGTCAAACGTTGATGGATCTCACGAACCAAGCCGAGCGAGCAAAGGCAGAAGCGAATGCTACATTACAGCGAGCGCAGAAAATTGAAGAAGAAGCTATGAGAAATGCGGACAAGTTGCATGAGATGGAGCAGCAGTTACTCGAGGCTGAAGAGATTCGACGCGCTATGCACAATCAGATTCAAGAATTACGTGGTAACGTGAGAGTATTTGCTCGAGTACGCCCTCCATTTGTTGGCGAAGAAGATTATTGCGCGGTAGATGCCTTGGATAAAGATTCTGTTGCCGTTACGGTTCCAGAGCTTGAACCGAGAGTATTTAATTTTGACAGAGTATTCGATGCCTCCGCCTCGCAATCAGATGTTTTCGAAGAAGTTGAGTCAATGATTACATCTGCGATGGATGGATACAAAGTTTGCTTGTTTTCTTATGGTCAAACTGGAAGTGGTAAAACGCATACAATGTTAGGGTCTGGAGATGGCGAAGATCGCGGTATTATTCCTCGAGCGATTGGCGCCATTCTTGAGCGTAAAGAAAAGCTGCTCGAAAAAGGATACGAGTACGAAATCGAAGCTTCTTACGTTGAGATTTATAACGACCAAATTCGAGATCTATTAGGCGGACCAAATGCAAAGCACTCCGAGCGTCACAATATTGTAACCGCTCCCGAAGGTGGATGTCCAACGGTTGCCGGAGTCGTGAGAGAATATATTGACTCTGTTTCTGGTGCAGCGACGTTGGTAAGAAAGGCGACTGCTGCGCGTGCCGTTGAAGCGACGGAGATGAACGCACATTCTTCGCGATCGCATACGTTGTTCTTAGTTTATATCACTGGCGTTCATATCGCCACTGGAACGCAGCTTTCTGGATGTTTGAATTTAGTAGATTTGGCCGGTTCCGAGCGCACGAAGCGTTCGGGTGCTCAAGGCACGCGAATGTCTGAAGCTTGAGCGATTAACAAATCTCTCTCCTGTTTAGGAGACGTATTTGCATCAATTGCTAGAGGGGATAAGCACGTACCATATAGAAATTCAAAACTGACGTATCTTTTAGCACCGTGTTTAGGTGGCGACGGCAAGACTTTGATGGTTGTAAACGTAGCTCCAGAGGAAGAATCTGCTGAGGAAACAGTGGCTTCTCTGAGGTTTGCATCGACGGTAAATGCAGTTGAATTAGGTCACGGTAAGCGCGCAAAGCGTAACGTGACTTCAATGTGGCCCACGTTTGGTAACTCTCAACTGAGCAAAGAACCGCCTTCGACTGTGCAGCAGCGGAGACTTAGCAGCCGAAATATGCCCCCGTCTACGGCGTCTCGGAGACAGAGCAGAGGTGGTCCTCAACAACATACGATAGGATCATTCGGTGGTAATAACAATAGTCAACAACAACAACAACAACAAACTGGACAAAAGAGAGGTAGAGCTACGAATAACGAAGTGAGTGGCGCTGGTGGGAATAATAACGCGAAGACGCCTCGGCGGACGATAGGCGGTCGACGCTGGGACTAACACTTTACAAAAGAAAGGAGAATAAACAAATAAGAGAGTGAAGATACGCACTACGCACATTTTAATACTATTACATTTATATATTGTACAAGAGAATAATATAACGATCGTTTATTAGTGTTTAAGAAACTCTTAGTAGTAGTATGGTGGTTTCTGTTTTACTATTTTACGCTAAAATTACTATTTTTGAGATCGAGTCAACAAATCAATTCGCTCTCTCATCAGATGTGGTCGTAATAAATAATCTCGACGATATAATAAACAATAAAACTTTCATAAATTACATTCTTCGCCCATAGAAATGTTCTCAACAATATCAACATCTTCTTCCCCTGTCGTTCATAGTTATCATCATCATCGAAACATTGATCGAATAACGAATAATAATACGAATAATAATAGACGAAGGAGATTTAATGAGATACAATGCTCGACGAGTACTACATCGATTGTCGATTTATCCGATAGATTAAAGCTCGATAACGTGAGACAATCATTAATAAGACAAGAAGATTCGATCATATTCGCCTTAATAGAACGCTCTCAATATAAACAAAACGTGGAGATTTACAAATCATCTTCTTCTTTGAATTATTGTGATGATGATAATAATAACAATAGTAACAATAGCCAATCATCATCGCTCTTAATGGTTCCATCGTTCGATGCTAAAACTGGGAAGAGACATTCGATGTTAGAGTTCATGTTACGCGAACGCGAACAAATCGATGGGAAGATTCGTAGGTATACGTCCCCCGATGAACACGCGTTTTTCCCCGAAGCGTTACCGCCTTTGGTTATTCCGCCAATGAACTTTGGAAAAGTATTACACGATTGCTCTTTAGCGATCAATATTAACGATCGCGTGCAACAAATGTATGTGGAGAATATCATCACAGGAATGTGCGAGAGCGGGGATGATAATAACTACGGATCAGCCGGTTTATGCGACGTGAACTGTTTACAATTGATTTCGAGGAGAATACACTACGGGAAATTCGTAGCGGAGGCAAAGTTTAGGGCGAATACGGATGAATATTCAGATTTAATTCGAAAGCAAGACGCGGAAGGTTTAATGCGATTATTAACGAACCAAGCAGTTGAGGACAGAGTCGTTGCAAGAGTAACGAATAAAGCCGCGTTTTATGGACAAGACATAAACGAAGATATTCCAGACGCGAGCAAGGTTTTAACGAACAATCAAAATCAAAAATATAAAGTCGCCCCAGAAATAATTGCAGATTTATATTTCAAATGGATAATGCCAATGACTAAAGACGTGCAAGTGAGCTATTTGCTTCGTAGACTTGATTAATGATTTATTTATTTATTATTACGTTCATTTATTTATTTATTTATGTTATTATTTATTTACAATTTTACACACACTCTCTACGTACAATTAATTAACAGCGTTATAGTTATATACATTTATATAATGAACTCTAACCAACAAAATGAATACCGTTTTCGTTAAATACGGCTAATAATTGTAAGAAATCGTCTTGAGTCATTTTAACCGAACGCATTTCGACGTAACCGTTTGTGTTTAGAACTTTCTCGATTAAACTTTTCACTAACTCTTTCGCTTCTTCTCTTTTTTCTTTATTATTTGCCTCCGCTTCGGCTATTTCCATCGCTTCATCGTCTAATAAATTAATCTTCACAGCCTTAAATGTCAAATAGTTCTTCGTCAATAACTCTAAAACGGTCTTCGTCCTAAAAATCCCCCCCAAAGTCTTATTCTTCCTCCCAAAACATAGGCGAACTAAGCCGTCCCATTCTCGAAAGTTCACGTCCACTTGCGGCTTCCTCGGCTCAATCCTAACGACTGAGGAGTCCACTTTTGGCGGTGGTCGAAAATTATTCTTCCCAACTTTCAATAAGTGCGACGTTTTCGCTAACAATTGCGTGTTCACTGCTAATCTGCAATATTGCGAATCCCCTGCTTTCGCGACCATTCTCATCGCGAACTCTCTTTGGAACATCAACGTCGCTGATCGAAACTGCGGTCTATGCGATAATAACTTAAAAGTCAACGGCGACGAGATTTGATAAGGAACGTTCGCTACGCACACATCGAAATACGGTAGATCAACCTTCATGAAATCGCCCTGGATGATCTCTAACTTATCCTTAAACGGGCTCCCCTGCACTCTTCGTTGTAACTCCAAGACCATTCTTTGATCGAACTCGATCGCGATTACTTTCTTACACGTCTCTAATAACTTCATGGTTAAATTCCCGGTACCTGGTCCGATCTCTAAAGCGACATCGGTCGTTTTCGCGCCCGATTTTTGTATTATCGAATCCACTATAGCAGGGTTCTTTAGGATATGTTGTCCGTACGATTTCAGGAACTGAATGCCTTGATAGGCCGCCCTCTGTGTTTGCGCAGACATCTTATTACTGTTCTTACTGTTCTTGTTTATGCCACTTCCTTTGGCTACGCGTAATCCTGAATTAGTGTTATTACTGTTATTATTACTGTTACTGTTATTTTTATTGTTATTATTAGTATATGACATTATTATATTATATATAATAATATTATGTTTATTATTATTTGATGCAGATAATAATGACGGCTTAAGGCAAAACCTCTCTCTTTGTTTTGAACTTTTGATGGAGAAAAATTCAAAACACACACCACAAGCACGCGCGCGATTAATTATATATCATATATCATATATCATATATCATATATATATGTATATATACTAATAGTAGTAGTACACGTTCGTTGATTACTATTGATTACTATTGATTTTATATAGTAGTAGTAGTAGTAGTACCAGTACTAGTATATTATTAGTTATTTCATATCAGATATTCAAATATTATTATTTCATAGTATCAGATATAGAAACGGATGATGATTAAGTATGCCGTCGATGATGATAGTATTAAGGAGAAGAACGAAAATGAACGATTAAGCGAACAAGAGAACAGAGACGGTGTTATTATTACGAACAGCGAACTTAATGAACAACAGCTACGACGAAAGAAACGACGTAATCATCACGAACATGGTTTGAAAAAGAACGTATTCGGTTTACATCAACAACACCTAGATGGGGATGAACGGACGAAGAAGATCATGAAAGTTGATTCATTTTTTACGACGAATATCGCTCTTGTGGAAGATAGAAATACTATAACGAATACAGCAACAACTGCTACTACTACAACTACTACTACAATTAGCGACGATGATAGAGGAGAACAACGACGTGAGAACGAAAAGGTATCGTCGTTATCGTTATCTTCGCCATCGAAAAGAAGAAGAACGGGCAACAATAACGCGGACGACGCGGACGAGATAGAACAACAACAACAACAACAACAAACACAAGAACAAAACCGGAAAGATAATAGTAATATGAATTCCAATGTTGTTGTCGTTGTTAATAATAATAATAATAATAATAATAACAACAACAACGTAATAGGAGAAGGTTCATCAACGGCGAGACAAACGAAATCTCTCTCTGTGTTATGCCATAGATTCATTACTTCGATGTACGAATCTGGAAACGAAAACCAATTGATTTCGTTGGACGAAGTATGCTCTTCGTTACAAGTCGAACGAAGAAGATTATATGACGTAGTGAACGTCTTGGAAGCGTTTGAAGTCGTAGTAAAAAAGGGTAAGAACCAATACGCTTGGTTTGGCCTATCGCGACTAGCGTCATCTATCGAAAAGATTGAAAAGTTTGGATCTGAGAGTTTTGATATTCAGTTGCCGGCACAGGAAAAGCTCATCTTACAAGTCACCGAGGATTCACTTCCGTTTGAACCGAACAGTGCCACCACTGAATTAGATGTCGCCGCAGTCGTCGTTGCTGCTGCTGCCGCCGATGCTACCACTTCTGGAAAAAAACCGGCGCAACAATCAGTAGCAGCAGACTCTTCGACGATTACTCAACTTCAGCTATCGAATTCTGATAATATATCAAAGAAAACAGAAAAGTCACTCAGTTTAATGACGCAAAAATTCATGACGCTCTTTTTTCAAGCCAAAGATGGCGTTTTGGGATTAGAAGACGCGGCCGCAGCGATGTTACTTAGCGAAGGCTTCAAAGCTTCGCCAGGAGGAGAATTCGATGACGGCGAGATGAAAAAGAAGATTAGAAGACTTTATGACATTGCAAACATATTATCCAGCATGCGCTTAATATCAAAGATTCATCTCATGGATAGTAGAAAACCTGCGTTTAGATGGATGAGAGCGGAGGATGAGGTGAAAAACTACATCGCGAAAGGCAAAGAGCACGAGTGGTTCGGCATAACCCCTCAATTTAAATTTAAAGTAAGCCAACATGAACATGAACTCACGGAGGATTTTCTAATCACTGCCTCCGGTAAAGTGAACGTTAACTCGAAGGCAGAATTGAATTTCGAAGGAGCAAATGCCGTCGCTTCGCGTATACCTTTAGACAACAAGGAAGAAGATTTACCGCCGCCGCCGCCGGCTAGTTTGAAAAAGAATCAATTATTTTTCAACGCCATGGAACAAATGGAGAACATAATCGTTCAACAACAACAAACGCAGTTGTCTGATATGAATTCGACGTTACGACCAACGAAGAGCGTAGCTTCGAATAGTGCTCATCAGTCAATATCTGGCGAAGGAATCTTAAATCAATACCTATCCTTTTTGCAAAAACAAACAAAACGTTAAAATTGAGAGAGAGCAAGAAAGATAGAAGGTAGTGTGATTAAATAGCGAGAGAGATTATATTTTGTATGACGAATAGAATATGTGTGTAGTGTGTAGCTTTTTGGAAAAGAAGTTGTTTATTTGTGAAAAGAATTTAATATATTTAGAAAGATTCTGCGATCAAACATCTGTGCGCGCACACACCGCCAAATTAAACGCAAAACATAAAAATTTAAGCCGCTTGGTGTGTTGAATTCGACGCTTTGCCGCTTCTGTGCTGAACAAGCAAGCGCCGACCATCGACATATAATTTTGCGTTGTTCGAGACGGCCATATCGCATTCTTCGCGCGAGGAGAATGACAAAAAGCAAAACTTCTTCTTCTCTTCAACTGCGAATACTTCTTTCGGGAACCCGAAATCTAGGCCTTGAATTTCACCGAACGCTCCGAACTCTCTTCTTATCGCCGAAGCAGGTGTGTGAACCGAGATATTTTTAATGAAAATCACGTGCTGATCGGTCGCTCTTGGCTTACCGCCTCCTCCTCTGTTCCCTTCATGTCCTCCAAAAGAAGAAGTTTTTGAGGGAGAAGAAGAAGGCTTTGACTCTTTCAACTCTTGACGGAGTTTATTTTTCGCGTCGACAAGCGCTTGGTCTACGCCAAAGCGGTGTTTCGTCGTCTTCGATGCTGCTGTTGTTGTTGTAGGAGCTTGCGTTTCTGATTCTGCATCATCGCTGTTATCGAATCTTTTGTGTTGTTGTTGTTGTTTATCCGCGCCGCCGTTGGAGGAAAGCGAAGATAATTGCTTTTCGAAAAACTCTTGTTCTTGACGCTGCTGCTGCTGTTTCTTTGTGTCAATTGCAACTACCCCTGATGATGATCGTTGTGATGGTGGCGATGGCAAGTCAGTCGTTTGTTGTTGTTGGTGGCGTTGGTGGTGATTAAACTCCTGTTGCTGCTGCGGATAATCTCTCGTCGAAACCGAAACATTGACTGCATCCATAATCGATACGATCTCGCTCAAAATAACAAACTCTATCGCTTGCCTTCGATACATGAGCTTCGCAGACGATGAAGAATTGTCTTTCACTTTCGTGAGCAAGAACGTCTGCGAGAACTGATACTTCTTCCCTCTGTTTCGCAAAGTCTCGAAGAACCCTTTCACGCATATCAGTTTTAACTGATTTCCGTTCAAGAAAGTATCCGATTGATCTAAACACATTATCTCAGTCGAACAATCTAAATAATGAGACTCGTTATTAATAAAGTGTTGATTGATCTCATCAGCGCTGGTTAATGTCTTCTTCTGTTGTTGTTGTTGTTGTTGTTGTTGTTGTTGTTGCGCGTTCGTCTGCTGCTGCTTGAACGAGATATCTTTTGTT
>Ga0115004_10004614_pt1 | contig 10977 bp, 7 predicted proteins | sample ArcticOcean_MG_C_10_FD_88737 | JGI IMG/M metagenome (GOLD analysis project Ga0115004, IMG submission 88737) | Marine microbial communities from western Arctic Ocean - ArcticOcean_MG_CB11_90 | ecosystem: Environmental > Aquatic > Marine > Oceanic | place: Arctic Ocean: Canada Basin | collected... | reverse complement strand
TCACAAAAAGAACTTAAAATTTTCAAAGTCACTCTCTTTTGACACAGTTCTTTTCTTTCATTAATTAACTAATTAATTAATCATGGACGCGGAAACGTTCTCGCTCGCGATTAGCTCCATGAAAGCTCTCTCTGCACACGTTTCTTTCACTCGCACTTACCAATCGCCGGTTTCGCTCTCGAAAACGAACGAGCAACAGAAGAAGCAGAAAATTCGGTTTTTCATAAATATCGTTCGTAAAACTCGCGACCGAGAGGAAGAAACCGAAATAAGGATTCAAGTTTCCACGCGCGCGGCTTTAAGAAATCTGGCCAGAGATGTTTTATTAGAGAAATGTTTGAATGGAAGATTCGATTCGTTGCGCGTGAAGCAACGCGTGAGCGTCGAGGACGTACTGATCACTTACGAAAAAAAAAATCAGAAACGCGAGAGTGCGGACGAAGCGAACGCGGGGAACAACGAAGCCGGTTCGGAAGAACCGTCTCGCGGGGTAATCATGGATAAAGATGCGTCCTTATATTCTCTAGTCGATGCGAAAATAGAGCTCTGTTGGCCCGGAAATAGGTTATGGTACAAGGCGGAAGTTTTATCGCTCGACGCGCGAGCGCGCGTAGCGGAGGTTTTATTTCCCGCCGGCGACGTTGAAACAGTTGAATTGGATGAGATAATCAACGAAGGACGTTTGAACGTATGCGCTCGTGATGCGGTTCCATTAACACCGAAGAATCTTGTTCACTCCGAGCCCTTTACTGACAAGAACAAGAAAACGCAGGAGGAAGTACAGGCACCGTTAATAGTCGTTACGAAGCGTCAACAAATACCGAACAGAGAGGGCGATTGCCTGAGTTGTGGGAGTACTGATTCTTCAAGGTGGTATAAGGAAAGATCGCAATGTGCCAGTTGTTACCGGAAAGAACGGAAGGCATTAAATAGGACGGATGGCGAACGAAGAAGACGAGATTTTACGCACATATATGCGAAAGGTGCTGATGGGAAAGCTTATAAATGCGGCAATTGTCGAACGTGCTTGAATCCATCCATAAGGCAAAGATGTATGAATACGCCCCTTCTAGGGACCTCCGAGCAATTGATGTTGAAAGCGGTTGAATCTTTCCCAAACAACAATAACCTTGGCGATGATGATATGAAGAGACGACTTCCCGAGGAGGACGACGAAAGAGTGTTCGAGGAAACGTTCGAGAGTGCGAAAAAAACGACGACGACGATGAAGGAAGAAGAAGAAGAAGAAGAAGATTTCCGAACAATGGTTGAGATTACGAGAACGAGCAGTGCTCGTTCAGCGAGTATGGACGAAAGGACGATGGTTTCTTGTTTTGAACATTTCCTGAGGTGTGCGAATAATAACATCACCTACGACGGGGAAAACGACATCGACGAGATCGTTTTGAGACGATACGCTCCGCAGTGTTTACCAGCAGTAGTGACAATTACGAGAGAAAAGAACAATCCAGTTGTTATGGTTAATGACACAGAAGGGGATTTTGATTCGTTCGATGATATCGTTTCAATAGCGAGAGTTGGTGCGTGCGAAATAACGTTAGTATTTTCGCGTTCTCCTCATCATGAAATTCAAGTCGGTCGCGATACGAAAGGTACAATATCTGCCTGGATCAAAGAAGGCAAAGAAGAAGAGAAAAGTAAGGAAAATACGAAAAAGAACAAGATTAAAATCGTGCCATCGTGTTATCCCGCTGATCCAGTGCTGGATAAAAACGAGGTCGACGCGAACGACGTCGTATTTCAACTGCCTGCGCACTTTTTCTCTCGCTTTGGTTTGCCGCCCATTCGAGTTTTGAAAGAGGGGAATAATAACGCGACGAATTCATTTTCGTGTGGTTTCGATACGCCCGATTTCGGTCACGTTGTCTATGACGACGACGAGATCAATGCCGACGACGACGAAGACGACGACGCTGGCGGTGACGAAAATAGACTATTGGAGGATGAAATAGACGATATCGAGATGCTCGATCTGAAAAAGCAAGTTCGCGAGAGACGCGATGAAAACGATATGACGAACGAAGAGCAACACGACAAATTACCGTTTATACAATACAACCATTTACGCGAAATCTGCGTAGTTTGGCACAGAAGCAGTAAAAGCTCACAACAACATTCCGATGTCGCAAATATCGTCATCGATTGTGATTTGAGACGCGTGATCGAGCAACGTCAAAAACAACAGCAACAACGACCAAACGATGTTGATAAAGTGACCGCAAAACTCACGGAGAAGATTCAAAATATGCTTCTCACGGAGGCGATTAAAAATGCCACGGCGAAAGAGTTGAAAGCGTGTTTTCCTTTGCTTTTCAGCGGTCAAACGACAAACTTGATCGGGAAGAAATCTTTAGAGAAGGTTTTCCTTGAAAAGGTTAAAAATAGTTTACAGCCTCTTTTCGTGCGCAACGAGAGAGCGGAAATTTTCAGGGCCACGTTCGAAAAAGCGCTCGTTGAAGCGAAGAGAAATAATCGCGTGGAATTTTCAAACGAAAAAGAAAGGAGAGGTTGGCGCATTGGTGAACGAATCATGAGAAGCGCGGCAAACATATATCGCAACGCAATATCTGATAAGGATTTGATGTACGACGTCGCGCGTGCCGATGAAGAAGATATGAAGGGGAATTTGAAAGATTGGGAGGCAAAGTGCGTGCGCGTATTTTGTGAGAAAAGGGCGTATGGTTTACCTGTTGAAGAGTTCATTTAGCGCGCGTGCGCACGAAGCGTCTTCATCATTTCTATTTTACACAACCTACATCTACATACATTTACATACATTATGGTAATTCAACGATTCATGTCAGAATACTTTCGTCGCTTATTTTCATTTTCGCACCTGGGAACAAAATTTCCTCCGCGTACTCTTTACTCAATTTTTCTCCGTACCATCTCGAAAACATCTTAATCGATGGATCCATTTGCATTTGCCATTTATCGTGTTTTGAAACCTTTTCTAGGAAACGATGCTTGTCTTTTTTCCTCTCCTCTTCCGTTTTTTCTTGCATCGCATACGCTCGCTCGTGCGCGTCCAAAATCTCTAAATAAGCAACTAAAAACTCTTTCATTAGCTCTACTACTACGCATCTACTTTTTATTCTACCATCGTTATCTTTATCTTTATCGTAGTCGTTTTCAGTGATAATAATATCAAAACACGTTTGATCAACGGGTCTCGCGAAGAACATCTCTTCAGAGAAATAGCCTTTCGTATCTTTATAAAACTTCTCGCTCGGTTCGGTCTTGTTCAATTTTATAGCATATTTCTGCGCTAAATCGCGCTGTACGCGTCTCTGCATGCGCGCTAAAACATCATCGCCATCGATCAATAACAATGGATGATAATCCACGCCTATTAAAACGTTCTTCCCGCTACCGAAATTCAAAACATCGATCCCTAACATTGGCGCTTTTGGATTAAATTCTTCATTCGGGACGATGACTACGTTCATCGCCCGCGCTATTTTACCGCCATCGACTTTCGTCATCCTCAGCCTCGATATCTTTCTCGCAACCGTGAATACCTTCGTCTTGGTCGTAATATCTACACCGTTAACGGTTTCGCTCATTCGCTCGAATTTCTTATCGATCTTCTCCTCGCGAACGCCCGTATCAGTCGTCGTTCTAGTCGTCGCGGTGCAGTTATATTTCCCTCGCATGATTTCAATTAATTCTTCTTCTGCGTAGTCCTCGAAACTTCCCGTCGAATCCGATTCTTCGTTCGTGGTCATCATCAGATCCATCCCTGATTCGTTAGTATCGTCAACATCATCAGTTGTTACATCTGACAAGCTACTCCTTTGACGACTGCTTTGACGCAGAAGAGTTCTTACCGTCTTAAACCTGTTACTAGCGTTGCTATTGTCGTTACCAATAGCACTGCTGCTACTACTTCTACTACTGGTAGTAAACATGTCGATACAATGAAGGTACAGTAAATATCCATCTCTTACACCTTCTACTACACGTCACTTTTTCCAAAACAATAACTTAATTGTTATTCGTTATAAAAAGCACAAAAGTACTCTTAGTATTAACTGAATAATAAACAATCAATCGCTTTCGATCGATATCGCGGAAGGTCCGATTCGATGATTAGTTCAGCTACTACTGCTTCTTTTAGTCGCATCGAAAGTGGACGCGTTAACGTTCACAATCAAAGCAGTCTGCGTCTTGTTGTTGCTGGTAAGATCTTAAATGTTCCGAAAACGGCGTTTACGTCAAAATCACCTAAACATGCCACGTGTACGATGAATGATAACAACGATAGGAACGATAGGAACGTAATAACGCGCAGAAAGGCAACCGTTGCGTTCTTTAGCGCTTTCTCGTTCCTCTCTGCAGAGCAATTAGGATCAAAAACGACCAAGGTAGCTCATGCAGCGAAATCACAAACCGTCGAGGAAAAGGAACGCCTGAAAGAACAGAGGAGATCGGCCGTGCGCAAAGCCGCGGAGAAGGCGAAAGAGACCGGCGTCGGAGCAGCAGCGTTCGATGACTCTGAATACATGCTAGGCGAAGACCACTCGCCGAACGCGCATTCGCATCAAGAGGAGGGAAGCAGAGAATCGTTCGTGTAATATATATTGGCAATTGGTAGTACCGCGAAAGTCAGACGAAGAAGAAGAGCGTTTACGTTCGGCGATAGCGAGCGAGGTAAAGCCGCGCGCTCGCAATCTTAAATCAGCGAATCGTTCGTGTAATATATATATATATAGATATATTATACTAATACGTTTAAGGTAACCGCGTTCGGTTTTAGCGAGTGAGGAGTAACGCTCTCGCGATATCTCGCAGTTTCGGTTTCGCTTCACCGCTTCGCTCCAATCCAGTCATCGTCCTTACTTTTATATCATCAGAAAAAGAACACGTCGCGGATATGCGATAGAGTTATCAGTGATGTAAGAAAAATAAAACTGCAATCATTTTGCTCGCGCGCGTTCGTTACCTATCGCTCGCGCAAATCTTCCCACGCGTTCGATCCTTTGCTTCTAAATCCGTGTTTAGTCCTATTAAGATGCCTAAGCGCGTGATTTCGTCGCAGTCTAATTATTTAGATATTAATTTTGAGAAGCAACGTAAGCGCTTGCGAGGTCGTGATACTCTGACTACTGCTACTGGCAACAGTAATAATAACAACGATAGTAATAATAATAATAATAATAATAATAATGCGAACGACGTGATCGATAGGATACAAAAACTGTTCCCGTCAATGGAAAGACGAGCGATCGAACGCGTAAGAAATTTATTAAAAGACGAGTGCACGGTCCCATTCCTTGCAAGGTATAGAAAAAACGAAACGAACGGATTAAACGAACGAGAACTGAAGAGGTTCAAAGAGGCAATAGAGGAAGATGATAAAAAAGAACAGACGAGAACGAAATTGATGAAGAGATTAGGAGAAGAGATCGCGGCTGCGTTATCAGTAGGAGATGAAAGACAAAAGAGGAATTTAATGGAAGCGAGAAAAATTATCGAGCGCGGCGAAGATTTGCGAGAGATTGAAAGCGCTTGGAACGCCGTGAAACCGGATCAAGCGAAGAACACGAGAGCAACGAAGGCGAAAAAGAAAGGGTTAGATGTATTAGCAGAGATGATTGTATATACGAGGGAAAGTGCAAGAACTGCAGAGAAAGTTAAAGAGGAGAGTTTGAGATTGAAAGAATCCGAGGAGGACGTTTTGCAAGGCGCCAGGGACATCTTAGCCGAATGGGTCTCGAACGAAAGCTCGGTGAGATTATGCGCGAAGAACGAATTTCAAAAATATGCAAAGTTGACCTGTGCGAAAATCATTAATAAGAAGACGACAAAGAACAACAACAACAAAAAAGAAGATGATCGACAAATGAGTAATAATAAAAATAGTAGTATAACGCCGAAAGAACAGAGGGAACAAAAAGCGAGAGATTCAGCCGAAAAATACGATAATTTTCAAGCGTCTGTTAATTATGTTAAACCGCATCAGGTATTAGCTATAAATCGAGCAGAGGCGACCGGAACATTGCGAGTTAAAATCGAAATAGATCTTACGAGACAAGTGATTCCTCAAGCGGAACGGTTTTTGCGCCAGCTTTCAAGTAATAATAATCATAATAATAATCGATTTTGCGATGAGCAAATAAAACTCGCCGCTGAGGATGGCGTGATACGATTCGTGAAACCCTGGGCAGAACGCGAAATTCGTGCGCACTTGAAAGAAACCGCGTTAACGACCGCTGCGTTAGATTTTGCGGCGAACGTGAAGAGTTTATTATTACAACCGCCTTTGAGGCCTCAAGGCGTCGTTTTAGCACTCGATCCAGGGTATCGCGCTGGATGTAAATGTGCAGTCGTTGACAAGAATGGAAATGTATTAGAAGTTTTCGTTTGCTACTTACATAAAGAGGATGAAATGAAGAAGAGAATAAAAACAACGTGCGAAAAGCATGGCGTTAATGTCATCGCAATTGGCGATGGAACTGCGTCGAGAGAAACCGAAGCGCTCGTAGCAAACGCGAATTTGAGCGTTTCTCTCGATGATACTACTACTACTACTACTACTACTACTACTACTACTACGACTAATGGGTTGCGAGGCTGGGTCGTTACTTCTGAAGCTGGCGCTTCGATTTATTCTGCCAGTGAAACTGCGACGAATGAACTTCCTGATTTAGATGTTTCTTTGCGTGGCGCAGTCTCGATTGCGAGACGCGTTCAAGACCCGTTGGCCGAGCTCGTTAAACTTGATCCAAAACATGTCGGCGTAGGTATGTATCAACACGACGCAAGGTCTGGAATGCTCGATAAAGAGCTCGATTATGTCGTCGAATCCGCCGTAGCCTCCGTAGGCGTTGATTTGAACACTTCGTCGATATCGTTATTGAGCAGAGTGCCAGGAATGACGAAGAGCGTGGCAAAACATATCGTCGAAGAACGAGAAAAAAACGGACGAGTGTATTCGTCAAAAACAGACGTTACGCAAATTAAAGGGTGTGGAGCGAAAACGTTTGAACAAATTGCCGGTTTTCTGCGCGTCAACGAAAGTTTAGATGTCTTAGATAAAACTGGGATTCACTGCGAAAGTTATCCTCTCGCGAGAATCTTGTTGAAAAAATGTGCGAAAGATAAGACTTTGCTACAAAAGCTTATTAGTTCATCTTCTGCATCTTTAGAACAGATGGCAAAAGAGCTCAAATGTGACGAAGTGACTTTGCGAGACATTGCTTGTATGCTCTCAACCGCTGAAGAGAACAACGACGAAAGAATTACCACTACTACGAATTCTAATAATAATATCGGCCTCGCGATTCGCTCAGGCGCTCGAACGTTGAAAACGTTAGAAAAAGACCAAATTCTCAAAGGCGTCGTTAAAAACGTCTGTCAATTTGGCGTCTTCATCGACTGCGGTGTTGAAACTTCCGGTTTAGTGCACAAATCTACTTTCAAAGGCGAACCGCATCAAATAGCTAGCGCCGGGCAAAGCCGTACGGTGAAAGTCGGTAAAATCGATTTAGATAAGAACCGCCTCGAACTCTTTTTTGTTTGAAATGATACCAGTAGGCAATTATTAGTACGGATTAGTTACTAGATTAGTTGATACGTAGAGCGTTTTATAGATAGTTGTTTATCGTTCGCGAGTGCTCATATGATCTCTCTTTTCTTACTTTCGCTCTCGCGCTTAAAAGTGCAAAAATCACAATATTCCTAAAAAATTCTGCAGAAAACATTCCCAGCGCGGCGCGCATTATCACGACGATTATTAGAAACCTCCTGTTGGCGAAGAGAGATCGGAAAAGATTTAAACATCTTCTTTCTCTCTGTCGCGTTCTTTTTACTAGCGCGCTCTAGATCTGGTACGTCGCCGCGCGATTGTTCGATTTCATGTTAAAGACATTTTTTTTTCTGAAAACCTTGGCGCGGGCCAATGAATTACTTTAATTAATGTTTTCTCTCTCTCTCTCTCTCTCGGAATGATTACTTCGTAATTGACGATTCTTATTTTTGATTATTATGAATTTATGTGCGATTTGAATGTTTGTGTTTATGATTATGTTTATTCATGATCGATCGATGGATGATGATCGTTGTTGTTATTGTTGTTTGATAACTATATTTTTTAACTGCTATGGCCTATTTTTATAAAGTTCTGAGCACTCTTACAAAAATGAAATCGATTAAGCTTCTCTTGCTTATCTTCTGCTCGTCTACAACATTGGACGTGCACGCACGATTTCGTACGCTGCCGAGGCCAGCAGATTCGCCGCCACCACCTTTGCCACCACCACCGACTTTATCACCACCGACTTCATCACCGCCTCTACCGCCTCTACCGCCGCCGCCCCGATACGAGCCTCCTCCTTCACCACCACCAGCACATCAAGCGTCCGTTGAAGCGAATGTTCAATTTACTGGATACTCAAAACTATCGTTTGATGGGAATAAACAATTGGCTTTTAGAACTGGCATGGCTGCATTCTTGTTAGTTCCCGTCGATGCGATTAGTATCACGAGCGTTACGGATGTTAATGCGAACAAGAGGCGAAGAAAACTTTTCGATATAACTTCATCCGTGTTGATTGAATTCACGGTTGATACGACAACGTTTGCGGATACCGAAGAAGTGGGAACAAGATTGATGGTATCTGATGTCACTGATATGACTGCAAATTTGAACGCGCAATCAGATTTTCAAGTGTCCGGTTTGATCGCTCCGACTTCGATTACGTTGTTGTCGTCGCCTGGTTCGTCTCCCCCTCCTTCTCCTCCACCGCCCGGGTCTCCTTCTCCTCCCCCTCCTCCTCCTCCTCCTCCTTCACCGCCGCCTCCCTCGCTTCGACGTCGTCGTTCTCCCCCTCCTCCCTCTCCCCCTCCTCCATCGCCCCCCCCTCTATTCATAAACTATTTGGGCCAAAAAACGGATCGGAAGAAACCCGGGCTAAAGCGCTTCAAAATCGGCAGCGGCTTATTACGCGCCGCTTTTAGAGTAATCGAACCGGAAAAAGGTGTTAAAATCTCCTTGTCAAAAAAAAACCGCGTCATCGCAGTTCGTTTCGATCACGCGATCATTTCGAAAGTTGCCGCTGGAGCGTGGTTCAGAAAGAACTCGCGAAAATACGAAATAAACAATAAAGTCGTCGTCGTACTCGCCGTTTAATTCATTATTATATTTAAAAAGAATCAACATTAATTATTATTATTAGCAACGTTTGTGCGCGTGCTTGCGTGCGTGCGCGTGTCATTATGAAATATAATCCCACTCTCAAGTGCTATGCGCGACTATACATACGCGCACGCATGCACACATACAGTGTTCGTTCTGATCATTACTTTTGGGCACCCTTATTATTTGTTTCTCTTTTTGAGGGAGTTTACAGAAAATTTTCACTTTTCCGTACTTGACAGGACTGACCGATTTCAAAGGAATACTAAACATATTTAACATCATCAGAGAATTAATTATATAGAACAAATATTACGTAAACAAGAGGTAGAGAGTTTATTTCTTACTCTGAAAGATTTCGCTCTTCATTTTTGTCTCTCTGATGCTCTCGTTTAGCGAGCCGCGCGGATGAAAAGAGACGGTCGTGTTTACCCAGAAAACCCGAATTTGGAATCTTAATATTTCCCTACTGATGATGTGCTCGCGCGTGTTATGAAAGTAACGCATCAAAAGCATATAGTACTATGAATCAGTGAACGGCGCGCGGGCAGTTTTAAAGAATTCTGTAGTTTTTTTCCGGAACAGACCGCTTACTGACGCTCTATGTTTTGTTTTTTATCGTTCATTCGCGGTAGCAGGGACACACACACAAGCTGGATGAATGCGAAGGACTTTTTGTTTGTCGCCTTACTCAGCGCGTGCACGTTTTTCCATACCCCGTCGGTATTAGCAGGAGGTATTGATTTCTGTGTATCATATGGCATAGGGTGTTCTCCGCCGCCGCCGCCGCCGCCGCCGCCTTCGCCGCCGCCACCACCGCCATCGCCACCGCCACCACCGCCATCGCCACCGCCGCCACCACCGCCATCGCCTCCGCCTCTGTACATAAACTACTTAGGGCAAAAAACTGATCGGAAGAAACCTGGGTATAGGAGAATAAAAATCGGGAGCAGTAACAGCGCTTCGCTGAATAAAAATGGCGACATCAATACTGCCATCGGTACTTCTGCGAGATTTATCGAACCCGAAAAAGGCGTCAAGGTTTACCTAAAGAAAGTCGACGCAGCGACTGAGAAGACTGAGACGACGACGACGAACAAAGTAATCGCGGTTCGCTTCGATCGCGCGATAATTTCCAAAGCTGATGCAAGAATTTGGTTCAAAAAGAACGCTCGTAAATACAAGTTCGACGCTCATCAAATCTTAGGACCGTAGTCGTACCGAGACCGTACTCGTACAAAGTTACGCGCACACACACACACACACACACACACACAAATATAGCGCACTAGTAGTACACACATGTATATTATGAGTAGTTTATTTTACTTTCGTACTACTGTCTGATTTAAATATATATATATATGTGTGCACTCTTTAAAAAATCAATCAATTGGGCACTAAAAAGTTCCAATTGCATCAATGCATCCAATCTACCAATCAAAAATGAGCTTATTCCATCATTTCACAGGGGCCAATTTAGGCTGCATTAGTTAGTACTGCGCAAAAAAAAGCTCCTTTTATTAATACGTTGATACTGCGTAGAAAACAGTACGAATAAAACAGGAATCGAGCATAACAAGTTCTATATCTCTCAATCGTTTCCTAGTAGTAGTACATATATATATAGTAGTAAAAGTAAAAGTAATCATGGGAGGAAAAAGATGTGTGATCAGTTTTGCATCAGTTTTATTCCTACTCTTGATCACGTTCTGCTCGTTATCGAGTAAGGCTTTGGCGGCAGTGCTAGGCATCGATTACGGATCAGAGTTCCTGAAAATATCAATCGTCGCACCGGGGAGAACACCGATCACGTT
>Ga0115004_10004613_pt1 | contig 10979 bp, 6 predicted proteins | sample ArcticOcean_MG_C_10_FD_88737 | JGI IMG/M metagenome (GOLD analysis project Ga0115004, IMG submission 88737) | Marine microbial communities from western Arctic Ocean - ArcticOcean_MG_CB11_90 | ecosystem: Environmental > Aquatic > Marine > Oceanic | place: Arctic Ocean: Canada Basin | collected... | reverse complement strand
TCGTTCTCGTTCTCGTTCTCGTTGTTCCATTAAATTACTATCGTCACCGATCTCTCTCCCAGCCGTTTGCAAAATCGCTCTGATGTTCTGACCATTCAACGACCTGATCAACGCAGTCGTTCGGTTTCGATCTTTCGCTTCTAGGAAACTCGCGCTCGCCTTTGAAGAGCGCGGTCTCGTGTTCTTCTCGAACGCCGAGAACGCTTTATTGATTGCCTCATCCTCGCTATCGTTCAATCGCGAGCTCGCATTGGTCGGTCCATGTTCATCAAAACCTACACTGGCTCGTTTTTCCAATCCTTCTTCTTCTTCTTCTTCTGCGACGTCGATCGAGTCAAGCTCGGGCAGTAAAGTCTCTCGCTGCATTATTTTTCAAATTTGGCGATGCAGAGATTAATTAAACGAGAGTAATTGATTAATTAATTTTTATTAATTAATTAATCGCGTGTTCTTCTCTACTGTATTAATTAATGCAACGAAAGCAATGTGCCCAAATGAAACAATTTTCGATCTTCTCTCTCTTCTCAGAAACAAGAGAGAGAAAAAAAAATGCACCTGTTTAAAAAATCGAGAACGGGCCAAGAAGAGAACGCGGTTAGGAAGAGCGCGAGATAAAAAAGCGCGAGAGTAAAGATGAGATCGCGAGATAAATAGAAATAGATAGAGGCGAGTATGTATTATGAAAGAGAGTACTAATAATAATCTTCTTCGTCGTCGTCGTCTTCGGGGAACGTGAACGATTGTAAGAAGCGATAGAGCACGCGAGCGCTCATGCCGATATCTTCGGGCGAAGTGTATTCTTGAGAAGAGTGGGATATGCCGTCCTTTGAACGCACGAAAAGCATGCCGACTGGCATTGCGTCGGCCATTGCGAGAGCGTCGTGGCCAGCACCGGAGACTAACGTCGGCGGGCGAGTGATTACTGGTTCTCTCGTGAATCCGTATTCGTCTGATTTCGCGCGTTTGTTTTTGTGTCCTCCTCCGCGACTGTTGCCGCCGCCGCGACGACGACGCGAGTCACTGGCATCGTCGTCGTTAATGATATCGTCGTAGAAATCATTTTCTTCGTCATCGTCAACGTCGTCGTCGTCGTCAACGTTGTCATGACCGCTTTCAGTTTCTTCGCGCTCTAAGCGTTGTTGCTCCATGTACAAGTTGTACGCTCGGCGGTGCATTTCCTCAGTCGTTCGATCGCACGAATCTTCTAATTGTTTTGTTAGTTTGCGATCCATTGTAACGCCAGACGCTTCGTGCGTGCGAGCGACTTTACATTCTAAACCTCTCGCGCGACAAATGAGCTGGACTTTTCTCGTCACGTCTTGGACGACATTTTTACGCACTCTGTCAGATTGCGCTCTAATGTCCACGGCGAAAACGGTCTTAGAACCAATGACGTTTGTTGCTCCTGGGAAGATTTCAAATTCTCCAACCGTACAAACTAACATGACCTCTGGCAACGCTTCACCGATGCCACCTTTTTTGCATCTTTTTTCAATCTCTAAAACGGCTTCGGCGGCGGCTGGCGTAGAGTCTCGTCTACCAACCATTGGTGTTGTCCCAGCGTGACCTTGAACACCGTGAATGGTGACTTTTAAACGCGTTTGACCGGCGATTCCGGCAACCGCGGCGACTGCGAATCCACCGAGCTCGAGAACTTTACCTTGCTCGATGTGCACTTCTACGTATGCGCCAAACGATTGCCTTGGCAAACGCGCTTCTAAAATCGATTCTCTCGTACCTGGTAAACCTGCATTTCGTAAAGCTTGTAAAAAAGTTGCGCCTTGTTTATCAACAACTTCAAAAACATCGTCAGGTAAAGTCCCAACGATTGCTCTCGAGCCTAAAAACGTAGATCCAAATCGAACGCCTTCTTCGTCCGAGAAGCCGATGATGTGAATGTTATACTCGCGAATCGGGTTCGTTCTTCTCAACGCTTTTGCTGCGGCGATTCCAACGACAACACCAAGCGCGCCATCAAACTTTCCACCATCGATGACAGTATCCAAATGCGAACCGATAAACATTTCTTTCCGAATCATCTTTTGTCCATGTTCATCCAACGCCGGCGCCGACGTCGCATCCAAAACGCCATGAATGTTCCCAGCGGCATCCGTGAAAACTCTCAAACCTGCGTCGGCCATCCATTCCTTAATTTTCGAGTGCGCATCCATCGAAGCTTTTGATAAAAACTGCCTTTCCAAATGCCCAGCCGCGTCTGAAAACGTCCCGAGAACGTTCAATCTCCTCACTGGTTGATCCTCTAAAACGTGATCTAAATACTCCTCCAACTGCTTCTTCTCTGGTGTTTGTACTACACGCTTATCAGTTGCTTTCTTATACTTCTTTTCCTGTTTCTGTCTCTTTTGTTCTTGATATTGTTCGTGTTGTTGGTGATATCTCTTCGATTGTCTCTGTTCGAGTTCGTGCTGTTGCTGTCTTTCCTCTTCTAATTCTTCCTCCTCTTCTTCTACGACTTCTTCAGCAGTAGCAGTAGCACTAGCAGTACGTGGTTCAGGCGCTCTCATTAAAGTCGGTTCATGTCCCCCATCGCGCTCGCGCAGATCTTCCATCTCGTTTCGCTCTTCTTCCCCTCCCTCAAACGGCTTCTTCAGATCACCTGCTTCATCGGATCTTAAATCGACCTCAACGACGATGTCATCCTCACCACGGCTACTATGCGCACGCATATCACGCACGTTACCCATCATCACGCGATGTTTCCGATTCCTATCATCGTTATCATCCTTTTTATCGCGATCATCGCGATGTTTAGGCGGTGGCGGCGGTCTTCTCTTCACGTCCTGATTTTGACCACTTCGTTCCCGCGCGTTCACGTGTAGTACGGCGTTATCATCCCCTCCAAGCGGATGATAAGCATCGTCCGCGTCGTCGTGGGCGAAGATTTCACCGAAGCTCGAGCAATGGCTCTTGGATAGGATCAGTGTTGCGAGAACGAACGAGTAAGTAAGCTTAAGCATCATTTGTGATTGATTACCTTACGTACTTGTTGTGAGAATATTTTGTGTCTTTAAAGTGAAGTCAAAAAAAAGATATCTGCCAGGGTTTAGGGTTTAGGGTTTAGGGTCAAAAAAAAGATATCTGCTGCTTTTATCTCTCATCAACCCTCTTTTCCGTACGAATGGAGTAATGAACCTGTTTAATACGGCTCGAGAGAACGCGGAGAACGCTATGGCCAGCAAAAGCGGTGTAAAGTTTTTTGTATTTCGTAGTATAGTCTCTTTCATTTCGTAAAGTACACTCTCTCTCGCGCGCGCGTGAGAGTACTGCGCGTTCTCTTTTGATATCTCGTTCTTTTCTCACGCGTCTATTGACGCGAGCGGTTGCTGGTTTTTTTTTTAGCGAGCTCGGCTTTTGCGACGGCTAAGCGAGCGCCTAAGACGCGATATGGAGAACAGGAGACGACTTTGATGTCGTTCTGGACGAAAAATTTTATGGACTTTTCGTTCGCAGCGTGCTCACCGCAGACGCTGACGTCGGGTAGGTGCGTTTTTAATTCTGCCGCGTCGAGGGTTTCGAGCGCGTATTGAATTAATTTGCCGACGCCGCCTTCGTCTAAAGTTTGGAACGGGTCCTCGAGCGCGACTTTCTCTTTTTCGTAAGCCAAGAAAAACGAAGAGTCGTCTCTCGAGTAACCGAACGTCATCTGCGTTAAGTCGTTCGTGCCAAAGGAGAAGAAACTCGCGCGAAGAGGGTTCTCTGCGCAGCCGACGCTATCGTTTGTCGCGAGTTCGTTCGCGATGAGACAAGCGCGAGGCGTCTCGAGCATCGCTCCTATTTGGAACGGCTTATAGTCGCAGCAAATGTCTTTCCCTAAGCGCGGACCAAAGTGCTCTTTAGAGAATTTTAGCGTACATCTTCTATCCATGTACGTTCTATACATCGCTCGATCGATAACATGCGCTTGGTGCAGGTATTCGCTTACGGAGGAAACCAAAGGAACCATTATTTTCACAATCGCGGCGTCACCGGTTGTTTCGTGCACGTCGTAATACGCATTCGCAATCGCTCGTACGGTCATTGCCGTTATCTCCGGATGTGATATACCTAATCGACAACCTCTATTACCGAGCATTGGATTTTGTTCTTTTAAAGCCGCAATTCGCTTGCGCAGTTCTGCTTCCGTGATTTGACCGCAATAATCCTTAATCTCGGCCAAGATATCTTCATCGGCGAGCTCGCGTTCTGTTGGTAAAAACTCGTGCACGGGCGGATCGAGAAGACGTATAGTGAGAGGTTTATCGTGGCCGACGGCTTTCATGAGAGACGCAAAGTCTTCACGTAATATCGGTTCGATACTTACCAACGCTCTCTCTCTCTGCGCTTCGTCTTTGGCAAGAAACAGCTCTCTCACTAAACGAACTCGGTCGGGAGAAGCCAAGAACATGTGTTCCACTCTTACAAGACCAACACCGACCGCGCCGAAAATGTTCATAGCCATGCGGATCTCTTTTTCGGTATCACAGTTTGCGTAAACTTTCGTCAAAGAGGGAATTTCGTCAACCCATAACATGAAATCCGCGAGTGCTTTATTCTCTTGGAGAGCGTTATCGATTGGTTCTAATTCGCGTTCGCCTTCGATGATTTGACCTCTCGTCCCGTCGATCGATATCCAATCACCTTTCTTAAACGACAACTCTGGCGAAGAATCGAACGAAACTGACCTTTCGATGACCGTCTTTGAACCCTCGAGTTCGTCATGGTGCACAATTTGATGCTCGTGATCAGTGATGTGCATAGATTTAGTGCCCGCAATACACGGTCTTCCCCAACCACGCGCAACGACAGCAGCGTGCGATGTCATACCACCACGTTGCGTTAAAAAGCCTTCAGATACGTGCATCCCTCCAACGTCTTCCGCGCTTGTTTCCTCGCGCACTAGTATCACTTTCTCGCCTCTGTTGTGCATATCGATCGCATCAGCAGATGAGAAGCAGATTCTACCCGAAGCGCAACCCGGCGAAGCAGCTAAGCCAGTCGCCAAGACGTTCCAATGACTCGCACTGCCGTCGCCGATGACAGAAGAACTGCGAAACGTTGGATGCAGAACTTGTTCAATATGTGAAACGTCTACGTAAGATATCGCCTCTCGAGCCGTTAATAGCTTATCTTCCTCGACTAAATCGGCAGCGATATTCAACGCAGCCATCCCAGTGCGTTTTCCGACGCGACATTGGAGAATGTATAGAACGTTATCTTCGACTGTAAACTCTACGTCCATCATGTTCAAATATGATTTTTCTAGAACTTTACAAGCCGATTGGAGCTCAACGAACTGTTTCTCAAAACCAAATTTAGGCATTTCTTGAATCATTTCGGGCGTGCGAATGCCGGCGACAACGTCCTCGCCTTGAGATTGACGTAGCCATTCGCCGTAGATCAAATTCTCGCCCGTCGCCGGCGAACGCGTGAAACAGACACCCGATAACGAATGCTCGTTCAAATTTCCATAGACCATCGCTTGAATGTTTACCGCAGTGCCTTCTAATCCTGCGGTCTTCGTTACTTCTCTATAAACTTGCGCTCTCGGGTTATTCCAAGATTTGAACACAGCTTCAATTGTTAAAATCAATTGCGTGGATGGGTCCATTGGAAATTCTTTCCCGTGCGAGCGATAGACATCTTTGTAACTTTGACATAAAGATTCTAAAGCATCGGCGTCCAAGTCGTTGTCGTTTGCCGCGCCTTTTAATTCTTTCAACTTCTCGAGCTTCTTTTCAAACTCTTGGTGAGGAATCGAAAACACGACGTCGCCGAAAAGGTCAAGCAAGCGTCGATAGGCGTCGAACAAGAACCTTCTAGGCACTTCTGATTTGAATGAAGTTTGAATCAACGTCTCGACCACGGAGTCGTTCAAACCCAGGTTAAGAATTGTGTCCATCATGCCTGGCATAGACGCTTCGGCTCCAGATCGAACGGATAACAGAAGTGGCAACTCGACACCTACGAAATCAGTCGCTTTATGATAAAAAACTTCCGATTGTTCTTCGGCGATTAAATCGACCGCTGAAAATATCAACGGTTCCAAGTCTCGTAAAACCGAAGCATCGTCCAAGAAAGCTTTGCAAGTTTGCACACTTAACGTACACCCAGGGGGGACGTTCAGACCAAGCTTCGTCATGGCCGCTAATCCGGCTCCTTTTCCCCCTACGCGTAAATATCGAAAATATCGAAGATATTAATATTAATCGATAAACAAGTAGTACGTAAATAAAAATATCGAAAATATTACTATTAATCGATAAACAAGACGAGGAAGAACAACAAGAACGACGATTAATTACAAACCTAACACGTGTTTCATCTCGGCAGTGCCGTCACATCGCGCTTTCGTGAACAGAAACACTTTTTGCTGATCAACGCGTTTCACTTCCGATGACGAGATCGTTGCATATTCTGCCTCCGATCCATTTTCTGACGACGACGAAGTCGATTTCTTCTCCCTCTCGGCCGCCGTTTGTTTCTCGCTTTGCGCATACAAGCGATTCGATAGCGCGCTTCCAATCGAGCGTAACATGCGTCGTCTTTGTTTTATTGGATGCGTACTAATTGATGACGCGCTTAACATAGGTTAAGAGTGTTCGTTTTTGTATCCAAGATTTTAATGAAGAAAATATCGTAATTGGTTTGACTGGCAGCCTCTTAAATTTTTCACTTCAGAGCATGCCGAGAAAACACGAGAAGAAACACGACACGCGACTACATTAATTACTGCAACGCCATTGATCAATAAATACTGAATTAAAACGAGAAGAAGAAGAAGAAGAAGAAGTAAAACATGACCAACGCGGCGACTACTTTCGCCGATAAGTTAATAAATCAAGCCTTAGACGCGGTCGAAGTACACGTCGTCAATAGACTCGAATCCACTGGAATAGTTTCGTTTCAAGACGAGGAAGAGGATTTAGCACGAGATGATGTTTTAACTGAAAGTAAGAGTACGATGACGCAAAAGGCGGAAGCGGTGTGTAAAAAGATCGAACGAATGCGTTCAGCGAGAACGGAGAAGAAACTTTTGAAGACGGATTTATTGAATAAGAAGAGAATAGAAGATTCTTTACAAACGAAAATATTGATGGATTGTGTTAAGAATGCGAAGGAGAATAAGGAGAATAAAAAGATACAAGAAACGTTGCAACAGCAGTTGTTAAATGAAGTGAAGAGATTAAGAGAGAGAGTGAAAAATTGCGATGATCGTAACGATGACGACGATGATGATGATTTTGATGGAGTATTGCAAAGCGCTATAAAGGAAATACGAGCGCATAAGAGTTTACGGAGCGAGCTGGACGTATCCTTGAGACAATTAGAACTCGCAAAAAACGCAAAATTGAACGAAGACGAGGATATAACGAACAAAGAATTTGAAAAGTTTGAGAATCGAGTCGAACGTGAGGTTGAGAAGAAAGTGAAGCAGTTGGAATTAAGGAAAACGGCTGCAGAGACTCAAGCCGATTTAGCCAGGAAAAAGCACGCCGAGGCTGAGCAAAGTTTGAAAGAGTTAAGAGCGAGGCATGATGTGGCGCAATCGAAAATATTCGAACTCGAGAATAACGAAATCGAAGCGAAGCAAATTTTAATGAAAGATCGAGAGAGTTTGAAATTAGAAAGCATAAATTTGACAAAGCGCGAGGAGGAGTTTTTAAGAAGACAAGTAGAACAAGGATTATTATACGGAACGAATCAAACCAAAATCCCAGAATTAGGCGTTTCTGAATTAACAGAAAAAGTCCAAGTGAAAGAGCGCATGATTGCAAAACTGGCAGAAGATTTGGAAGCGATGGAGAAGAAATCTGTGGAAGTCGCGCAAGAGGCCGAGAAAAATGTAATAACTTTAACGAAACAATTAAATGCAACGAAAGCGCAACTTCGAGATACTTCACAGGAGTTGAAAAAGGAGCAAGAATTTGCTGAAATTAATGGCGCAAAAATAGTCGAAGAATTAAGAGAACGCGTACGAGTTTTGCAAGCATTAGTAAATAGCGAAGATGGCGACGCCGCCGAAGCTATTTCAGAATCTACTGGATCAACATCGACGACGACGACAAACGCAGAAGGTGGTAGAAGTAATAGTATAGAACAAAACGAAAAAGCTCTATTGGCGGTTCGAGATAAAAACAGACGTTTAGCAGCCGAAATTGCCGTCGCAGAGAGAGCAAAAAATGAAGCGAATAAAGAAAAAGAAGTGGCAGTCGAACGCGCAGTCGCTGCGGAGACTAAACTAATGCAAGCAGCAGAAACTATTGCCGTATTAGAAGATGATTTAGCAAAACGAACGCAAATGATGATTGTCAACGCAGATGACGACGGCGTAGAAAATAATGAGAAAAACAAGGGAGAGGACTCGACAGAAATGGTTTCAATTTTAGCTGCGCAACGCGATCGGTTCAAAAGACGCGTTTCCGAGCTCGATGATGAGAAATCTCGCGTCACGCTCGAACTCTCCTCTACGACTGCAAAAGCTGTAAAATTAGAGGAAGATAACGTGAAACTTTTCGAAAAGATTAGGTATGTACAACAATACTACGCTTCAAAACTCTCACAGTCTAGCGGGGGCGGAGGAGCAAACGTTAAAATTCTCCGCGTAGACGAAGCAGGTGTTCCGTTATCCGATAGTTTAGAAACGGAAAAATCAGCGAATAAAAATGCGAGATATTCATGCGGCGTCGGTGGAGTGACTATTGGCGTAGATAGGTTGGCAATTTCCGACGGTATGCGCAAAAGAGCGCAAAGATATGGATGTGGATTCAGTGGTTCAGGCGGAGATATGGAGAGCCAAAGTTTAGGCGGTGATGAAGGTGGGATTATTGGCAGATATCGGGATAAATATTTAGCGCGGTTGAATCCATTTGCAGCGTTCAAAAGTTCTGAGATAGAGGAAGGCGGAACGTCAATGCAAGGCGCTCACGATCGAATTGCCATGGCTGGAGGAAAAGCTCTTTTAAGCTCTCGCCGATTTCGAGCTGTTTTTGCAATTTATTTTCTAGCAATGCATTTGTTCGTCGCGAGCGTGTTATATACGCATAGAGAAATGTTTACCTAGATAACCACGTTAATAATTAATAGTACTACAATACGTTTTTTATCACACTACTGTACTTTAAGAGCATTTTAACATAATATTAGCTTTTTTAGTGGTGTGATAAAAAACGTACTACTGTACCTACTATAGTGGCAGCTACTTTGGACTATCTCGAAAAATTCTCTCACTACAGAATTATTTCTCGTGACATAAGCTTTCGTCCGAGTTGATTAAAGCAATTCTACGACGCGCAGCTCCTCGATTTAACTATTATTAGTATTATTATTATTGTAACAACTTGATATCTTAGTGTAATATCAAATGCTTCACGAATTCGTACGTAGCAAAACTCACCGCGGACATTGGCATGCATTTGCTCGCCGCAACTTTTGCGCCTTTATATAGACTACCTACTCCTCTATTCTTAACCATTAAATAAAATGTACCGTGAAGCGGTAAAGAAAATCTATTCGTCGCAGCTTTTCTTGCGATGAGTTCCATCGGAAATGCCGCGAGTTGCCCAACAGTTGCTGAAAGCGCTCCGACGGTCATCGAAATATGCGGTTCTAAATACTCTTTATTAGTCTTCTTCTTATACCAATCGGCGACGATATCGTACGTACCAAAAGTCAACGCGGCCTCTGGCGCAATTGCTAATAAAGCAGGGCTTAAGCCTCTATAAATCCCACTGATTCCTTCATTCTTAACGACCGATTGTATGCCAAGCGCAACGGAAAAAGGCCCCGTGAAGCTCTCGGTGATTTTCCCCGCCGCTTTTCTAGTGGCATACGCGTCGAGTGGATATAACAACAAACAAGCGCTAACGCCACAGAGTGCGCCGGCGATCATCTTTATTCCAATATCACCGTTTTCTGACTTCTTCTTATCATCAGTCTTCTTCCTCTTATCCACGTCTCCCGCTACTGAACCCTTTTTAGCGTCGTTCCTTTTCCTCCGTTCTTCGGCCATCTTATGCAAAGTAACGTTAAAGAAATGAAACGTCGCGAAATTCAACCCTTTAGACGGACCAAACCTCAACACCATCGTCGTATTTCCAGCGAACAAAGTACGAAATCCTTCCGTTTTAGCAATTTTCACCATCGACGGTATAACTCTCGCCTGCGCAGAGAGCCTGTTCGTCATCTTCCTCACCTGTATCACGTTCAAGGGAGACGAGACCGTTCTGCTTAAAGCACCGCCGCAAAAGCCGCTGACTAAGTGCGTCAAAAACGTCGGTTGCTTCCGATCTTTTTCTTTATCGCCGTCATCGTCTGCGAGAGAGGAAGAAGAAGAAGATGAAGAAGAAGAACGAGTTGACTTACTGGAAAGTTTTTGGATATTTTCCTCGCTGCTGGTCAGATTTCGTAAAGGTTTTCGAGAAGTAGATGGAGATGATGCTATGTTGACTATTGGACCTGAGCGACGATGAGTGGCAGAACGAGCGGTTGGACGATTGCGATCGTTCGCTTCAGCTTTTGTTGCGCTCATTTTTTTCGAGCGCGCGTTCGCGCGGCCGCGTTGTCGAGTTCTTAAACTTTGGACAACGAGCAACGCGCGCGTTTTTGTGTTCCTTTCTATGCTTAGTAGAAAAAGATCAATGAGATAAACCCTAAACCCTAAAAGGAAAAACAATTTTGTTGTTTAGGGTTTTAGTGTTAAAATAATATAATACTCGTAATTAGTTATAAATATATGATTAAGTAATACTGCAGTACGTATAAGTAGCGCAAAAATGGATGATGACGATGAAGGTGATGATGACACAACGAACGAAATCGCTCGACCGACGCGAAGATTAAAAAACGAAACAAATATTAGAAAAAGCTTGGAAACGCACGTGAAATGGAATCCAGCGAAACCGTTTTAGGTACCAAAGCGGGCTCGAAAGTTCAGACCGGATTGGTCGTTCCACGAACACGAACACGAGCGAGAAGAGTAT
>Ga0115004_10004607_pt1 | contig 10984 bp, 10 predicted proteins | sample ArcticOcean_MG_C_10_FD_88737 | JGI IMG/M metagenome (GOLD analysis project Ga0115004, IMG submission 88737) | Marine microbial communities from western Arctic Ocean - ArcticOcean_MG_CB11_90 | ecosystem: Environmental > Aquatic > Marine > Oceanic | place: Arctic Ocean: Canada Basin | collected... | reverse complement strand
TTAGATTGAGAAAGAAGTTTTGGATTTATGAATTGTCGTCGATATCGCAGTTGGAATTGGCGTGGGCGAATTATGAATGGGGTGGGACGGTAAAGTACACTAATGGAAGAGAATACACGAGGAACCAAGAAGAGTTCTGCGCTCGAGTTGCTCTAATGAACGATCTCGCGTTGCTTCGATGGGTCAGAGAAGAGAAAGAATGTGCTTGGGATTATCTGACGAGTGGTAGGGCAGCAATTCTAGGCAATCTGGAGATGTTGAAGTACTGCGTCGAGAACGGATGCGAGGTGAATACTGGTACGTGCGCAGCTGCCGCCAAACACGGCAACCTCGACTGTCTAAAATACTTACGCGAGAAGAACGTCAAATGGAATCATCGAACGGTACAATGTGCGCGCGAAAACAACCACGACGACTGCTTAAGCTACGCTCTCGCAAACAACTGCCCTCAAACTGAAGAAGAATTTCAAGCATTACAAGCAGAAGAACAAGAACAATAGCTCTCTTTCTCGCGCGCGCGAGCGCAAACTCTCGAAACTTGTTCACAAACGACAATCATCATCATCATCATCAATCATCACACAAAAACGCAAATATCCACACAACGACGACGCGCGCACTCGCCTCCTAAACGCAATAATCGCATCGATGAACATAAAACCAACGCTTCTCGCTCGCTCGCTCGCGCAAAAAAAAGTCATTTTTGTTCATCACAAAATCAAACCCATTTCCTTCTTTCTTCATTAAAACTTGGATCCACACAAAAGCGCTTTGTTTCAAACACGCACTGTTTTACACGAATCGAACTCGAATCCACGCGCGGGACGAAGAAGAAGAAGAAGAAGAAGAAGAAGATAACGAGCATTATTGGATTGTTCCAAGAAAAAATCCATCACTCAAAACCTCTCGCTCCGAGGTCTCGCAAAACTCTCTCTCTATAAAAATAATATCGACATTTAAAAAGTCCTAAAAACGTATCGAAAACCCTAAATTCAACAAAATGTCCGAACAATTAAACTCTGACGACCAACCGCAACGAAAAACCGCCAGACGCGATCAATTGACTTTCTATCAAACCGAAGCGCAAGAGTCATGGCAAATCGAAAGAGTGTTTGAAGCAAATTGCGCTCCAGATTTTGATCCAGAGGAAGAAGAAAAGAAGGATTCGAAAGAGAAGATGAAGAGGGGGAAATTTTTTGGGAACTTTCCGTATCCATACATGAACGGGTTGTTGCACTTAGGGCACGCGTTCTCGTTATCGAAGCTAGTGCGTTCTCGCAATCGTTCGTTTTAGTTTGCCGTTGTAACGCGCGTGTTTGAGTTTTAGTTTTTGTGGAGAGAGTTGGAGGGTTTTGATTCGATCGCGTCGAGCGTCGCGACGAGAATGTTTTACGCGCGAGAGCGCGGCAGTCTGACTAACGACGCGTTTTGTTCTTCTTCTTCTTCTTCTTCATCGTCATCATCGTCATCATCGTCATCATCTTCCACTTTGATGATGATACTAATAGGAATTCGCATCGGCGTATCATAGATTGAAGGGCGATAACGTTTTGTTCCCGTTTGGGTTTCATTGCACTGGTATGCCAATCAAAGCGTGCGCGGATAAGATCAGGAACGAGATTGAGAAATTCGGGAACCCGCCGGTTTTCCCATCCGAGGAAGAGATGGAAGCCGAAATCGAGGCGAAGAGACAGTTGAAGGAGCAAGAAATGAAAGATAAGGATCCAACGAAGTTCGCGGCGAAGAAATCTAAAGCCGCTGCGAAAACCGGGAAGCAAGCGACGCAGTGGGGGATTATGCAATCTTCCGGGATCCCGGACGAAGAGATTCCAGAATTCGCGGAATCGACGCATTGGTTGAAATATTTCCCGCCTTTGGCGAAAAGAGATGTCTCTTTGTTAGGATGTCAAGTAGATTGGCGCAGAAGTTTTATTACGACGGATCATAATCCGTTTTACGACGCCTTCGTGAGATGGCAATTTAATACTTTGAAGAAACTCGGGAAGATCGTGAAAGCAAAGAGATACGCCGTGTATTCTCCCATTGATGGACAACCGTGCGCCGATCACGATCGCGCGTCAGGCGAAGGCGTTGGACCGCAAGAATATTTGTTGATTAAAATGAAAGTTCTCGAAGAGAATTTCGAACAACTCGAATGCTTGAAAGAATTAAAAGGTAAAGACGTCTTCTTAGCCGCCGCTACGTTAAGACCTGAAACGATGTACGGGCAAACGAATTGCTGGATTTTACCTGACGGTGAATATGGCGCTTATGAATTGAAATCCGGTGAAGTCTTCGTCATGGCCGAACGAGCGGCGTTGAATTTATCGTTTCAAGAGCAATTCGAAGAAGAAGGGAAGCCAAAATTGTTAAAGACAATTATGGGTTCAGAATTAATGGGATGTTCCGTGAAGGCGCCGAATGCGATTTTGGAGAAGATCTATGTTCTTCCAATGATGACGATTTCGATGACCAAAGGGACTGGCGTAGTAACTTCAGTGCCTTCGGACTCACCAGATGATTTCATGGCTTTATCGGATTTAAAATCAAAAGAAGCGTTGAGACAAAAATTTGGCGTCAAGGACGAATGGGTCTTACCGTTCGAAGTCATACCGATCATTAACATTCCTGGGTATGGCGACGCATCGGCACCGGCAGTATGCGAAGAATTGAAAATCAAATCACAAAACGATCGCGTGAAACTCGATGAAGCGAAACATAGAACGTACTTGAAGGGTTTCACCGACGGCGTGATTATCATCGGCGCTTATAAAGGTAAACCCGTGAAGGAAGTGAAACCGATCATTAAACAAGAAATGGTCGAAGCGAACCAAGGCTTAATTTATTCAGAGCCCGAAAAAATGGTCATGTCGCGTTCTGGTGGCGAATGCGTCGTCGCGTTAACCGACCAATGGTATTTAGAGTACGGCGAAGATGCTTGGAAAGAAGTTACCGAGAAATGTTTAGAGAACATGAACACGTATCACGACGAATCGAGGAAGAACTTTGAACATACTTTAGGGTGGTTACGCCAATGGGCGTGTTCGAGATCATTTGGTTTAGGAACGAAAGTTCCGTGGGACGATCAGTTCTTGATCGAATCTTTATCCGACTCGACTATTTATATGGCGTATTATACAGTCGCGCATCTGTTCCAAGGCGGCGAAATGTACGGAACGAACTTTGCGAGCGTCGCTCCGGAGAAATTAACCGACGAAGTATGGGATGCCATTTTCTTGGATGCGAAGAAACCGGACGAAAGCGTGTTCCCGAGAGACGTCCTCGATAAAGCAATTTCTGAATTTAATTATTGGTACCCGTTCGATTTGAGAGTCTCAGGGAAAGATTTAATCCAAAACCATTTAACGTTTTCGATGTATTCGCATACGGCTATTTGGCCAAACGGAAGCGAAACGAGATGGCCAAAAGCGTTTCGATGCAACGGCCATTTACTTTTAAACGGGGACAAAATGTCAAAATCAACCGGTAACTTTAAGACCTTAGGCCAAGCTATTGAAGAGTTCGGTGCCGATGCCGTACGATTCGCCTTAGCCGATGCCGGTGATACAGTCGAAGATGCAAACTTTTCGGACGAAACCGCAAACGCGGCGATTTTAAGATTAACGAAAGAAGTCGATTGGATGCAATCGATGATGAACGCAGAATCGGAAGAACGCATGAAATTACGAACGGAAAAACTCGAAGAAGATAATGATTTCGCCGACCGCGCGTTTGAAAACTTGATCAACTTTGCGATCGAAGAAACGCAAAAGCATTACGAGAACATGATGTTTCGCGAAGCCGTGAGAACTGGATTTTACAACTTACAAGCAGCGAGAGACGAATATAGGCAAGCAACTGCTGAGAAAGAGATGCGATTAGATTTAATTGAGTTCTTCGTTGAAGTGCAGACGTTACTCTTAGCTCCTATATGTCCGCACACGTGCGAACACGTCTGGAAAAACGTTTTGAAGAAGCAAACGCACGTCGTCATAGCCGGGTATCCGCAAAAGACGAAAGAAGTCGACGTCGCCCTAATGAAGGCGAATTTCCACGTAGCGAAAGAAATCTCAAACTGGCGTAAGATGATCGCGAAAGTTCAAGCACCTCCAAAGAAAGGTAAAGCGACATCGAAAACGACAGTGACTGATATGAAAATCTACGTCGCGAAAGAATTCACTGAATGGCGCGCGAAATGTTTGAAAATCTTGAAAGCGTTACACGGAGAGAATAAACTCGAAAGCGCGCACGTCATGGAAGCTTTGAAGGACGCCACGGAATTATTGAACGAAGTCGCTAATGGGGACTACAAAGGCGCTATTAAAGTCATGATGCCATTCGTAAAGTTTAAAATGGATGAAGTTCAGCAGTTATCTGGAGACTCGAGCGCTTTAGAGAACACGACGGTGTTTGACGAATTCTCTGCGTTTAACGAAACGAGACACTATATCGCAAAAAGTTTATCGTTAAACTCGGTTGAGGTTTTTTATACTACAACAACGACAACCGATGATGATGAAAAGGTGAAGAAGGCCAAGAGTGAGAGCACGCCAGGTGCTCCTGCTGTTGTTTTCGGCACCCTCGAAGAGGCTTTGGAGAAATTATAAAAAGTTTTAGCGAGGGCGAAAGTCTTGTCAATTAGAGTAAAAACTGCCATTTTACAACTTTGAAGAAACTTTCAAAAATAAACGGCACATAGAAATTACTATTTACACGCAAATACTATTACATATTACCGTATATCATCATCACAATGCCCGCAATCACTCCCAACCTTGAGTTTAAAAACGTCTCTAGAGAGTGGCGATGTAAGTTTGATCCAAGCGAGGACATTTCCGAAAGTTCGAGTTTAATCGCGTTGCAAGAAGCGTTGAATAAAATTTTACCTTCATTGAAAACGGTGGAAGGAATCGTTTCTGTTCATCGCATCGTATGCGCCGAATGCTTTGACTTTAAAGTTATTGTTGCTCTTGACGAAGTATCGTTTGCACATTGGGAGGCTGATGACGAAGCTGGTTTGCCGAAGATCGAAAAGACATTCATGGAGGAGTTGAATAATATTGAAGGCGTATCACGAATTGAAGCGCAGACTTTCACTCTCGCCGAACTATAAACGTTTCATTTCATTTTGATATAATAATATCGTATTATTATTACAAACGCCTGTGTATGTTCCACTTCCCTTCACTGCCTTCTGACGACTTTAAATTTGTTGGTTTTTTTTTCCAGGACCCGGCGTTGCTTTGAAGATTCTCCTCCCGCTCAATCGCCTCTTCTTGCATATCTACAGTGCGCTGTAAAGTTAAACGGCGAACCTCTGATAATTCTTCTGCTTCCATTATCTGTCTCTTCTTCGCCTCCATGGCAAAAGAGGCAGTTTCTGGAAGTGCGATGTCGACTTTTTCTCTTTTCCCATCCTTGCCTTTACGCATCATCTTGAACGCGACGATCGAAGCAGCACCAGTTGCGGATGATGATGTTGAATTTCGGTTCTGCATACCAAAATTTTTTTGTTGCTGATGATGATGCGCTTGGTTTTTATTCTTATTATCGTCATTACCAATTGAATTACTGCTCGCTTTCACGCTCCCGACGCCGAGGAATTTTTCCATCTCTCTTTCAAAGTCGGATTGTTCTTGTCTCGTGGCGACGACTTTTTCCATGCGCACCTCAACTTCTTCTTCTTCCGATTCTGAAGATTCTGATTCATCCGAACTACCACCGTTGTCGTTATCATCGTCATCGTCATCATCGTCATCATCGTTGTGGCTGATATCATCTTCATCGTCGCTATCAAATTCTGATGCCGCATCAGACGAAGCTTCTTCTTCGATTTCATTATCATCAAACTCCTCCTCTTCCTCGATATCATCTTCGTCTTCTTCTTCTTCCTCATCCTCCTCCTCGATATCGTCTTCATCTTCATCAATCTCTTCATCATTCTCTGCAAGTGTTGCGAGTCCACCAGCAGATTCTTTCTTTGTTTTCTCATCCACAGAGACGACTCCGAATTTCTCCTCCATTTGTACGCACATCGCGTTCGCTTCAGCAAAAGTCTCACAAATCTTAATTGTTGGTCTCAATTCGCGCATGATATTATTCGCATCGTTATTGACATCCATAGAAAGAATCTTGGAACATTTATATCGTTGGAAATATGTCAAAAACACGTCTAATTTTTTCTTCTGCCACCCGCGATTGAAATATTTGCCACATTTTTCGAGCAAAACAGCAGCGATGCGAACGCGAATCGAATCGCGCGGATCACTATCGTTGTCACTATTACTAACAATGTTGTTATTTTTAATAGTACTCTTACCATGTGTCAAGAGAAGAAATAAGCACGAGAAAATAGTATCGGCGTGTAAACATCGTTGTGCGAACAACTCGCCGATAACTCTCGCGTTTGCGACTCTTTTTTGGACCATATAATTCAAGTTCATCTCTAGACCAAAACGGAACTCTTCCAACGCGGCATCTGCAAATTTAATGATGATGTCATTTTTCTTTTCGTTCTTTTGGTTCTGCGAGAGTTTATACATGAGTTTCGCCGTGAGCTCGGCGTCGTCGAATTTCTCTTGCGAGTGCTTAATCGCGCGTTCGACGACGTAGCGTTCTAACCTAAAATCATTCATAACTTCGCAATGCTTCAAGACTTTGCCCAATTGTTTTTTAGCTAATTGAGGATCTGTTGACATCTTTTCGACGAATAAATGCTTCACGTACTCGAACATGACCGGCTTTGGAGGTTTCAAAGCCCTGAAAACTTCTCTAGGTCTTGCAGAGAAATAAGCCTCGTCGATTAGAGCAATTTGCGCTTCGTCCAATTGTCTCGCGACTGATTTGAATCTTAGAAATATATCCAAAAACGAATTACATCGCTTCTTCGATTTCACTGATTTCGATAAGAAACGACCGCATCTTCGAATGAACGCGCAAACGAGCTCGACCGAACCATCCATTGCATTTTCTCTCGTTTCAAAGTTTTCGATTAAAATCTGTAAACATTGCATGGCGTCTACGGCGGAATCGATTAAACCGAATTTGATCAACTCGGAGACGTAATAAACGTTTTGTAACTTTACTTTCAATTGTTGTTGTTGTTGCTGATGATGATTATTACTTCCTCCTCTTTGATGTTGATGTGATGATGATGACTTTCCTCCACCATCTTTTTTGTTCAGTTGGAAGAATTTCTCCATGACCTTACTCGCGACGACGTCGGAGATATCTTCCGGGAACACCTTTGACATTAGCTTCAATACGCGAGCGTAAAACGGAACCATTGGCGACATCGACAGAAGACTACCACTTTGTGAGTTGTTATTATTATTATTTAAATCGCCAGCTTGTTGAGAATAAGAAGAAGAAGAATTCACTATTAATTCTGGAGGATTCAAAAGTTCCTCGGCCAAACGTTTCTTCGCTCCAGCCGTTGCGACGTAACAGAAATCAACTGCAAAGGCGTCAATTTTTTCCGCATTTTCGCAATCTCTGCGCAAACGATTGATCAAAGCATCGACTTTAAAATCATTCGATTCCTTCGATTCGCGACTTTTCTTTTCGGCTTCCGTTTCACCATCTGGAGCCGGTTTCTCGACTAATAAAACGGCCGGAATAGATTCCTTAATTGGCAATAAATCTTCATAAAACCTTCTTTGATCGTCGTTTTCCCATTCAAGGGAATTGTTCGATAAATCAGCTCTTTGTTGCTTCAATCCACGATCGAGTTCAATTTTATTAACTTTATCATCGTTTTCGTTCTTCGTCAATGAACCGTTCTCGTCTTGAAAATGTTCCAGTTGCGGGATCGGGTGAATTCTCAACGCCTCTGCTAATGTTTGGCACTGTTTCAACAAAGCATCTCTCGTCGCAGTTGCTTTGGAGAACGCAGAAGAGACTGTACCTGGAACTTCGCCTTTTGTTTTCAATACTTTTAAAACGTCCTGCTCGCGCGTCGAAGCTAACTTCACTGCATTTTTCAATTTCACGATTGCATCTTTTTCGTACTTTTCATAAATGACTTCGGCGAACTTCTGGCAGACTTCTGCCTTACACTTTGGATATTTGTTGTTCTGGTCTTCTTCATCATTTTTCTTCTTTCCTGCTACTTTATTATTATCATCATCATCGTTATTATTTACTACTACTTCAGATGATGAAGATGATGATAAACTAACGTCTTCTTTACCTAAAAATTCGAGCGAGTATTGCTTCGCGAAAAACGCTAATGCCGATAACGATTGCAAATACGCTTCAGGAGCTACGTCGTATTCCATTTCAGCATGTTTCTTAACAACTTCGTATACATATTTCGGAGAATCGATTATGTTTACCAAGTATAATTCGGCCAATAAGCATAATTTCGCTCGTCTTAACAAAGGCGTTGGAATTTTATTCTCTTCATTATCGTCGTCGTTATTATCGTTAAGATCGTTATCGTTATCACCACCACCAGAGGTTTTTTGCAAAGCTAATAAACTTAACGCTAATTGCGCGGCCTCGGCACTTGACATCGGCGTCGCAATGTGCTGCAAATGTTTCCTGAGCTGTTCTTGAATCTCCTTCCTTTGCGCGACGTACGTCCTAAACATCGAAGAAGCGACTTCTGAAGCATAAAGAGCATCTGAGCCTTTTAATTTCGCTAACGAAATGCCTAAAACGCACTCTGAAGCATATTTCGACGCATTAATTTTCTTTTCGAAATCTTCAACTAATTGCTTATAATTCGATTCCGTAATCGCGACTGTTTTCAACTTTTTCGTTAAAGAAGCGTTCTTCTTTATAGACGAATCCATTTGCTTTAAAAATTTCTCGTTCTTATTCAAATCCGAATTCGATTCGTTTACACTGAGCTCGTTCATTTCTTTCAATCGTTTCCTTTGTTCGCGTATTTGCTGTCTTTGCTCGAGTTCTTTCTCCAGTTTTTGTTCCAATTTTTTTTGCGCCTGATTTTCCAGTTCTATTCATCGCGAGAAGAGAAAAATGTCAAATATATAACCATACACACAAACAATCGAAACGAGCGAGCGATCGCAATCAATCAAACCACACGAAATCACAAAAACACGAAATCAAACACCGCCCTCTCCCTCTCCCCGCGCCTCAAAACTACCCCTAATTCGATCGTTCGAATCCATCTTACTCCTCGCAAACGAAACGAAACGAAACGAAACGAAACGCAAACCACGTTTTCGCGCGCGCGAACCAATCGAATCACGACCTCCATCAATCCACGAAAACCACGCGATGATGCGAACAAAAAGAACTCCCTCGCTCTCATTGACAGTACGTAACCACTACGGCACTCGCGCAACCGCACAGAAAAAAAGAAACGACGCGTTTTAAAATCCGCACCTATTCTCTCGATCTCGTTCTTCTTCGTGACCATCTGATTCTCTTCCTGGACTTTCTCGGCCAAAAGCTTCCTCTCTTCCTCGGTCAAAGCCTTCGCGACGTTGGCAATCGTGGGAACTGGTTGGCGTTTGCGTTGGTTTCTGGATAAGGTGGCACTTAATTGTGCGTTTTTTTTCGACTTCACATCCATTCTTTCGTTTTCCGTGTTTATCCCATGGTCGAGTTTGTTCTGTGTGGGGGTCTTGGTCGGTTTCGGTTTTGGAGCCATTGTCTTCTTCTTATTCTTCTTCTTCTTCTTATTCTTATTCTTATTCTTCTTTTGATGATCAAGAAGAAGAAGAAGAAGAAGGAGTAAGATTGCTTATTTCAGAGTATTTATATGTTTTCCGTTGAGGATTTGGATTATCTTTTTGTGAAGAGAACTGTGAAAATACGGAGCGAATGAGATAAAAATGAAAATAGTAATCCATGTCGTGGTGATTTAATGGTCGATTCGGTACAATCCTAAACATCAAATGGGGCTGTTTATGCTATCTCTGAAATAGAGACGTACGAAGGAAGGGAAGAGGGAGCGAGGGCGCGAGTTTCCGTAGGACGACCGTTTTCGACGCAATACTTCACCGCGGCAAGATTTCCTTGTTCTGCTGCAGTAGTGATCGTATGTGCATCCCAACCACAATTATCTCGGTCATGGATCGTAATCTGCATGGGTTGAGTCGAACCTTTCCCATCCTTCACATCTTTGTTGAATTAAGTAGTTCAAGCAATCGATTTCGTTGTTTGCGTGAGCGCGATAACAAGCACGCGAATCCCAAGGACAGTCGTTTTCGTGTAAGTATTTCAAAACGTCCAAGTGACCTTCTGAGGCAGCTACCTTACACGCATACGCATCCATACGGCATCCATGTTCAACGCCATACTTGACCATGGCAAGATTACCTTGTTCTGCTGCCGCATTGATCGTCTTCCAATCCCAATCACAATTCTTCACTTCTCGCGCCCAAACGAGATATTCGAGTTTATTCATTTCAGCAACTTCATAGCAGAACCATTCCTGAGAGTTAAACCTTCCATACTTACCCCAATGATAATTATCCCACGCGAGCTCCATTTGTGATATTGAAGTAAACTCTGAAATATTAAACCAATCTTCCACTTCAATCTTCGATCTTTCAATAGCATCGCGAGCGTTCTTAAACGCCATCTTCAAAAACTTCAACTCAGATTTCGGTCGTAATTTAGGTACGATATGCGTTTCAAATATATCTTTGAACTGTTCAGTGAACAACAAAGCTAATGGACTCTGTTCATCTTCATCATCATCAACGATCTTCTGCTTCTTCTTCTGATTTCTCGTCTGTATCGCTCTTGTTGACATTGATATATGTTTGATGTCGAGTTTGATAGTTTAGTTTTTATGTGATGCGCGCGTCTTGATATTTCTTGTAAGGCCAAAAACAAATTTCGAAGAAGAAGAAGTTGTTTCGTCTTTGCGCCATCGTATAACGCAATCGCGCGCGTTAGGTCGCGTAGTAAATGTTTTTTATGTATATTTCTTTATTTCATGAAATTCTATTGCGCTAATGCTGGTGGTGGTGGTGGGAGAAATTCTTCGAATCCTGGACAT
>Ga0115004_10004604_pt1 | contig 10986 bp, 6 predicted proteins | sample ArcticOcean_MG_C_10_FD_88737 | JGI IMG/M metagenome (GOLD analysis project Ga0115004, IMG submission 88737) | Marine microbial communities from western Arctic Ocean - ArcticOcean_MG_CB11_90 | ecosystem: Environmental > Aquatic > Marine > Oceanic | place: Arctic Ocean: Canada Basin | collected... | reverse complement strand
TTTTCCTCAATGTAGCGGCTCAATAAATCCAGCAGCGCAATCAAGATGAACTTGATTAGCATTCAATATAAGATCAAAGCGTTGTTCTCCGCACCCTATAGCTGCAGGAATACCAAATTCTGCACAACGAATTGCCATGTGTGAGTTAGCACCACCATACTTCGTCACTAAACCAGCAATTTTATGAGAAAAAATCCAATCAAAGCCAGGATCCGCTCCTTCGATAATGATAACCTTCCCGCTAAGCGAAATAACCTCTGTGGTCGAAGATAGAACAACTGAAGGTGCTGTTACTTTTTTGTTTGTAATAAAATTAGGGTGGCTAACCTGAAACGGAACAATGTGGGCACCTGATGTATCGATCAATAACTGTGGAAGACGTATAGATGAGCTAATAATATGCTTCTCATGCTCTAGCTCTGATAGAGCTCTTAAATCTTCTTCGATGTGAGCATTATAACTTCTATAGATTTTATCAAGAATTGTATTTAGAGGAATATGAGAAATCTCGTCTCTCGTAAGGCCATGCTTCTCAGCAAATTTTCCTATAAGCTCCAATATATTGCTTAGAGTTTTGGTAAATATAAATTTTCCGTACTCTCTTCCAACAGTTGCATCATTGACATAATTCAATAAATCAGTTGCTGTAAAATCACCAAAACCATCCTTTTCAAGCATAGTGTTAATACTAATTTCCTGCTCTTCCGTAAATTGAAACTTACTTACTTGATTATTTCGTGATGGAGATAAAGGGCTTCCCTCAGCAAAACTTTTTATCTGATCATATCGTAGGGACATGATGTCATAAGTCCCTGGACGAAGATGACCATAGGTATTCATAAATATAGAATTGTCTAATCTCCCTGATTGTAATGAATAAATATCATTAACTAGCTCACTTGCAACTGTATGAACGCCAGATTGAATTTTATTCAAATCATCTTTACTTAAAATCCCGCGACTCTCAAGTGAGATTAAAATAGTTTTTGCTATAAAGCCATGCCTAGCTAAAATTGCGAAAGGGACAGTACCGAAAGCAATGCACTCATCCAGCATAGTAGATATAGAGGATGAGCTTTCTGATGATAAAAGGTCTTGTTTTTGTTTTAATAGATTAATCATCTCCATAGCAGAAGATACTGAACCCCCACACTCTCCCTTTACAAGGGTCCGAGTTTGAGTCAAGTGAGCCAGTTTAAAATCATTTTTTTCATCATCACTTAAAACATCCCCTATTAATGACTCAATCTTACTATCCATATCAAAACAATAGGCTGTAATAGCAATATCAAACTCAATTTTATCATGTGACTCTGGAGAGCATGCAAGACGTGCAACCCAATGATCCACTAACTTTTCTGCAACTGAAGGCTTGATAGTTTTGGGAAGATAGGAGTGGAAACTTAGACGTGTGTCAATAAAGGGTTGTCCAGCAAGCATCAACATGAGTGGCTGATTAACAGGAACCGAATATCCCATTTTTTCCCTCGCAACTCTCCAGGCATTATCAGTAATGATTGCCTTGTATAGTGATGTTGCAAGAGCTCTAGGTGCTCTGCCAATCATCTCAGCCGGATTCCAGTCAGGCATTTGCCCTAAAACCGTTGTTTTACCATAAACACCATCTATTCTTTTTAGATAATCTCCAAGGAGAGCCTGAATGCCGTCTAAGGTCTTGTCGATGCTTTTAGCAAGAGATCTATTCCAGTTGGACTGAGTGGTAATAGGTCTAACCTGAAGAAGATAAGGAGTGAGGTCTGCTCCAATAGCAAACTCTATGTCAAGAAACTGACTATTTAAAATATTTTCTAATTCTTGAACGGCTCCCATCAAAGATAAAAAACGATCAGAATGAAGTTTATGAGTTGAATTTCTATGAATATAAAGTGTGCGGTTCGAGTACTCGCTACTACCTGATGTGACTGTATCTGTAGATCCAGATTGATCGTCATAGTTAATTACATAATAAGGTGCGCCAGCATTTAAATCATGTGTAAAGATTACCCCACTCATAGAAGAGCTTTCTACCATTTCTTGAATAATGATTTGGTTATTATCTGCTTTTTTTTGTCCATAACTCTCTATAACAGCATTAATTGAATTGAGAACAGCTAATCTATCTCCAGAGTCAATATTTAATATAGATTCAAATTCGCCTGCAGATGATGTTGTACCAAGATCTTCAAATATTGAAGAAGAACGCACCACAACTTGAGAGCAAAACGAGGAATTTACCTTTTGTAAAACATGATTTTTATTCTGACGAAATTCGGCAACAGTAAAATAAAAAAAATTAGGTACACTGAAAAGAGAAACCTTATGTTGAAGTAGTGCAAGGGTCTCTGCTTTAGTTGAGTCCATATTTAGTTATTAGTTATGCAGTTTATTTTAATATTAAATCAAGAGGAGTAGCATAATAATCTATTTGTGTTGCTAGTGACTCTCAAAAGCAATTAAATTATTAATAAGTTCAGAATAATGAGCCTTGGCAACACTTAGCATTGTTTTGAAAATCTCGGTATCTTCAATTTCCTCTAACTCATTATTAACATTATGAAGAGTCGCTCTATATTGGTAGTCAGAAATCTCCCGCTTATATAAATCAGTCCAGGGAACTTGAAAAAATAAGACGTGTCTATTATCTCTAATCGCTAATTCATATTCTTGATTAGGATAAAGAGACTCTGTTATTGTAAAACTAGGTTTTACATACTTCATCTTATCTTTGATATTTGAGGCAGCTAAAATCATGCTGGGCACAGAGCGTATCTCTCTAATTTCTTTGTTATTAACTGGTCCAAGATTGCCTCCCTTAATCATTAAAGCAACCTTTTCTCGTTCGTTTGATAAGCGCTGAGAATTTTTTGTAATAAAGTCGACGCCATGATCGGAGTGCAAAAGAACGACTGCATCCTTGTCATAATCTTTTATTTTATCAAATAACCGTTCTAATTTAGAATCTAAATGGGTTAGTGTATTAGCACACATTGCTAGTCTTTCAGCATCATATAATTTAGTTAGATTCTTGGACGAATTGTTCGACTTATAATTAAAGTCGCTTACACGATTTTTTACTTGGGAGGAAATAGGCTGGAGCGTGTATGACTCGTGAACATCAAACAACCCTAAAAAAAGATATTGATTTCCGCCAAATGCATCTAGCTGCTCAATAGCCTCATTTATAATATAGTTAGCATCTTTAAATGGAGCGACAACACATCTTGAAAAGCCTTTATCGAAACCATTGACTGGAGTCAGTTTAGGAACTGCAGATATTAAAGAAGTCTTGTATCCGCTATCACTTAGGACCTCTGCCAGCGTTAAATCTTTAATCCTATCTCCATTTCTTGGATGATAAATTAAATGGTCTTTAGTGTATTTACCTGTAAATACTCCAGACATCGAGGATAGAGTCCAATCTGCCTGTGAATATGCATTAGTAAAAGTAATGCCATCATCAAAGAACGACTTGGTTGCAGGCATAATATCTTCAGCACATGAATCTATTAATATTTGAGATAGCGCATCTACAAAAATATGTACAATAAGCTTTGGTTTATTCAGATTTAGCGAAATGTCACGATAAATTGGAGCACCAATAGCAATTAGATCATGCGTTGACTTAATGCCAATACTGTTAATTTCTGTCTTAGCCTTGATCGGAAGATAGTGAAATCTATTTTTAAACTTTAAATAAATAGATGTATTTTGGTCCCCTTGATTTAATTGAATGGACTTTGGATTATCATCATCGCCACTTTTATCTAGCAATGCTATCGGTAAAATAAAATCACAGGTCGGCAATAGTTGAATTTTACTAAAAGTATCTGGTTTTAATAGGTCAATATGTAAAACCTCATAGGGTCTATTCAAGTCATGCCTATTAAAGCTATCCACTTCTACATAAGGCATGACTATCTTCGTAAGCGGGCCAATTAAGTCTGGAGATGGGTAAACCTCATATAAGTCACGGACAAATCTCTTGGGTAACGTTTTTCTATCTGAATGAACCACCTTTACCAATAGATCATAGATAATAAATACTAACCAATAAAAAATTTTTTTAGGTATTTTTTTCAGCTGGATTTTCATACGATAGTTGAGTTAAAAATTAAATGCATTGCTATTAACTGTTTTGAAGTGCCTGGTCATAGGTTTTTATGTTAATAGATTTATTACTAACCTCTATTATCAGATCGCAGTTTCGAAGTGTTGTTAGTCTATGAGCAATAATAAGGACAGTAAGCTCTTTATCTAAACCTTCAATAGACTCTACTACTGATTTTTCGGTCTTGTTATCCAGTGCACTGGTAGCTTCATCGAAAATTAGAACATCCGCTTCCTTATATAGGGCTCTTGCTATACCTATTCTCTGACGCTGCCCTCCTGAAAGTCGAATTCCATGTTCTCCAACGAATGTCTCATACCGCATATCCCAGCTTTCGATCAAGTCATCAATCTGAGCTCCTTTGGCAGCTTTCTTGGCTCTCTCAAAATCAATATTTTCTAGAGGAACGCCAAATGCTATATTTTGAAGTATTGTATTATCTGATAAATATATATCCTGAGGAACATGCGCTATGTGGGATCGCCAAGACCGAACATTCTGAGGTGTTATAACTTCGCCATCAATCTTTATTTGTCCATCTGAAGGAAAAAAAAGACCCACAATCAAATCGAAGAGAGTGCTTTTTCCACTGCCAGTAGCCCCAATAATTCCAATCCGAGAACCCTTTCTAAGGTTGAGATTAATGTTGCTTAGAATTAATGGCTCAGACTGAAGATATCTGAAGCTAACATTTTCTAGGGAGATGTCTCTGTTAAACTTCATCGGACTAACTAATTGAGTACCTGCGTAGTCTGGAATGGGTTGATCGAGCAGGCTATTCACGTCATCTAAAGATGCTTTTGATCCTTTTATTGAAGTATATGCTGAATAAGTATGCTGCATTATTGGTAAAAGACGCTGTGCTCCAAGAGCCAATGCTCCAAGCACAGGGAGTGAATTGGAGATTTGAGTCTCCTGCTGAGTCATAAAATAGGCAATAATTGCTATTAATGTCATTCCTATAGCTTCCATAGCGAATCGAGGAAAACCGCTTATAAATAAATTATCACCTGATGCTCTTCTTAGCGGTAGATCTGCCTCGCGATAATCAAGTGCATGAATTTCCTGACTATCATGGATAATTACATCCCTGATACCCATCAAGCCTTCCTGCAAAACTTTGACAATACTATTTGATTGTTGAGATATTATGAGACTATTAAGAGCAATTTTTACGCGAGTGTAATAAATAACACTAATGTAGAGAGCTCCAAAGCCTCCAAATGCTGATAAAGCTACACTAAGATTAATAAAACAAAGCACCCCAATAATACCTATCATTATAATAAAAGAGCTAATAATGGTAAGAATTGGTGTCAAAACACCACTAATAACGGTACTGCTTTTAATAATTATTCCATTAATAACTTCGCTGCTATTTCGAGCCACATGAACAGAGTAATTCTGATATAAAGTTCGGCGATATATATCTGCACTTAGGTCATGGCCTGTTCCATAAGAGAGGCGAGTCATAGCATAAAGCAGAAGCAATCGAACGCATCCAGCAATTAATGTCGCAGCAATGAAGGCAATTGTGATTGGAAGAATAAGCTCATCAGGACCTTTAACTCCTAAGTATTGAATACCAAACTGCATAGAAGGATTTTCAAAAACTTGGATTGGATCTGTTATAACACCAAGAAATGGCAAGACAGCTCCAACACTCATGATTTCAGCAAAAGATGCAAGAAACATAAGCAATAGTAGGCAAAAAAATTGAAAGCGACGCCTAGGGCTTAACTTAGTCCAAAGCTTTCTCATTGAAGTATCCGCGGGCAACTTATGAAAATATACATTAGCACCCCTTCTTATAAAGAAATCTTAGGCGATCTTTCGCAATTTCAAACTTATTCAACAAACTATGTATTTTTCCTTCGGTTGGTCTTGCCCCACCGTTCATGTAACTTGTCTGAGCTAAAATTAGCCTATTATATTCAAAGACTTTTTCATGCTCATCTAAATATCGAGCAAATTGAGACTCTGTCATTAAAATATAGTCAAAATGAGGGTTCACTCCTAAATGCGGCATACCATTATTATTAATTAAAACTCCATATTCTGGTGTTCGAACATACATCTCGTCTCTGGTAACAACTGCCCAGATATCGATGTTTTGATTAACACTTGGCGCGCCCATAGTAAGATGATCTTCAATGACTACATGAGTTCTTTCATTGCTACCTAACAGTGAAAAGCTACTCTCAAGTCCAAAAAGATTATCAACTGTATGCTTTAAATCTTGGATTGAGCAAAGTTTATCCTTATAAGCTAATGCTCGATCCCCTTTTTGTCTAGCAAACATAAAGATATTTGATCTATCTCTATTAATAAAACTGTACTCTTCCTCGGCCTCTGCTTCAGCTGAAAACTTAAAACCGTGATCAGAAAAAATAAAAATATGATCAAAGTCATCTTTGTCTAACTCATCAAAGACTATCTCTAGACTTTTAGTTGTTTCTTTAATTGCAATCTGCTCAGCTTTAAGAGTGTAACCCCAGTCACCAAGAGCCCAGTGATAATCTGGGATAGCCAGAAATACTAGGTGATTATCAGCTAGATTAATATTATTTAAGTATCCCTTTAAATCATAGTTTTGATTATGAACACCTATATTTTCAATCCCTGGGGGAAATAAGCCACCTTCTCTTTCGTTAGGATTGCTAAAAAAATTTAAAGCATAATCATTTTCAATGAAGGGTTCAAATATATTAGGACGATCTTTATTAATAAACTTACCAGGCCACTTTACACGTGTATCGCAGCCATTATCCATCGGCAACATACCCGTATAAAAGCAAGCCATAGATCGAGGCGTATCGGGACCTGGAGAAAAACAATTTGTATAGAGGGTTCCGCCCAAATCATTGAGCAAGTGATCTATTGAATTTGGCTGAATATCACTATTGTAAGATTCAAAGCGATTAGGCCGTAACATATCCACAAATAACATTAATACTTTCATAATTTACCTTATCCTAAAACCTACTGAAATAGAGCAGAGCACTTAAGCAGACATAGAGACTAGCAATAACAAGAAAGACTGCAAAAAATCTATTGAAAGATACTAGATGTAAAAATATTATTGATAGCATAAAGGCTGGCAGCAAATACAAATTCATTCCTCCGGAGGAAAAAAAAGCAGGAATCGCAAATAAAAGAACTATATAAAGATAACGTCTAAGTTTCTGTGAAGATAGTATCATCTTAATTTTCATTATAAGAAAATAAATAATAGTTAAATGCCATGCTGCCTGAAGCATTATCATAGATGAATAAAAAGCATCATAACCATCAACAGTTCCATCAAAGTATTGAGTCCAAGGAAAAGGACCAACGATCAATTTAATAGCATGTTCTATAAATCCAGCATTTCTATCATTAGCAGCACCTCCTAACATAGAGATTTCCTTTGCGTTAGAGACTAAAAGTAAAAACTGATCACCTATACTTGTTGTAAGTACTAAATAAATTAATCCAACTAATGATATTGAAACAAGCATACCAGTTGTTATTCGACCTCTATTGATGGAGACGTTTTCTAATAAAATAGCCCCTAAAATTGATACAAAATATGCACTTCTATGCTGAAAAACAAGCCCTAGTGAAAGAAAACTAAATATAATTTTCTGTATTCTGGTAACCGAAAATAGAACAAGGGCGACAGATAACACAACAATAAATGCACCCAAGATATCTCTCATGCTATGCGTTGGGATCCAAGCTATGGGTTGCAAGATGACCAAATAAAATACAGCTCTTCGATTGTTAATACCTATATCATCAAATAATTTATTTGTGATTAAGGCAAGTAATACTCCTGAATAAAATATTGCCAATATATTAATAGGAGTAAAGTTAAGCATATATGCATCACCAAAATAAAATAAATCACTTATGATATATGCTAAAAAATAATTTTTAGCTGATAAAAAATAACCATCTAACGGATCAAATGCAAGATAGCCTCCCTCGATCCTAGCTTCTGCAATATAATCAGTCAGCCAAGCAAAATATCCAATATCATAGTAGTATGTTCCATTTTCTAGATCCACCCCCAAGGTATCAAAAGAAAAATAAGCAGGATTGATAATAAGATCAAAGTGAATGATTCCTATAAAGGCTTGAGCGATAAAAATTATTCCAATAAACAAGTAGTCATTTTGGTTAAAGACAAAATTTTGTAACTTATAAATATTGAAGGTAATTGCAATGCCGCATGAAAATAAAACAATAGATAGGCTAGCTATTGCACTAAATCCTTTTCCAAATAATGCAATAATCGATATGAATATCACATATGATATGAAAATATTGAGTACATATTTTAAATAGGAATGTCGTCCTTTATTCATAATGAAATCTAGAATTTTTTAACAAAAGTAACTATTTTATAAAATATGGATTTAGTAGGATACGAGATGCATATTCTTTATCAAGAAAAATACCTACTCATAGAATTCTTAAACTTTTGAAAAGATAGCAATTCATCAAATAAAGTTCTAGCACCATTTGAAAGTTTTCTGTAAAGATCATCATTATTATTAATTTTTTGAATATTTTGATAAAAATCAGTCAAATCACCTACTCGAGAAATCATTCCATTTTCTTCATTTTTAATAATATCTCCATGAATACCAGCATCAAAAACTACTACAGGCTTCCCTAGCCCAAGCGCTTCTAGCAAGTAAAATTCACCTGTTGTTGCGTAATAAGATGGGACTAATACTCCCCTAGATTTAGCAACGACCTCTAATACTTCTCTGTGAGTTTTTAAATAAAGTAATATTTCAATAAGTCCTCTCTCAATATATTTAGCAAGGTCATTGTCATGAATAAATTTTGTTGCTTGGACCTCATCTCTCATTATTAACTTATATTTAATATTCTTAGTTTGTTTAATGATATGGGGAATAATATGCCAACCCTTAGCAGTAATATTTTGGCCTGCCATAACAAAATAATCACCTGGGCTGCTTGCTATTCCCTTTATAGTATCTGGATCGAAAAAAATAGGCATCCTAAGCATCCTTGAGTTAGCAGCTCCATATTTTTCTAAGTAGCTCAATTGATTGTCACTATAACCAATTATTTTATCGGCATTTAAAATTCTTGGTTTAGATTTCATTAAAAATAAGATCATTTTCAAATATTGAAAAAAATTAGATTTGGGTGGACCAAGGCAAGTGTTTTTGAGAGGACTGGAAATTGGTGATTTTATACATTGAATACATGGGCCATCGTCCAATCCTGCAAAATTTTTAACGCAGTAATACTCTGTTGTTAGGGGTAAGTAAGAATATTTAATACCATGCTTAATACATACATCCATCGTAACTTTATTTATGATTGTGCCCATATAAAAAACATAATCAGGTTTGAAAGAGTTGATTATCGATAGAAACTCTTTTTCAATATTTGTAGAAAAAATATTATGTCTATATGAATATGTCGTTTGCTCAAAATACATAAAAGAATCTTCAAATTCAAGCGCTTGCTCTGCTGTATAACCTTGCTTTGGAGCATATACACCAACTTTAACCCCTACGTTATTAAAAGCTTTTACAAGATATCTCGAAGATCTATGGCCTGAGAGGTCCCCCCAAATAGAATCAGGTACAAATAATACTTTTTTGGCGCGATAATCAGTATCAGCTACGATGACTTCGGAGTTCATAAGAGTGGTATCCATTTCATTAAACATTGCCTCGAACAATTAAGATGTGAAGTATAAATCAATCATCCTAGCAGGGAATTAATTCGACCTGCTAATTGCAGTGTCTTTAAGTTTATTGATCGAGGTTACAAATCAACTAAAAGTACTTACCTTAATAGATTCTAATGGAGGTCGAGGAGTTTCATCATCATAACCGCATTTAACATAAAGAAACTTAGCACCAGTATTGGACTCAGTCAAAACCAAGGCCTTATTAAATGATGCAATGCTATTAATAATCCCACCCATTGTGTAAAAACCTGAATTTTTAGCTAAGCCTATGTAATCTATATGTTGTTGATAAGTATTCTGCCCTCCTGTGCTTTTATTCGACTCGTTATCAAAGAGTATATAAGTAAGGTCGATTTCATTTTTATAGCGACCTGCGGTCGACATTCCGCCCAAATGCATTACGAACTCTGCATCACCTCCACAAATTAATACTTTTTTTCCTCCCTTGGCAGCACCAAGTCCCAGGCTGAGAGCTCCACCCATATTGCCTGCCATATAGAAATTATTAGTATCGGGCATAAAGCTATACATTTCACGAGAAGTATTCCCAGTAGTTCCGATACAAAGGTCATCGCCATGCTTAAACCTATCATTCAAGACACTTAAATATTTACTCCTAGGTATGTAAGAAGAAAGATCTAGTTTGTGACGCCCATCTAAGACAACATTAGAAAATGTTTCTTTCTCCAGAATACAAATCATCTTATTATTTCTTGCATTGTTAATCTGGTTTATCGCCAAGTCTATATTTTTCTTATCTAGTATTTCATGATCATATCCATATGCTGCAATTAATTCCGGTAATTTTGTAGCCAAGTGCTTGTGTTGAATCTCACTATCTCCAGACTCATAAGTTCTCCAGCTGGTAACTATTGGAAAGCAAATTTCATAGGGTATTAATAAGCTGGTTATACAACTCGCCATATTAGTTAACCCAGATGATTGCACAATAACAATTGGGCTATGACCAGCCATTTTAAGGCCAGCTGCAACTGAGCAAGCTACTGCCTCACTTGCACATGGAACATACTCAATAAGATGATCATTATTTAATGAAGCATTAATAATGTCTTTAGCAAAGCTGCATGGAACAACGCAAAGATGAGTATACTTTTGCTCAACTAGCTTATTAAAAAAAACTTGTGTATCTAAC
>Ga0115004_10004602_pt1 | contig 10987 bp, 10 predicted proteins | sample ArcticOcean_MG_C_10_FD_88737 | JGI IMG/M metagenome (GOLD analysis project Ga0115004, IMG submission 88737) | Marine microbial communities from western Arctic Ocean - ArcticOcean_MG_CB11_90 | ecosystem: Environmental > Aquatic > Marine > Oceanic | place: Arctic Ocean: Canada Basin | collected... | reverse complement strand
TAAACGAACGCCGGACGAAGCATACTTTGACAGCAAAGAGATGATGAAAGCGGCATGATAACCAAACCCGATACACCTTAACTTAGCCGTAAACCTGTTCGGAAAAGTAGGACCACTTCAGTTCAATGCCAGCATAAACGATAATATACATAAGGCTTCTGCTGAGTTTTCAAAGTCTTTGCGTTCTCAAATTTTCAAATTTGTATTTGAAAAACTGATAATTTGCATGCTTTTTTTTTCTAATTCTAAGCTTGTCCTAGTGTAGCGCTCAGCCACCAACGCTTCAGCGTAAAGAATATCATGGTCTGCTGCATACATAAGCATATTCCATAGTTTAGGTGTTTCTTAAAGTGTCCCAGCTTTTCACTATTTCAAGTATGAAAGAGTGGCACTGCTCTACTTCAAAGTCTTTATAGCTTTTTGATATTCCTTTTTTAAGAACAGTCATACGACAGAACTCATATAGACGAAATAAATTTTTTGCTAAATCGCCACCACCACTAAAATTCAAATTTTTCTGGAGAAAGTAAATTGTTAGCAATATCTGTTCGTAAGCTTTGCCTCTCTCCTTGGTGTTGTTTGCAGAAAATAAAATATGTAAATTCGTCTCCAGTTTGTGGAGAGCGGTGCTAACCACGTTATATCCAACATCTTCATTTGAAAGTGTTTGGTTCTTAATGTTTGTGTAGGCGCTTATCGCTGCTTGGGCATTCATAATATACTCCTATTCTGCTGACCTTAACGGCATTTTTTCTATTTTGTTAGTTTTTTGTCAAAAAAATGAATTTAAAATTTAAAATATGAAATTCCTTTTTATTTATTTGTAAATATTTGAATTATAACAGATAAAATATATTGGCACAATAAATGCTATATCTCAGCGGAGGTTAACAATGTCAAATTTTATACTCGACTGCGGAGACGAAGCTTTTGCTGAAACAATCTGTGTTGCCCTAAAAAAAAGGGGAGTGGAGTGGGCCATCTTTGGCAAAGAAGCAGTATTGCAAACACACAGTAAAGAACGGTGCTTAATTATTTCAAGCTCTTCAGATAGCTGTAGTGTAACTTCCGATAAATTTGAAATATTTCTACGTTCAAATAAAATTTCTAAGGCGTTTGTACTTGAATATGGCACTAAAACTTTTGAAATTATAGAAAAGCTCAATGGAGCCATCAAAATTATTAAAGTACCAATCTGTTTATCAGATAAAGGGTATTTAGCTGACCTTTATGTAAGTTTATTTTTGGAGCAGTTTTTAGGAAAGTATGTGAATTTGCCGTGTAGCGATCCTGAAACTGCCGATTTGGTTGATCTACTGTGCCGTGTCGCAGGCTCCAACGCCAGTGTTTTGATCAACGGCCCCACTGGCACGGGTAAAGAGGTTGTAGCGAGGCTTTTGCACGCCAAGTCGTTCCGAAGTGATGAGCCTTTCATAGCTGTGAACTGCGCTGCAATTCCTGAAAATATGCTTGAATCTATGCTTTTTGGCCATGAAAAAGGTGCGTTTACAGGTGCGATGCAGGCAAATTCAGGACTCTTCCGAGCAGCACATTCTGGAACAATTTTACTGGATGAGATCTCTGAAATGCCAATGGCACTTCAATCTAAATTACTGCGAGTACTTCAAGAGAAAGTAGTTACGCCGGTTGGTAGTTCGAAAGAAGTTTCCATAAATGTCAGGGTGCTCGCTACAACAAACAGAGATATGGCGGAAGAAATAAACAAAAACAATTTCAGAGAAGACCTTTTTTATCGTCTAAATGTTTTTCCAATTTCAACGTGCTCGTTGAAATTGAGGCCACTGGATATCCCCGCCATATCAGCGCATCTACTAACAAGGACTCTTGCGGATAAAGGTTACCCTAAGCGTTTGACAGCTAGTGCTTTAGATCGGCTTATGAAGCATGATTGGCCAGGTAATGTAAGAGAATTAGATAATGTAATTCAGCGAGCTGAAATACTCAGTTATTCTGCTGAGATCGATCAAACTAATATCGTTTTTGACAATGAACTGACTTTGGGCCCCAGGAATACCATGGATGCCCTAAGTTCAAAACTTCATGCAAAGGTTGGGTGAGGAGGGTACGATGAAAGTCCAAAGCACAAATATGACTGCAGTTAATTCAAACCTTTCTCTGGTTCGTCAGAAGGCTCAGCTCTCCGCAGACACATTACAGGCTAAATCTGTGGATGTAGGTCCGTCATTTTCGCAACGAATTTCTGATGGTCTAAATGATGTTGCTCAAGCTCAAAATTCGGCCTCACAATTGGCTAAGGACTATGAATTAGGCAATGAAAATGACCTCTCTAAGGTTATGATTAACCAACAGATATCCTCTGTGGGTTTTCAGTTGACGCTTAACATCCGTAACAAGGCTTTAAGTGCATATAAAGATATTATGAATATGCCGGTATAGGGCGGACAGGATAAGAATTATGGCAAATACAGATCAAATGGTTAACATTCAAACAACTGAAGTTGGATCGAGAAATATGCTTGCCGCTCCTAAAAATGCAGTCGCCAACATCCGAGAAGCTATCGATCAACCAAGCTTTAGGCGGGCATTTCCAACTATTTTGGCCGCAATCACCGCCGTCGCTGCAGTCATTGTTTTCGTATCGATGCGACAGCCTAATATGACGACGCTTTATGCTTCTGTGTCAGACGCAGAGAAATCTAAAATTTATGAAGCTCTGAAAAACATGGGCATGAGCGTAGAGCTTGATCCAGCAACCGGTGAAGTTCTAATTCCAACGAATGATTATCACCAAGCTAGAATTTCATTGGCAGCCCAAGGCCTTCCAGAATATGCATCTAATGGTTTCGAAGAAATTGATAATTTACCATTAGGTGTTTCGCGGTCTGTAGAGACTATGAAGTTGAAGAAACTACAAGAAAACGAACTTTCGCGTTCAATTGCCGAGATTAGAAGTATTCAGGCTGCTCGGGTCCATTTGGCCTTGCCTGAGAAATCTGTATTTATCCGGAACCAGACATCGCCCACAGCATCTGTCTTTGTGACTTTGAAAAATGGTCGCCAGCTTGATCAAACACAGGTCAGAGCGATCACTAATCTTATCGCTTCATCCGTACCTGGAATGTCTCAGGATGGTGTATCTATTATTGACCAGTCTGGCCGCCTTCTGTCCTATTCTCCAGATAACCCAAATGAGGTGATGGCCGATAGCCAGCTCGCTTACCGAATGCGGCTCGAAAGTATCTATCGCTCAAGAATTCAAAGTCTGGTGGCCCCAATAGTCGGCGCGGCAAATGTTACAGCTCAAGTAAACTTGGAAATTGACTTTACCCGTCGGGAAACATCAGAGGAAATGGTGGATCCTGAGGATAGAGCTATTTTAAGTGAGCAAAGTTCTTTGAATGTTACCGCCAAAAAAGATGCAGTTGGGATCCCTGGCGCTATTTCCAATCAACCGCCAGCAGAATCTGAGATTGCGTTGAAAGATTCGAATGTCAGCATGGGCGGGGACGGAACTTCTGAAAAAAACGGATTTGAAACTAAATCGTCGACTGAATTAAAAAATTACGAGGTCAGCCGTAAATTTGAAACCGTGACCACGCCCTCCAACATAATCGCCAGAATTGACGCAGCCGTTTTGGTTAGAGATCGCAAGGTAATAGATCCAGACACCGGAGAAATTACATTTGAGCCGATTTCAGAAAAAATCAAAAAAGAAATGGAGCAATTAATTTCCAGTGCAATTGGAATTAAAACAGAACGTGGTGACAGCCTTACTATAACATCGCAGGTGTTTAACACTGAGATTTTTGGAGAACAAATTAGGTGGTTTGAGACTGCTTGGTTCAAATCTATAATCGAAAAAACCCTGCTTGTGCTCCTACTTGGCTTTGTATCTCTAGGTGTAGTACGCCCAATGCTCTCAAGAATTTTAGTACCCACGTCCAGCACTAACTCGGTCATGGAACTGTATGCTGAGGCTGAGACAATGGCAGATATGGCAACACAGCGTGTTGAAAGCACTAAGGCTGTTGAGATTGAAGAGGGCGAAACGCTTGAAGGCATCAAAGCTAAATTGAAGCCGAAAAAGAAAAGTGGAATTTCGGCAGACTTGTTGGATACTGCAAATACTTATGACGACAAGGTAGCTCTTGTTCGAATGATTGTGGCGGATGAAGCTGGCCGAGTTGCTAACGTGTTTAAGCAGCTGATGCGCCAAGATCTTGATTTACTTTCGTAGGAATGAACCATGGCTGAAGAATTAATAGACGCTGAAAAATTCGCTGGGATATCAGGTACAGAAAAATCTGCTATCCTTATGATGCTCCTCGGTGAAGAGGAAGCGGCGCAGGTTTTGCAAAACTTAACTCCTCGAGAGGTGCAGCACTTAGGTACCGCAATGTATTCTGTTGCGGGTGTCGATCAAAATACCGTGAATATGGTTTTGGATGAATTCCTTGAGACTATCAAAAAACAAACTGGTTTGGGGTTGGGTGCCGGTCGCTACATAGAAAACGTGATGATACGTGCATTAGGAGAAGATAAAGCTCAATCGGTTCTTGGACGAATTACTCCAGCGAGTTCCGAGTCTGCGATTGATATTTTGGACTGGATGGACGCACGAGCGATTTCTGAGCTTATTATTGATGAACATCCTCAAATCAAAGCTTTGATCATTTCATATTTGGATTTTGGGCTGGGTGCTGACGTCTTAACTTTGCTGCCGGACGACATTCAAGCTGACATTGTTCGCCGTATTGCAACTATCGAGACTGTGGAGCCTGGCGCTGTGAAAGAGCTTGAGCGTGTGATGAAAGAGAAATTCGCAGCAAACACTTCCCTTCGTGCATCAAAAATTGGTGGTGTCAAAGCTGCAGCTAAAATTATGAACTTTACTAAGACAGAAATGGAAACGCGCATCCTGACCTCGATCAAGAAGGAAGATAAAGATCTTATGGCTGAGATCCAGGACAACATGTTTGTATTTGAAAATCTCTCAAGTTCTGATGATAGATCACTTCAAACGCTTCTGCGATCTGTTGACCAAGATGTGCTCATTATCGCGATGAAAGGCGCTGAAGCCGCACTTCAAGACAAATTGTTGGGTTGTATGTCTACACGTGCTGCGGCAAATATCCGCGATGAAATGCAGGCTTTGGGCCCGGTTCGTTTAACCGAGGTACAAGAGGCACAAAAACAAATTATTAACGTTGCTAGAAAACTTTCAGATGATGGAACAATTGTTCTTGCTGGTCGTGGTGGTGAGGAAATGGTTTGATGACTCTTGCTACTGATGGCGATCGTGACCAAGAAAATGCGTTGACGAGTTCCGATTTGCGAAGCCTGTTGAAGGCGGCAAGTTTGACCGAGTTTCGCCTAGACGCTGTATCTGAAGATGTAGAAACAGAGTTTGTAAAGTCGAGTAGTCTATTTGATTTGGTAAGATCGAATCTTTTGGATGATGAACCAAGCAGTAGCTTCGATGGTTCAGAAATTACTGATGATAACGAAAAACTAACATTAGACGAGATAAAAGAACCAATTCCCAATGAACTCGTGGATGATGAAACCCCACCAAAGGTTAGTATATCTGAAGAAGTAAGTTTAACTAGTGAAATTAAAAACAACGGCTTAACCGCAGATGAGAACTTGCCTGAAACTCAGAATGTTGTTGATTCAAGCCCTGGCAACAAAACGGCTAATAGCCTTGGTGAAGGCGATGATGTTCCAACCATTGAAGATGCTTTTGAGCGTTCAACATTAGTTGATGATGTGAAAGACGGGACAACGCAGAACCGGTCGATAAAAGAAAGTGATGAATTTCTGCACGAGCTTCAAAAGCTGCAATTGGAATTCGACCGCCAATTAGAGAATGAAAAACACAATTTAGCAAAAACTTTAGAAGCATTATTTGGTGCATCTAATTTAATTGTGGTCGAAATGGAAAATCAGATATCTGATTTTGTCCTGTCTGTAGCCTCAGATCTTGCTGGTACAAAGATTGATGAACTCCCAGCCCCATTTTTCAAAAAAATTGCAAGGGTGGCTACGCAAATAGTGGGAAATGAGAGCGAAGTAACAGTTCACCTAAATTCTGAGGATTTTAAGGTAGTAAATTTATTAAAGAGCACGTCAAAATTTAATTATAAACTTCAAGAAAAAGAAACTTTAAAACGAGGCGAATTTGAAGTTTTGAGCCATAAATCTACTGCAGGTGTTTCGCTATTCTCCCAGTCTAATAAGGGCTAAATTAAAATGTCTTACACTGAAGAAAATATCCCATCACATGACGAAAAAACAAACCTTGATAATGTTTTACGTGGCGTTCATAAACAAATTTTATCACGTTCATGCGTTGAGTTTCGTGGGATAGTGACAGGCTATGATGGCCAGGTTATCGAATGTAGCCAATTTCCAGCTTCCATAGGGTCAGAGTGTACGATTGAATCGCGATATGGAACTTTGTCAAAAGGCGAAATAATAGGTTTTAAAGATGATAAAAATATTATCTTTCAATATGAAAAATCTTCAGAAATATTCAATGGTGATAAAATAATTGCATCTGGTGGCGTGAAAAAAATTGCTGTCGGTCAAAACCTTTTGGGCCGTGTTATAGATGGGCTGGGTAACCCCCTTGATGGCCAAGGCCCGATTTATACTACAGAGCAAAATCCAATTGGTGGAAAAAGTGTAAATCCGTTTGAGCGGGGTGAAATAACGCATATTTTCGATGTTGGTATTAAAAGCATTAATGCTGTTACATCCATTGGCCGTGGTCAAAGAATGGGAATTATAGCTGGATCTGGCGTTGGTAAATCGGTTTTATTAAGTATGATCACACGTAGTGCAGAAGCTGATGTGATTGTTGTTGGTCTTATAGGTGAAAGAGGGCGTGAATTGGCATCTTTTACCAAAGAAATTACAACGTCTCACTCAAAACACAAAGTTGTGGTCGTTGCAGTGCCGGCCGATCGGTCAGCATTATTAAGGATACAAGGAGCGAAGAGGGCGACTAGCATTGCAGAGTACTTCCGCGATCAAGGTAAAAATGTTTTACTTATTTTGGACTCTCTTACTCGGGTCGCGCATGCTCAAAGAGAGATTGGTTTGTCTCTTGGAGAACAGCCTACCGCCCGTGGATACCCCCCCTCGGTGATCTCACTGATACCTGAATTAATTGAAAGGACTGGAGCTGGTGTCAACTCAGTCGGATCTATAACTTCAATTTATACTATTCTGGCTGATGGGGATGATACGGTGTCAGATCCAATTGTAGACAATGCGCGTGCAATTTTAGATGGACATATTGTGTTGTCACGTAAGCTTGCGCAACAAGGTATTTACCCTGCGATAGATGTTAGCAACTCCGTGAGCAGGCTAATGAACGAGCTGTGTTCCCAAGATCATTTGAAAGATTCTCGCAAGCTAAGAAAGCTCGTTTCTATTTATCAAGATAATCAGGATCTTCTTTTGATGGGGGGATATATTCAAGGTCAAGACGCGGATCTAGATTTAGCAGTTCAGCTATGGCCCAAAATTGTTAGCTTTCTTCAACAAGATCAGTCCGCAAGTGTTTCATTCACTGAAACTGAGCAATTGCTCTCAAAATTATTAGCATAATGGTGCAGTATGGCCAAATATAGAGTTTTTGACTTAATCTATCGTCAAGGTAAAAATAGAAAATTAAAAACGCAATTTGAATTAAATAATATGACAGATAGTATTGATAAAATACGTAAATTAGAAACTGATTTGACCTATAATATTGAGGAAACGGTCGAAATCGGTGTTTCCCAAAGCGGCCATCGTATAAAGGTAAATAGTAAGCTTCGTGAAAAAATGATTAATCAAAAAGAAGTTGTGGAAAACAAAATTGAGTTTCTCACTACTGAACAAATACATTTACAAAAAACGGTTGCGAAGCACGAACTTAAAAATAAAAAAGTATTAGAAAAATTGACTGAATTAAAGCTTGGTGACCAACAAAACCTAGAATTAAAACGCTTTGACAGAGATATATTGATGCGAAAAAAATAATTGGTACACAATTTGCTCTGATAAGCTTCGGATAGGGTGGAGTTTATTAAATGAGTATTACGTTTAGCGGTACAGTAATGTCTGGGGAGTCAGACATCCAGTCCAGCCTGAAAGGTTCTGCGAAAGGGGAGAGCAACGCTATTTTTGCAAATTTTTCAGCTTTGCTGACTTCAGCTGCAGATGAAAACGCAAACTTGTCCTCCTCAAGTGAAGTAGTGACCGTCCGCCTAGGTGACTTTGAGACCGGCGCATTGGAAAATGTTTCCGCCCAAGAATTCATTGATCAAATTATTGGTAATGATTTTATCAAGATTGATAGTCAATTAGAAACTCTCATAAGCGAACAAGGTCTTGACGGTCTTGTAAGTCATCTTAAAAATGGTGGGGATCTGGATGCCAGTGTTCATTTCAATGCGACGGCCGCTTTTGTGGAATCAAGGCTTGGAGTTCTCACGGCTGAGCCGATATCTGCTAAAAGCTCTGATATATTAGATAAAAGCTCCGGCAGTTTGACTTTGTCCACATTAGTAGAACTTTTTACAGCGATCGATCTTTTTGATAAGGCTGAGCAAAATAGTGATTTGGAAAACGGGTTATCCAATCTAAATTTATTAGAGAAAAACAAACTAAATATGCTGAACGATCTTATAGTCGGTATACCTATTCAACTCGAATTGAGTGATACTGAAACATCATCAATTCTATTCGATATTAGAGATCTAAAGAATGATTTAGAAGAAAGCCTTCTATCAAAGCCAAATGAGTTTCATCTGGGAGAGGCATCGGGTGAATTTCTAATACCGCAAATTATACCAATTAATATTGAAAACGCTTATTTTAAAAAGGATAATTATGATCCTTTTATTGCTGTGAAAGTAGGTTTGCTGGACCCTGAAGGCGATTTGGAAAGTGCTGACTTCATTGAACTACCGGCACATCCCGATCTTGAGCCGGGATCTGGTATAGTTGGCGTGACGCGAACTGTAGAAATTGATCCCGATGTGGACACCCGGTCTAAATTACTCATTGGATTGTCCATACCCAAAAATTCAAATCTGAAAAGCTTGCCAGATTTCGTGAGATTTAAAATAAGTTTAGAAAAAGAGAGCCAGAATATTCCTGGGCAAGACGCAATAGATATTCATGATTTAGATAAAATTGTTAAGTCAGCACTTGTATCCGGCGTGAAAGAAAATTCAGCTGACCTGAAAGAAAATTCAGCTGACCTGAAAGAAAATTCAGCTGACCTGAAAGAAAATTCAGCTGACCTGAAAGAAAATTCAGCTGACCTGAAAGAAAATTCAGCTGATCTGAAAGAAAATTCAGCTGACCTGAAAGAAAATTCAGCTGACCTGAAAGAAAATTCAGCTAACTTGAAAGAAAATTCAGGAATTAGCGTGATAGCTAAGCAGCTAGTCCTTTCGTTACAGGAGATGTCAGGCGTCTCCTCTGATCGTGTGCAAATAGTTACCAAGACCGCGCCAGCTGACACAATAATACCCAGTTTTGATATGCAGCGTGTTTCGATATCAGAAATTAATAAATTAATTTTGAATCAAGATAACGAAGTCTCAAGCGCCTTGGAAAACCAATTAAAATCAGACCATTCTACTCAAAACAGTATAATTTTTGATAAGGAAGTGAAGTTAATTGCATCGATGAACAATGATACGAAAGCGAGTACAGCTTCGAGTGTGTTTGCGTTGGAGACTGAGCTCAAATATTTTTACAAAAATAAAGATAATAAAAATGACTTTACCGTAAAATACGCAGACAGCAATTTATCCGAACAAAAAAATGTATCTAATATGTTTAATCCCAAATCATTTCTTGAGGCTGCAGAAGCCTTGAGGATGAAACCTATGTCTGTCTCGACTTCTGCGCCGAAATTTGATCAACCGATGGCTGCGCAGTCTGATGTCGTCAGCGCCACCTCCGCCAAAACTGATATTCAAACTCCAGTTCAGTCTAGTTCGTTGGGCAGTTCAAATGGTTTTGCCCCCAGCCTAAGTAATAAGATTTCATTGTATGATGCACAATATGCATCCAGAATAAGTATGCTAGTTGTGGATAAGATCCTGAACGGAAAAGAAAGTTTTGAAATTAATCTAGAGCCTGAGAGCTTTGGAAAAATTAAAGTCAATGTTTTAATGGATAAACAAGGCATAGATATTCGGATGGTTGCGGAGACGCAGGCTGCTGCAAGCATACTTAGAGCTAATGAAGATTCTTTGCTTCAAATAACCAATCAAAATGGCATGAAGCTCGCAGCTTTTTCAGTTGGCATGCAGAGCGGCGCTGATCAGCAAAGACAGAATTCAAATCAGAACCGAAATAGGGTTACTGACCAAGCAAACAGTGTGCTAGAGCGTACTAAAATACAAAATTTGCAAACCTCAACCTCTTATAGAACACCAACTGGTTTGAACTTGATCGCGTAGGATGAAATTATGGCTGAAGAAGCTCCAAAAAGAAAAATTAATTTTAAGAAGATTGCTCTATTCGGATTGGGCCCAATCGTATTGTTGGGTGTAGGCTTGGGTGCGGGGGCTTTTCTATTCATGCCGACGCAAACACCTGTGGAACAAGTCGAAGCATTAATTGAAAAGAAGCTCAAGCAGGCTGGGCAACTACCTAGCGAGGACGGTCTCAACGAGGAAGATTTGGAACCCCAAAAAGTGTCAAGAGAGACACCTGTTAATGAGACATTCTTAACGAGTTACTATACATTTGCAGATAATTTTACGACCAACCTAAACCAGTCAAAGCAGTTTTTGCAAATCAGTGTTGGCGTATCCACCCAGTATGATGAGACAGTAATCGAAAATGTTGAAAAACATCAGATGGCAATGCGATCAGAGGTGCTTGGTGTTATGGGTACTTACTCAGTTGACGACATAGATGGTAAAGTCGGTAGAGATAAGCTTGCGAATAGCATCAAGGATGCAATTAATATGAAGCTGGAGGAGCT
>Ga0115004_10004599_pt1 | contig 10988 bp, 12 predicted proteins | sample ArcticOcean_MG_C_10_FD_88737 | JGI IMG/M metagenome (GOLD analysis project Ga0115004, IMG submission 88737) | Marine microbial communities from western Arctic Ocean - ArcticOcean_MG_CB11_90 | ecosystem: Environmental > Aquatic > Marine > Oceanic | place: Arctic Ocean: Canada Basin | collected... | reverse complement strand
TAAAGCTTATCTAAACAAAGTTACAGGAGTTCTGGTTCTTGTTTATACATTGATGCACAATACACCATTAGCTATTTACCTTAGGCTTCAATATGCCAATTTGGGTTGACGCTGACGCTTGTCCTGGTGTCATTAAAGAAATTTTGTTTCGTGCCGCAGAGCGTACGCAAATCCCTACTACTTTGGTGGCCAACCAATACATTGCTACGCCTCCTTCCAAAGTGATTAGTATGGTGCAGGTGGGTTCTGGTTTTGACGTAGCCGATAACGAAATAGTTAAGCGTGTAATGGCCGGTGATCTAGTGATTACCTCAGACATTCCTTTAGCTGCAGAAGTAGTGGATAAGGGTGCTGAGGCCCTTAGTCATCGTGGTGAATCGTATACCAAAGAAACTATCCGGCAGCGGCTAGATATGCGTGATTTTATGGAAACCCTGCGTAATAGCGGTGTTCAAACGGGTGGACCTGCTGCTATGAATCATACCGACCGTAAGACCTTTGCTAATAAACTGGATCGATGGATCGCCAAACAAGACAAGAAAGAGCAAGCTAACCCCCACAGTGTAGAGACAAAACCATGAAAACAGCTGATCTTTCGGGTTATCTACTTTACCCTAATCCAGAAAACCCAAGCCTCACAAGCCATGTTACCGGCCGTGACCACACAGGCATAGAGGTGGAGGTAGACGTAGTCACCGAACGTGGACTTACGGTGTATTTGAACAAACAAGAAATTGTTACTTTGATGACATTGGGGGATCACCCAGAATACTTGGCTTTAGGTTTTTTACTCAATCAAAACATGCTGCATGCAGATGATGTGGTTACTGGCATTGATTACGATGAAGACTTAGAAGTAGCCATTGTTCGTACACAGCGAGAAACGAACTACGAAGATAAGCTAAAGAAAAAGGTGCGTACGTCAGGCTGCGCCCAAGGTACCGTGTTTGGCGATATTATGGAGAAGTTCGATACCATTAAATTAGCCACAGAAACGCGTCTTCATACCAGCTGGTTGTATCAACTGTCTCGCCAAATAAACACCACGCCCAGCATCTACCAAAAGGCGGGTGCTATCCATGGTTGTGTTTTATGTCATCAAGCGCAGCCGTTGGTGTATATGGAAGACGTAGGCCGTCACAATGCTATCGATAAGATAGCTGGCTACATGTTTCAGCATAACATTAGCCCACAGGATAAGTGTTTTTACACTACAGGCCGCCTTACTTCTGAGATGGTGATTAAAACCGTACAAATGCGTATACCTATACTTATCTCACGTTCAGGCTTTACCGCGTGGGGAGTAGATTTAGCCCGTAAATCAGGCTTAACTCTTATAGGTAGAGCTAAGGGTAGAAAGTTTGTTGCCTTGGCTGGTTATGAACGATTAATTTATGATGTTGATGCCAGTGACATAGAAGACGAGCCGCTACATGGAAAAAAGGGAGCAGGAGGTAAAAATGCAGATTAAATCCAGTGAAATTGTAGGTGTTATTCTAGCGGGTGGCTTGGCTAGACGTATGGGTGGTGGTGATAAATCCATGCTCCAGCTAGGTGGCAGACGAATCTTGGATTATGTGATTGAATCCGCTCAAAATCAGTTAGAGACCGTCATCATTAATGCCAATGGTGACCCAGAGCGCTTTACTGAATTTAACTTACCAGTACAAGCCGATATAGTGCCAGACTTTGCAGGTCCGCTAGCGGGAGTTGTGTCTGCTATGGCATGGGTAAAGCAAAACCAACCAAGCGCCACACACATTATTACCTTAGCTGCAGATACGCCGTTTTTCCCAGCTGATTACGTTGTTCGCATGTTGGAGTTAATGCAGCTAAAGGGCGAACGCTTAGCTTGTGCTAGCTACCAGGGACGCACACAGCCGGTGTTTGGTCTTTGGCCGGTAAATTTGTTTGATGACTTGTACAAAGCGTTGGTGGAAGATGACATGCGTAAAGTAGATCGCTTTACCGCGCCTTATGGCGTTGCAGACGTACCGTTTGATGAGCTATCCCGTAATCCATTTTTTAACGTTAATAAGCCAGAAGACATTGTCTTAGGTGAGCAACAGCTGGCTGATAAGTGACTATAAAAAACCTACTTGTACAGCTACCAACGGATGCCAGCTGTGCCTGATAACCTGACAGCACGAGAACGCATAGACTCAATACACCATCTTTTGCGAGAGCGTATTTGTTTGTTGGAATATGCGCCGTTGTCTGTATTAAGAGAATCTCACTTGGCTGATGAATTTGGCTGTAGCCGTACACCTGTGCGCGAAGCGATTAAGCGCTTGGAGTTTGAAGGTTTGGTGACGAGTAAAAATGGTGTAGGAACTATTGTTACTGAGGCCGATTTTGAATCATTAAAAGACGTGTACGCTATGCGTCTAAAAATTGCAGAACTAATTGGTGATATGGGTGTTGAGGTGGTGCCAGAAAAGGTGGTGAGCGGTTTGCAAGAGTTATTAATTCAAGCCCAGCGAATAGCTCCACTAACAGCACCATTGCCGAGTCAGGTGCTTGTGTTAGCTCGTATTAACCACCAGCTTCATGGCCTGGTTTGTAAGATTATTAGCAACACATCGTTGCGACAACTCTATGATCTCTATTATTACCAAACGAGCCGAGTGTGGTATCAGCAAATACCGAAGTTTTGGGCCAGCGAAGTAGCTGCTTTAGAAAATGAGCTTGCAGAATTAATTGTAGCCGCACAGCGGCATGATGTCATCGCTCTGGGCCACATTAAGCACAACTACATTGCCCGTGTAATTGGTCTATTATAGGGCTAACATTAAGCTGTATACAGCATTGAAATATCCAGTTACACTCAGTTTTTTATTATCTGAGGAGTTGCCATGTTAGCCGAAGCGAAATCCCGTACTGCAGCATTACAGCAGCAAATGCAAACACAGAATATTGCGTTTGGGCTATTTACTGACGAAAGCTCTATTGCCTATTTGGCAGGTTTTTGGGGTTATCTTGGTATTGAATTTGGTCGCCCAACCATGTTGGTGGTTCCCGCAGTAGGTTCACCCACGGTTATCACCCCCCTAATGGAATCAGAAATGGTAGATGCCATGACTTGGGTTGAAGACATTAGAGTGTGGGAAGACTTTGGTAGCAACAGCTGGCAAGCGGCTTTATCTAAGATTTTAGGCAACTCTTCACGTAACTCTTCAGGCACTAGGCCTGAATCTATTTGGCTAGAGATGCCTACAGTGCCAGCCATTGTACGTAACTATTTAGACCAAGACTTCGGCACCGTGCCATTACGTGATATTTCTCCTGTGCTAGGAAAGCAACGCACCATTAAATCAGCCCTAGAAATAGAAATTATGTCTCAAACAGGCAGTATAGCCGGTGCCATGATGCAAGCTGCCCATGAGTCCTTAGCCGAAGGTGTGCCAGAATATGAATCAGCCTTGGCGGTGATTAATGCAGGTACCAAAAAAGCTGCAGGCTTTCTAACAGACACAGGTTGGGAGCGTTTTGTATCACCTATGATCCACAACCTACAAATTCTACAAAGTGGCAGTGATACCTCCATGGTACATAGACGAGCCAGTGTACGTACCTACCAACGAGCGGATCCTGTGTATTTTTGTTTTTGTAACATGGCTCAATTTAAACAGTATAAGTTAGGTTTTGATCGCATGTTTCATATCGGTGAAATCACTGATCAAGCTGCTGAAGTGCAAATGGCTGCGATAGATGCACAGCAAGCTGCCATCGCTGCGATAAAGCCTGGTGTCACTGCGGAACAGGTGGCAGCAGCCGCTAATTTGGTATATCAGCAGCGTGGCTATGAAACGGGGTACCGAACAGGGCGCTCTATTGGCGTAGCTTACTTAGAAGCACCAGAACTTAAACACGGTGACAAAACCATCTTACAAGCTGGTATGACGTTTGCGGTAGACGGCGGTATTTCTATTGATGGTGTAACCGCTGGGCGTATTGGTGATTCAATTGTGGTGACGGAAAGTGGCTTCGAATACCTCACACAATATCCACGCCAGTTACTAGTGACCAACAACTAATGAGCGATAGCCATATTAAAATAGCAGTGGCTCAAATTGATGCCAGTACGAAAGCTGGACATGATCGCATGCAATGGCTAGAAACTCAGCTGCAGCTTGCAAGTAAGCAGGCTGTTGAGCTGTTAGTTTTGCCGGAACTATTTGTTAGTGGTTATAACGTGGGGTCACTGGTAGATGCGCTGGCAGAAACGGCTGATGGCCCAACTGCAAAAGCCATAGCGGCGTTGGCGCAAAAATACAAAATTGCTATTCACTATGGCTTTGCTGAGCGTGATGGAGGCAAGCTATATAATGCGGCTCAATGTATAGGGCCAGAAGGTAAGGTGCTGGGCCACTATCGAAAACGGCTATTACCGCCAGGTTTTGAAGCGAGTTACTTTACTCAAGGTAAGGAGGTTGGCTTATTTAAGTGGCGTGGTTTCAACATTGGCATGCTTATTTGTTATGACGCAGAATTTCCAGAACTGGCGCGCCAGCTGGCTATGGCAGGTGCAGGTATCATACTGGTACCTACGGCGTTGGGCAGTGGTTGGGGCTGGGTAGCACAACAAATGATGCCCACACGCGGTTATGAAAACGGTGTCTATTTTGTATATGCAAATTATTGCGGCGAAGAGAATCAACAAGCCTATTTAGGTGAGAGCTTTATTGGCTCACCTTCAGGTCAAGTAGTTGCTAGGGCAGGTGCTGAGGAAGGGTTAATCGTGGGCGAAGTCCATCTTGAAGGAGTTAAAACAGCTCAGGTTCGTTTGCCATACCTACAAGACTGCAAGGTTTTATGATTTAACATCCTTAGTCAAGGTTTGGGCGCAGAGCTTTAGTCCTTCTACCATCGTTAAATAGGAATAAAAAAGATCATCCAAATAAAGACAATAAATTGCTCAAACGTTGTTTTCGGCTAAAAATTGACTAAACTCGCTAACATGAGGAGTTAAGCAAAGAATAAAACGCGAGGTCTTATGGAAAAAGTAGTCTTACTGGTCGATGTTCAAAACGTTTACTACACAACAAAGCAAGTCCATAAGCATAACTTTGACTACAACTATTTTTGGTTAAAGAGCACATCTAATAGGGAAGTTATCAAAGCGATTGCCTATACAACCGATCGCGGGGATGAAAAGCAAAAACAGTTCCAAAACATTCTCAGGGCCATTGGTTTCGAAGTAAAGCTCAAGCCATTTATTCAGCGCTCTGATGGTTCAGCTAAAGGTGACTGGGATGTAGGAATCACCATCGATGCCATGGATTACTCAGCAGAAGCAGATGTTGTTGTATTGGTGTCTGGGGACGGTGATTTCGCCATGTTAGTTGAAAAAATAAAACGTGATCATGACGTATCTGTTGAAGTTTATGGAGTCAGGCAACTGACAGCCAATGCGCTGATTAATGAAGCGACAAATTTTGTACCTATTGAAGGCAAACTTCTCCTGCCAAGAAAATGAACCTTATTGGGAATAATGGCGCCATGATTGAGTGAACGTTGACGTTATACGTCAAACTAACAAAGGAAATTAAAATGAAACCTGCCTATGTAATAGGGAATATTACCGTTAAAAACCAAGACAAATGGTCTGAATATTGTAACAAAGTCCCTGCTACATTAAGCCCTTGGAAAGGAGAGCTAGTGTTTCGTGGAAAAAAATCAGAAGTACTGGGCGGTGACTTTCAGCATTCCAACACTGTGGTGATACGTTTTCCAAGCATTGAAGCGCTAAATAATTGGTTTAATTCGGAAGACTACCAAGCTTTAATCCCCATCCGTGAACAGGCGGCAGATGTAGACTTGATTAGTTACCAATAAGTAGCCTAACCTACTAACGAGCCAAGTATAGGAATGATTACAGCACCACCGCAACGAGAGCAAATTTCGACTATTCTGGTCTAATAAAGCTGGAGGTTCACTTTGATGTTAAAAACAACAGGCCTTTTTGTATTAACCGCACTGGCCGAAATTGTGGGTTGTTTCCTACCTTACCTTTGGTTACGCAAGGGCGGCTCTAGCTGGTTGTTAATTCCTGCCGTAGCTAGTTTATGTTTATTTGTTTGGCTGCTAACGCTCCATCCTGCTGCAAGCGGCAGAGTGTATGCGGCCTATGGTGGCGTTTATGTGGCTACGGCGCTGGTTTGGCTTAGGGTGGTTGATGATATACAGCCAACAGCCTTGGACTGGCTGGGCGTAGGTGTGGTGCTGCTGGGAGTGGGCATTATTGTTTTAGGTTGGCGCAACGGATAAGTGCTGGATAAGCTACCCCTTTTTACTTTCTACTTACTAATTAGGATTTCTAAGCATCACCAATACCAAAGCTAGCAAAGGGTATAAAGTCTACTAAGCTACCTTGGGGTAAGCTGCTTGTGGCTTCGTCTACTTCTACTAAGCCATCTGCACGGGTCATGGAGGTGAGAATGCCAGAACCGTGGGAAGCGCTACGCTTAAGGCGTATTTCACCATTACTTTGCACCTCTTGGTAAACCCGCAGCCATTCTCTACGGCCTGCTTTCTTTTTGACATCAAAGCCTAATTTTTGAAAATACGACTTAGGACGTTGCCAGCCTCCACCACCTATGGCTCTAATGAGCGGTTGGCCAAACATAAGTGTACACACGTTAGCGGCTACTGGGTTACCAGGCAAACCTAAGAAGAAGGAATTGCCCACTTTGCCAAAGGCGAGGGGGCGGCCTGGTTTAATGGCCAGCCGCCAGCCGTGCACTTCGCCAATGTCTTTTAATACGGCAGCTACATGGTCATGGCTGCCGGTGGAGGCGCCACCAGAGGTAATGATAAGTTGATGATTTTGACTTGCTGCACTTAGAGCATTACTTACTACATCGTAATCGTCGGCTAAAATACCAAGGTCTGTCACTTCGCAATGTAGGCTGGTGAGTAGGGCTTTAAGTAAGTGGCGATTAACGTCGTAAATGCCGTCTTCTGGTAGTTCTTCACCTAATTCATATACTTCGTTGCCAGTGGAAAATAGCGCCACTTTAACTTTAGTGTAAACCTTAAGTTGAGCGTGGCCTGCGGCTGCAGCAAGGCCAATGTCTTGGGGGCGTATTTGCTGACCTTTATTGATAATAATATCGCCAGCTTTAACGTCTTCACCTTTTGGGCGCCAGTTGCCGCCTGCTTTGTGATCCGCAGGCATGGTGACAAGGTTATCAACAATGAGCACGTCTTCTTGCATCACTACTGTGTCGGCACCAACGGGCATTCTGGCTCCGGTTAACACTCGAATACAATGGTTTTTTTCTAGGGATAATTTAGCACTGCCACCGGCATTTGCTTCAGCAGTCATGAGTGGCAGCGCCAAGCTGCTGCTTAATTCTTGGTGATTAAAGGCATAGCCATCTACGGCAACGTTATCAAACCGTGGGCTGTCGTATGCAGTGGTGACATCTTCAGCTAAACGTCGGTTAATACATTCGCCAATAGATAAAGTTTCAGATGGAACTTGGCTGGACACCGCGTCTTGCATACGTTGCCATACAGTAGATGCAGCCAATAGTTGTTGATCTGGACTGTAACAATCGTTGCTGGCTTGTTTTAGATTCGTCGTCTTAGCTACAAGGCCTGTGTGCTGTAAGACAAAATCGGCCACTTGTTGAATATTGTTAATGTCAAGTTGTGGCAGGTTGATATCTAAATCATCCTTGTCTGTGGCTACGGCCACAATATTGGGCATTTGATCCGCCAAAAAGCCGCGTTTGTTTAGGTTGCGCACTACTTCTAATTTAGGGTGCTCTGCACCCTTATAGCCTTCCACAATCACTAGGTCGCAGGGTTCAAATAAGTGTAACAACTGTGCTAGTTTAGGTATTTTTTGATCGCGGTATTCATGCATTAACGCCCAACGTTTTTCTGTGGCTAGCAACGTTTGCGTAGCGCCTGCTGCACGGTGGCGGTAACTGTCGCGGCCTGGTTCATCAATGTCTACATTATGGTGGGCATGTTTAACAGACGATACCTTATAGCCCATCTGAGTAAGCTGGCTAATAAGCCGCTCTACGAGGGTGGTTTTACCATTATTTTTCCATCCGACAACGCCGAAAACGTGCATGCTGTTATTACCTGCGTTTATGGCCTGCGTTTATGGTCTAAGGTAGTGCGTAATATGGATGGATTGTACTTCATTTTTAGCCTTATGTGGCTTGGTGTAGGCCACATTTTGGGGATTAGACCAGGGCTTTATCCGCATACTTCTATTTGGGTCGCAATTGAATAAGAGCCTAAGGCTGGCTTTTAGCACAATGTGTGCAGCGAACATAAGACTCACTGCAGCATTGCACCGAAACACGTGGATGACACAATGAAAAAATACTCAGGCTTTAGCCTTTTTAAACACTCCCTTAGCCACCATGAAAACTGGCAGGCTGCATGGCGCAGCCCGCAGCCTAAAAAAGAATACGATGTAATCATCGTTGGTGGTGGTGGTCATGGTCTGGCTACAGCCTACTATTTGGCAAAAGTACACGGAATTACTAACGTTGCTGTAGTGGAAAAAGGCTACTTAGGTGGTGGTAACACAGCGCGTAACACTACCATTGTACGCTCTAACTACTTGTGGGACGAAGCGTCTAAGCTTTATGACCACTCATTAGACCTGTGGAAAGATTTAAGCCAAGATTTAAACTACAACGTGATGTTTAGTCAGCGTGGTGTTTTGAACTTAGGTCACACCTTGCAAGACATGCGCGACATTGAACGCCGCGTTAACGCCAACCGTTTGAATGGTATCGACGGTGTAGTATTAGATACTGCAGGAGTTAAAGAAATAGTGCCTATCATTAACGATTCTCAAGACATTCGTTACCCAGTGTTGGGTGCATCTTGGCAGGCTACTGCTGGGGTTGCTCGACATGACGCTGTGGCGTGGGGTTTTGCTCGTGGTGCAGACAGCTTTGGTGTAGACCTTATTCAACAATGTGAAGTTGTAGACATTGTTACAGAAGAAGGTGCTGTAGTAGGTGTTAAAACGACCCTAGGCTTTATTGGAGCCAAAAAGGTAGCTTGTGTTACTGCTGGTAATTCGGGTGTAATGGCAGCGATGGTAGGCCTACGTCTACCGATTGAATCGCGTCCACTACAAGCGCTAGTGTCTGAGCCTATTAAGCCTATTCTTGATACGGTTGTTATGTCTAACGCGGTACACGCTTATGTGAGTCAATCTGACAAAGGTGACTTGGTAATTGGTGCCGGTACAGACTCTTACAACGGTTATGGTCAACGCGGTAGTTTCAATGTGGTAGAGCATACGTTATCTGCAATTTGTGAGTTATTTCCAATGTTTAGTCGGGTACGTATGAACCGTGCTTGGGGTGGTGTTGTAGATACCTGCCCAGATGCGTGTCCTATCATCTCTAAAACTAGTATCAAAGGTTTGTTCTTCAACTGCGGTTGGGGCACAGGTGGCTTTAAGGCTACCCCAGGTTCTGGCCATGTGTTTGCTCACACCTTAGCTCACGATGAAGCGCATCCTCTTGCAGCACCTTTTAGTATTGACCGCTTTAGTACTGGCCACTTAATTGACGAACACGGCGCTGCCGGTGTTGCTCACTAATTTTTGATAATAAGGAGACTTAACCATGCATCATATTTACTGCCCTTATTGTGAAGAAATCCGTGAAGAGGAAGAATATTCCTACACTGGTGAAGCACATATCGAGCGTCCAAAAGATCCAGCATCTATTTCTGATGATGCTTGGGCCAACTATATTTTCTTCCGCACTAACCCACGTGGTATCCACCACGAAATGTGGTATCACGCGGCTGGCTGCCGTCGTTACTTTAACGCAACGCGTGACACCAATAGCTACCAAATTCATGAGACTTATAAAATGGGCGAGTTGCCGACTGTAACTGCGAAAACCATAGCCGCCGATGCTTTAACAGCCTTGCAAGGAGAGGTGTCATGAGCCAAGTTAATCGCTTAGCAACAGGCGGTCGTATAGATCGCTCTAAGCCAATGAGCTTTACCTTTAATGGCAAAACCTTTCAAGGTTTTGACGGCGATACTTTAGCGTCTGCTATGTTGGCAAACGGCGTTAGTATTGTAGGCCGTAGTTTTAAATACAGCCGTGCACGTGGCATCTTAGGCCATGGCGCTGAAGAGCCTAATGCCTTGATGCAGTTACACAAAGGCAATCAAACTATTCCTAACCCACGAGCAACACAAGTTGAGTTGTTCAACGGATTAACAGCCACCAGCACTAATGGTTGGCCCAATGCTGAATTCGACATCATGGAGTGGGTTGGTAAAATTGGTGGCAAGATGATGCCCCCTGGTTTTTACTACAAAACTTTTATGGCTCCACAGAAAATGTGGATGACTTACGAAAAGCTAATTCGTAAAGCCGCAGGGTTTGGTAAGTTATCTCTTGATCCAGACCCAGATACCTACGACAAAGTTAACGTTCATTGTGACGTAATGGTAGTGGGTGCAGGCCCTGCTGGTTTAACAGCTGCATTAGAAGCTGGCCGTAGCGGCAAGCGCGTACTCATTGTAGACGAGCAAAACGAATTTGGTGGTACCTTGCTTGCCAACAACCAAACCATTGATGGTGTAGATGCTGCTACTTGGGCAGACCAAGCCACAAGTGAGCTAGTTGGCATGAGTAACGTAACAGTTATGCCACGCACCACAGCATTTGGATACTACGATCACAACTTTGTGTGTGCACTTGAACGTCGTACCGATCACCTAGGCCCAGTAGCCCTAACAGGCACCCGCCAGCGTCTTCATCGTATTCGTGCCCATCAAGTGATATTGGCTACGGGAGCTATTGAGCGTCCGTTAGTTTTTGGTAACAACGATCTACCTGGCATTATGCTAGCTAACTCTGTGTCTACTTACATTAACCGTTATGCCGTAGTTCCAGGCCAACGTTGTGTAGTAATGACAACCAATGACTCTGGCTACCAAACTGCGCTAGACATTCAAGCTGCAGGTCGCACAG
>Ga0115004_10004597_pt1 | contig 10992 bp, 11 predicted proteins | sample ArcticOcean_MG_C_10_FD_88737 | JGI IMG/M metagenome (GOLD analysis project Ga0115004, IMG submission 88737) | Marine microbial communities from western Arctic Ocean - ArcticOcean_MG_CB11_90 | ecosystem: Environmental > Aquatic > Marine > Oceanic | place: Arctic Ocean: Canada Basin | collected... | reverse complement strand
GCCCCCCGGGGGCCTCCCGGTCCCCGCCCCCCGGCGTCGCCATTCCCCCGCGCCCCTTCGCCCCGCGCCCCCCCCCCCCCCCCCTTCCTTCCGGGTATCATATGAGTTCAATTAACCGGTAATTAAATAGTTTTGTCAACAAGTAATAAAATTAATAGGTTTATCTACATTGATATGATTTAGCCAGTAAGTAACAGAATAAATTAGTCATTAAACAACGAACGAAGGCATCCAAATAGAATTAAGAAGCAACCAATCAAATAACCTGTTCCTTGAACTAAGATGACGTGAAACAAGCCATTAATAACTTGTTGTAGTGTCGTAAGTCTTCTTAAAGTTGAAGGGTGATTAGCTCAATTGGTAGAGTATTTCCTTTACACGGAAAAAGCTAGCGGTTCGAATCCGTTATCACCTATATTTGTTCATAGTTATATGAAAGGTATTTAAAACTGAGTTTATTGGTTTAATGTAATCTCGTAAAAGGCGATGTAGTTCAGCGGTTAGAACAATGGAATCATAATCCATGTGTCGTAGGTTCAAATCCTGCCCTCGCTAAGGTACTAATTGTTGGTTGTTGCAATAAATTGTGTTTATTGGCCTTAAAATCGTAAAAGTATATAAAAAATTAGATTATGAAACAAAAAGTTCGTCCACTCTCGCCTCATCTTACAATTTATAAACCACAATTGACGTCAGTGTTGTCTATTTTCCATAGAATAACCGGATCGCTGCTTGGTTTATTAATTGTTGTAAGTTTTGCGTTATTTTATTATAGTTTATTTTATGTTGGTTCGAGTTTTCAATATTCTGTTTGTTTTGATTTGTTTTCTATGTTCTCAACTTTTGTTTTAGCAATTGGGTATTTCATAGTATTTGTAGTTTCTTACCATATGTTGAATGGTATACGTCACTTGTCTTGGGATTTGGCTTTAGGTTTAGAGATTAAAAATTTGTACACTACAGGAATGATTGTTTCTGGGTTGGTTTTTCTTATAGTGGTGATTACAATCTTAGTATAGAATTATAATATATGTTAGGGAATATTTTGAAAATGTTTAATCAGGGATTTCTCCACTGGTTTACACAGAGAACATCAGCATGTTTGTTGATCGTTAGTGTAGTTTGTGTTTCGATTTTTGACAGTCTTTTTTTAGCCTTAATTGTTATGTTAATTGTTGTGATTCATTTTGAATCAGGTATTCATACATTAGTTAGTGATTATATGCATGACCCTAAGTCAAAGTTGGTTTCAAATCTTAGTATTGATTTGTTGATCATCTATTTGGCCAAAACTGTCTTTATCATTCTTGTGTGTGTTTAGTTTGATAGACCCATTTTAACATAATCTTTTTAGTTGGTGCAAACCTATCTAAAAAGATTATAATTGATAATTGTAATTATCAACCCCATTAGATACTAAATAAAATTTTATATAATATGACAAACAAATATTTTGATAAGAGTATACAAACTTTATTCTTAACGGAACTTTTTCGAGGAATGTGGTTAACACTCCAATATTTTTTCCGACGAAAAGTAACACTTAATTATCCATTTGAAAAAGGAGCGTTAAGTCCAAGATTTAGAGGAGAGCATGTATTGAGACGTTACCCTTCAGGTGAAGAAAGATGCATTGCTTGTAAACTATGTGAGGCAGTATGCCCAGCTCAAGCTATTACGATTGAAGCTGAGGCTCGAAGTGATGGGAGTCGACGAACAACTAGGTACGATATTGACATGACAAAATGTATATTTTGCGGTTTCTGTCAAGAAGCTTGCCCTGTAGATGCTATTGTTGAAGGACCGAATTTCGAGTATGCTACTGAAACCCATGAAGAATTAATTTATAATAAAGAAAAATTATTAAAGAACGGAGATCGTTGGGAATGGGAGATCCGGGAGAATTTAGCTTCAGAATCTTTGTATAGATAATCAATTAAAAAATAAATTATGACTTTTGATATTTTCTTATTCTACTTATTTTCAATATTAGCTTTACTTTCTGCGTTTTGTACAGTTACTTCAAAAAACCCAATTCACTCAGTTCTTTTTTTAGTATTTGTATTTTTCAACACAGCAGGTTTGTTAATTCTGTTAGGGGTAGAGTTTTTAGCGATGTTATTTTTGATAGTGTATGTTGGTGCAGTTGCTGTATTGTTTTTATTTGTAATGATGATGTTAAACGTTAAGATCTCAGAATCAAGCAGCGCTATTTATCGTTATTTACCAATCGGATTATTTTTGAGTATTCTATTCTTATTTGAGATTTTCTTGATCATTGAGGGTGATTTGAAATCGGTGGATAACGTCGTGTTTATTCAATCTGAGTATAAGATTTTACAAACTGAGTTTTTAGTTAATACATCATGGATTGATAGTGTAATATCACCAACCAATGTAGACGTTATTGGTAGTGTTTTATTTACATATTATTCTTATTTCTTTATTATGGCTAGTGTAATTCTTTTAGTGGCTATGATAGGTGCTATAGCGTTAACGCTTCATCGGAGAAGTGATGTTCGAAGACAAGACATTTATAGACAATTACAAAGAGATTTTGAAGGAGCAACCTACTTAGTTGATAAAAAGATTTAAAGCATATGACAATTTTTTTAATTATTTTGAATGTAGTATTAAAGAGTTTAGCCCTGATCGTACCTTTGTTGGTTGCTGTGGCATATTTAACTTTGTTGGAACGTAAAGTGATGGCAAGTATGCAGCAGCGTAGAGGTCCAAATGTTGTTGGTTTGTTTGGTTTATTGCAACCTCTTGCTGATGGATTAAAGCTATTAGTTAAAGAAACTATATTGCCTAGTAGTGCCAATACAGTTATCTTCATCATGGCTCCAATCGTTACGTTTTTATTAGCATTATTGACTTGGGCCGTGATTCCTTTTGGAGATAACATGGTCTTAATTGATTTGAACGTTGGTGTTTTATTCGTATTTGCAATATCTTCTTTAGGCGTTTATGGAATTATTACAGCCGGTTGGTCTAGTAACTCAAAGTATGCTTTCTTAGGAGCTTTAAGATCTGCTGCACAGATGGTTTCTTACGAAGTTTCTATTGGATTGATTATCATGTGCGTTTTACTATGTGCGGGATCGTTAAATTTGACAGAGATAGTAAAAGCACAAAAAGAAATATGGTATTGTATACCATTATTTCCTTTGTTTTTGATGTTCTTTGTTTCCGCTTAGCAGAAACAAATCGGGCTCCATTTGATTTACCTGAAGCTGAGGCTGAACTTGTTTCTGGATATAATACTGAATATGCAGCAATGGGTTTTGCACTATTTTTCTTAGGTGAATATGCTAATATGATTTTAATGTGTAGCATGGTCAATATTTTCTTTTTAGGGGGTTGGTTACCTTTGATTGATATTGCTCCATTAAATTGGATTCCTGGTGTGATTTGGTTTGGTTTGAAAACGACGTTCTTATTGTTTGTGTTTGTTTGGGTACGGGCGGCATTTCCTCGATATAGATACGACCAGTTAATGCGTCTTGGGTGGAAAGTTTTTTTACCTTTTTCTCTTGGGTGGGTTCTTTTTATTTCTGGTATTTTTGTGGGATTAGATTGGTTGGTTTAAAAACTTTTGATTATTAAAAAGTAAACTGTATTGTTCTGTGATTTATTGTCAAGAAAAAAAATTTATGATTAGTCAGACAAGGTATTTATTTGTTGCCATGGTATTATTTTTACTAGGCCTTTCAGGAATCTTCTTAAACCGAAAAAATATAATTATTTTATTAATGTCAATTGAATTGATGCTATTATCTATTAATTTTAATTTTATAATTTTTTCAGTTTTTTTGGATGATATTTTAGGTCAATTATTTGCATTATTAGTTTTAACCGTAGCAGCGGCAGAATCAGCAATTGGACTAGCTATATTGGTTATTTATTATAGAGTTAGAGGAACGATTGCGATTGAATTTATCGATTTAATGAAAGGTTAATAATTATGTATTTAAGTATTATATTTTTACCACTAATGGGTTCTATTCTTAGCGGGTTATTTGGGCGGTTCTTAACTCCTAAAGGTGCCGCATTTGTCACTATTCTTGGTATGAGCCTTGCTTGCTTAATATCTGTGGCATTATTTTTTGAAGTAGGTCTTTCTGGTTCTCCTTGTTATATAAAGCTTTCTCCTTGGTTGGATTGTGAAATGTTTGATGCCTGTTGGGGTTTTTATTTTGATAGCTTAACAGTTTCTATGTGTTTTACAGTAACTTTGATTTCTACCCTAGTTCATTTGTATTCGACTAGTTATATGAGTCATGATCCACATCAACCAAGATTTATGGCTTATTTGTCATTATTTACATTTTTCATGTTGATGTTGATAACTGCTGACAATTTCATCCAGCTTTTTCTTGGTTGGGAAGGGGTAGGTTTATGTTCTTATCTTTTGATAAATTTTTGGTTTACAAGATTGCAAGCTAATAAAGCTGCAATAAAAGCAATGGTTATCAACAGAGTGGGAGACGTAGGATTAGCTTTAGGAGTTTTTTCAGTATTTGTTGTGTTCAAAACTTGTGATTATTCGGTTGTGTTCAGTTTAGTACCTCATGTAGCTGGCGTTACTTATAACTTTTTGGGATTTGAAGTTGATGCTCTCTCATCAATAGGTCTTTTGTTATTCGTTGGTGCCGTTGGAAAGTCTGCACAGATTGGGCTTCACACTTGGTTACCTGACGCTATGGAAGGACCAACTCCAGTGTCTGCTTTGATTCATGCGGCTACGATGGTAACAGCAGGGGTTTATTTGATCATTCGATGTTCACCGTTGTATGAATATTCTGGGGTGGCTTTAACAGTTATAACAATTTTTGGTGCTCTAACTGCATTCATAGCAGGCACTATTGGATTAGTACAGAATGACTTAAAGAAAGTAATCGCTTACTCAACTTGTAGTCAATTGGGGTACATGGTTTTCGCTTGCGGTTTATCAAATTACTCTGTTAGTATGTTTCATTTGATTAATCATGCATATTTTAAGGCGTTGTTATTCTTAAGTGCCGGTTCTGTGATACATGCTTTAAATGATGAGCAGGATATGAGAAGAATGGGTGGTTTATTACAAGTTCTTCCTTATACTTATGTAATGATATTAATTGGATCGTTAGCATTAATGGGATTTCCATTCTTAACAGGTTTTTACTCAAAAGACGTTATCTTAGAGATAGCTTATGCAAAATACAGCTTACATGGAACATTTGCGCATTGGTTGGGTGTATTGTCAGCCGGAATAACAGCTTTCTATTCATTCAGACTAATTTATCTTACATTCATCAGCAATCCTAACGGATTTAAAAATGCAATGCAAAACGCACACGATGCACCGCTTCCTATGGCGATTCCGTTATTTATTTTGTGTATCGGAAGTATATTTGTCGGGTATCTTACTAAAGATTTGTTTATAGGTTTAGGGACTCCATTTTGGAATAATGCGATTTATATCGCTCCTGAAAATCTAGTAATGATTGATGCTGAATTTATTCCTACTTATATAAAATGGCTTCCTGTAGTTGTTAGTTTATCGGGTGCATTGTTGTCGATGATAGTTTTCCACTTCTTCAAAGATTTTCTTTTCGAAATATGTACGAAACCTTTCGGAAGAAATGTTTACATATTTTTGAATAGACGGTGGTTATTTGATAGACTCCAGAATGACCTAATAGGAAGTGTAATCTTAAAACTAGGTTATAATACAACTTACAAACTTGTTGATAAAGGAGTAATCGAAGTATTTGGTCCAAAAGGTTTGTCTTTTTTAACAATCACTTTTAGTAAACAAATTAGTAGTCTTCAGTCTGGATTAGTTCATCAGTATGCTTTTATCATGTTTATTGGAGTTACATTATTTATGACTAAGCTTTTAGTTTGGCCTTTATTCGCAACTCTAATTGATATCAATTTGTATTTTATCATTATGGCAGCTTTAATGTTTACAAACTATTTTGTTATAAAATTATCGTAAAACAAGACCAATTATGTTCGATTTTATCTTATCATGGCTTATACTAATTCCATTTATCGGAATTTTAATAATTTTAGGTATACCTAAAACCCAAGTCAAGGCAATAAAATTATGTGCTTTTGTCACATCTCTTATTGCTTTTGTATATTCATTGTTTTTATTCATTCTCTTTGATAATTCAACCTCTAAATTTCAGTTTTTAGAATATTTAGAATGGTTGCCTTCGTTAAACTTGCATTTATTTATAGGGGTAGACGGAATTTCTGTGTTTTTTATACTATTGAGTACTTTTTTGATCTCTATTTGTATATTAACAAGTTGGGATTCTGTGGTTAAGTATGAAAAAGAATACTACATTTGTTTTTTATCAATGGGCGCATTGTTGATATTTGTGTTCTCAGTACTAGATGTTTTAGTATTTTACATATTTTTCGAGAGTATTTTGATACCAATGTTCTTTGTTATTGGAATATGGGGTTCACGGACCAGAAAGATAAAAGCTGCATACCAATTCTTTCTTTATACATTAGTTGGTTCAGTTTTAATGTTATTAGCGATTTTTCTTATATACTTTGAAAGCGGTACTACAGACTTCCAGTTATTGCTTAACGTTTCTTTTTCAGAGAAAAAGCAAATAATCTTATGGTTAGCTTTTTTTGCATCATTTGCAGTAAAAGTACCAATGGTTCCTTTTCATATCTGGCTTCCAGAAGCTCATGTTGAAGCGCCAACTGCAGGATCTGTTATTTTAGCGGGAATTCTTTTAAAGATGGGTACTTATGGGCTCGTTAGATTTTCGTTGTGTTTATTCCCTGATGGTAGCGTATATTTCACTCCTCTTGTATATTTAATGAGTATTATAGCCGTTGTTTATACATCAATTACAACACTCAGGCAAATTGACTTAAAAAAGATAATAGCATATTCCTCTGTAGCACATATGGGATTTGTAACTATAGGTATTTTTAGTTTAAACTTGCAAGGAATTGAAGGAAGCATTTTGATCATGTTGAGTCATGGATTCGTTTCAAGTGCTTTATTCTTATGTATCGGAGTGCTGTACGATAGACATCACACTCGTATGATAAAGTATTATACAGGTATTGCACAAGTAATGCCGTTGTATACTTTATTCTTCTTGTTTTTCTCTATAGCTAATCTAGGTTTTCCTGGTATGAGTAGTTTTTCAGGAGAATTTCTGACTTTAGTTGGTGCGTTTAGTAGTAATACGTTAGTGACTTTCATTGCTTGTTTAGGAATGATCTTAAGTGCGGCTTATTCACTTTGGTTGTGTAACCGAATTTTATTCGGTCAATTGAAAGTTCATTACATATCAAATTACCTTGATATGAATAAAAGAGAAGTAGCTGTTCTATCTCCGTTAGTCATTTGTACATTGTGGATGGGTATCTATCCAGAAATCTTTTTAGATGTTATGCATGTTAGCGTTTCTAATATTTTAGAAATTATTTAAGTTATAAGAAATAATAACCATGGAATTTAATTTTAATATTGATTGGATTGCTGCAATTCCAGAAATTTTCATACTCGTTATGATTAATTTCTTTATTGTTTATGCAGTCATTTATAGTACATCACCGAATTTAGGTTATCCTATCTTAATAAGAAACGTAACTTGGCTAGGTGTACAAATTTTAGTTTTCGCTTTGTTACTTAATGTATCTAATCCGATGACAGGAGTAATTGCTTTTAACAATTTACTAATCTTTGACAATTTTAGCATTTTAGTAAAAACTGTTATTTTAGTATCAACAATTATAACTTTAGTCTTAGCTTTAGATTATAGTAAATATGAGAACTTAAATTGTTTTGAGTACGTTATATTGATGATCTTAGCTGTTACTGGTATGATGTTAGTTGTTTCGTCATACGATTTGATTGCAATGTATTTAGCCATTGAGTTACAAAGTTTCTGTATGTACATTATTGCTTCTTTGAAGCGTGAATCTGAATTTTCAACAGAAGCTGGTTTAAAATACTTTATACTTGGCGCTTTTTCTTCTGGTTTGCTTTTGTTTGGTTGTTCACTCTTGTACGGTTTTACAGGTACAACAAATTATCAGCAACTATTTCAAGTTTTTTCAACAATTGATAAAACAGTTGATATAGAAGTGAGTAACGCAATTATTTTAGGAGTATTATTCATTTTGGTAGGTATGTTATTTAAGTTGTCGGCAGCGCCATTTCATTTGTGGGCTCCCGACGTGTATGAAGGTGCTCCTACTTCTGTAACAGCATTTTTTGCTATAGTTCCAAAGATTGCAATACTTAGTTTAGTGGTGAGATTATTTTCGTATGTTTTTTATGGTTTATTATTACCGTGGCAAGAAGTGTTAATACTATGTTCATTGCTTTCTATGATAGTAGGTACTCTGGGAGCACTTTGGCAAAAAAAAATCAAGCGATTATTAGCTTATAGTGGTATAGGTCACATTGGGTATATGCTAATAGGAATTAGTACGGGTTCAATTGAAGGAATTTACGCTACATTTTTTTATGTTATAATTTACATTGTAATGACCGTAGCAACGTTTTCGATTCTTTTGTCAATAAGAAGACAAGGAAATTTAAGTAAGTTAAAGTATTTGAATGATTTGTCTGGATTATTTGTGTCTAATCCACAACTTGCTTTAGCGTTTTCTATAATAATGTTTTCAATGTGTGGAGTTCCTCCTTTAGCTGGTTTCTTTAGTAAAATGTTTATTTTCATTTCAGCTATCAATATGGAAATGTATTTTTTAGCTATCATTGGAGTTATGACAAGTGTTATTGCTTCTTTTTATTATATTAGAATAATAAAACTAATGTTTTTTGATTCTACTACAAAAATAAATAACTTAAGCCCTATATCTAAAGAAAATTCTCTATTTTTATCAGTTTGTTGTTTATTTTTGATGACATTCTTTGTTTGGCCAACACCATTGGCTTTAACTTTACATAACAGTATAATGTATCTTTGTGTATAATTTTACACAATAGTTACATGTATTGTAAAAACCTAGGTAGCTCAGGGGTAGAGCGAAAGACTGAAAATCTTCAGGTCGGAAGTTCAAATCTTCCCCTAGGTAGTTTAAAAATTTATAAAAAATACTTATGGCGTTTTCAGCAGTTGAACTAACAGGTATTATTGAAGAACGATTAGCGAATTATTATTCTGATGTTAACATCGATGAGATTGGTAGAGTTTTAAGCATAGGTGATGGAATTGCTCGTATCTATGGTTTAGGTGGTATTCAAGCAGGAGAGATGTGTGAATTTCCTAATTCTGGTATAAAGGGAATGGCATTAAACCTTGAGGATGACAACGTAGGTGTTGTAATTTTTGGTAATGATAGATTAATCCAAGAAGGAGATATTGTTGAGCGAACAAACTTTATTGTGGACGTTCCAGTAGGAAAGGAGTTACTTGGTCGAGTTGTTGATGGTTTAGGTGTTGCTATAGATGGAAAGGGTCCAATAACTAGTGCTAAGCGTGCACGAGTTGAAATTAAAGCTCCTGGAATTATCCCAAGAAAGTCAGTTCATGAGCCAATGCAAACTGGATTAAAGGTTGTAGATGCTTTAGTTCCTATTGGGCGAGGGCAGCGTGAGTTAATTATTGGTGACCGGCAAACAGGAAAAACTGCAGTTGCAATAGATGCAATAATCAACCAAAAACCAATGCATGATGCAGGTGATGAAACAAATAAGTTATATTGTGTTTATGTAGCAGTAGGTCAAAAACGATCAACAGTAGCGCAAGTTACTAAGATTTTAGAGGGTGCTGGTGCGTTAAAATACTCTATCATAGTGGCTTCAACGGCATCTGATGCTGCTCCATTACAGTTCTTAGCTCCGTATACTGGAACTACTATGGGAGAATACTTTAGAGATAACGGAATGCATGCTTTAGTAATCTTTGATGATTTAAGTAAGCAAGCTGTAGCTTATCGACAAATGTCTTTATTATTAAGAAGACCGCCAGGGCGAGAAGCTTATCCAGGAGACGTTTTCTACCTCCACTCTCGATTATTAGAAAGAGCGGCAAAGATGGGTAAAGATGCTGGATTAGGATCACTTACGGCTTTACCAGTTATTGAAACTCAAGCTGGTGACGTGTCGGCTTATATTCCAACTAACGTAATTTCGATTACTGACGGACAAATATTCCTTGAAACAGAACTTTTCTATAAAGGTATCCGGCCTGCATTAAACGTAGGATTATCAGTTAGTAGAGTAGGTTCAGCCGCTCAGATTAAAGCGATTAAGCAAGTTGCTGGTACATTAAAGTTAGAGTTAGCTCAGTATCGAGAAGTTGCTGCTTTTGCTCAATTCGGTTCTGACTTAGATGCGGCAACTCAGCATTTGTTAAACCGAGGAGGTAAGTTAACTGAATTATTAAAGCAAGCTCAGTTCTCTCCTTTAACTGTTGAACAACAAACTTGTATTTTATTCGCTGGAGTAAAAGGGTATTTAGATAAGTTAGAGATTAATCGAATCGGTGCATTTGAAAAGTCTTTAATTTCTGCATTAAGTCAAGAAGGGGCTTCTATGTTAACTGAAATTAGTACTAAAAAAGCTATTAGTCCTGAATTAGATGCTCAAATGCATAAGTTTATGGCTAATTTCGTAAGTTCATTCAAATAAAAATATTTTTATTTGAGTGTTTTTCGGGGCGTCGCGTAGCTTGGTTATCGTATCTGTTTTGGGTACAGAACCTCGTAGGTTCAAATCCTGCCGCCCCGATAGTTAATATTAATATTTGATTAAATTTATGTTAAAGTTAAATCTAAAATCACAAGATAACTCATTAAAGAATTTGAAATCCTCTTTAGCTTGTTACGATGTATCAGAAAGTCGGTTTTTCGAAAGCAATGTTAGAAAGAAAAATGATAGCATATTATTAGATTTTGGATTAAAGCATAAGTTAAGATGTGATGATTTGAGAATTAATTTAAAACTATCAAATCCAATTACTTCAAAACTAAAAGATTTAGAGACACCTT
>Ga0115004_10004596_pt1 | contig 10993 bp, 11 predicted proteins | sample ArcticOcean_MG_C_10_FD_88737 | JGI IMG/M metagenome (GOLD analysis project Ga0115004, IMG submission 88737) | Marine microbial communities from western Arctic Ocean - ArcticOcean_MG_CB11_90 | ecosystem: Environmental > Aquatic > Marine > Oceanic | place: Arctic Ocean: Canada Basin | collected... | reverse complement strand
TTTTTGTTTTTTTTTTAAATTTTTTTCTTTTTTTTAAATTTGTTTTTAAAGCAATTTCACGCTTAATAAATCGAGCGTCTTTTTTAACAGCTGCTCTACTCATTATAATTTAATTAGTCTTTATCAGGATTTGTTAGATCTTCAAGGGTAATGGGTTTATCAATATCGTGCATTTTCTTTTCTTCGCCTTTTTGGGAATCACTACCCTTCCGAGCTCTTCTTTCTTCAATACGAGCTTTTCTTTTAGCTTCTTTCTTCATAGCTTTTTCGTTTCTAGTAGATTTATAGTCGTAATGAATACCCATTTTAACTCCTGCATTTTTTCCCAATTTTACTTTGAAGATTGAATTTATGCAAGTCTCTAATAGAATAGCATTTCTAATTTTACGGGAAGCCCATGTAGCTCAGTAGGTAGAGCATTTCCATGGTAAGGAAAAGGTCATCTGTTCGATTCGGATTATGGGCACCACATCTAATTAGTTTTTTTCTTATTTATCTAGTTTATACACTCAGAATCAGTACAATTTTTTTTGGCTTCTATTGATTTGTGATAATCTATTGCTTTTAAACTACTCACCATTAGAGATTTGTAGACATTTAAATAACCGTTTAAACTTTTAGATAATTCCTTAGACTCATTTACCATTCCTAGTCTTGAAAAGTTTAATAACATAACAGAATTTCCATTGGGGATGTTATTATCACTTATATCTATTGGTTTATGAAAAATATCATTTTCGGTAATTATATTTTTTTGAAATACATATTTTTCTCGCACATAAAAAAGTTCAATGGTTTTTTTGCACAATTCTTTAGCCTTAAATAAATAGTCGGGTTTTAAAGTTTGATCATAAAGATCTAACAGCATTGCTATTGTGTAGGCGTAATCTTCCAAAAAAACTGATGCTTTTGAATTAGTATGAAACAGTCTATTTTCTTTTAAAAATATTTTTTCTAAATTGTCATAAAATTTTTCTGCAATTTTAAGATAGTTTTTATTTGGTAGTATTTTATCTGCAGAAATTAATGCGCTAATCCAGAGACAATTTAAATCTAGTTGAACTTTGTCATCAAAAAATGGTTTATTTTTCTTTTTTCTTAATTCTTTTAATCTAGCAACTATTGAATCTGGGGGTGTTTTGAGTTCTTTTAATATTATCTTATTTTCCCAATTTCCTTCAGGCTTGATCTCAAAATATTGCTCGACATCTTTAATCTCGTTTAATTCATTATAATTGAAAACATAATATTTTCCTTCCTCACCATCACTATCGGCATCGTAAGCTGAGCCCAATAAATTATACTTAGAGTTTAAAAAATTTTCGTTTATAAATTCAATAGTTTGAATAACTTTTTTTTCAAAATAATTATTTTTCTTTATTTTGAGAAATTTAGAAATGAGAAATACAAATTGAGCATTATCATAAAGCATTTTCTCAAAATGAGGGATTAACCAATTTTCATCTACGGTATATCTCGAAATTCCTCCTTCCACTTGGTCGTAAATACCTTGTGAACATAGTTGTGTTAAAATTATTTCAACTGGTAAAAAATAATCTATTTTTTTTGTAGTAGTAAAAAAATATAAAAGAGTATCGTAGATATTAAATATAGGAAATTTAGGAGCTCCTTTATATCCTCCTTTTTCTATATCTAAATTCACTATTATATTTTCTAAAATACTCTCTATGTCTTGATTTAAAACAGAAGATTTTCTCAACTCTAAGCTTTTAGAAATTATCGGAGATTGTTTTATAATTTCTTCCCTTTGTTGTCTGTAGGTCTCTCCAACTTTTAAAATAACTTCTTTAAATGAGGGTAAGCCATGTGAAGGAATCTTAGGAAAGTATGTGCCAGCCATAAAAGGTATAGCGTTTTCATCTAGAAACATAGTTAAAGGCCATCCACCACCCGACTGATTAAAAAGCTGATAAGAACTTTGAAAAATATAATCAATATCTGGTCGCTCTTCTCTATCTACTTTTATATTTAAAAAATATTTATTCATAAGATCTGCTGTTTCTTTATCTTCAAAACTTTCGTGTGCCATAACATGGCACCAGTGGCAACTTGCATATCCAATACTAAGAAGTATCGGCATTTTCTTTTCTTGAGCAGCATTAAAAACCTCTTTTGACCAATTTTGCCAATTAACAGGATTTTTTTTATGCTGTTGAAGATAAGGACTTTGATCTTCAGCTAAATTATTTTTATTAATTCGTGACATTAAAATAATTTTTTTTAATTATTAAAGATGTCAAAATTAAAATCATAAACACTAGTATAGGTAAATAAATTTCTTTGCTGAGCATCAAATTTATGAAACTAAAATTTTCTGATTCTTTAATAAACTTATTTATTCCAGATCCAATAGTGTTCCAAATAAAAAAGCTTGGCACAAAGCCTAGTGCACTTGCAAAAAAATAATCTACTTTTTTCATGTTAAAAATCACAGGTAATGTATTTTGCAAAGGAAATGGTGTACCTAAACCTCCTATAAATCTAAAAATAAAAAAATAGTAAAATCCATTTTTATTAAAAAGATCTAAGTATTTTGAAAATTTTTTTTCTAGTAATTTATTTATCAAATCTTTAAAGAAAAAATTGGCAATTGAATATAATAGTAAAGCACCGACCGAAATTGAAATAACCGAAATAAGGGTACCTGTCCATTTGCCAAATAAAATTCCTGAAATAATCAATAGAGGACTTCCAAACCCAAGTAATGACACCCACACTACACAAAACAAAAAGAAAATTAATAAATTTATATAAAGATTGTTTCCAATAAAATTCTCTAGATTTGCCTGAAGTTCTTTATAGTAGGAGAAGTCGTTCAGCCTATCTAGTTCAATTTGCAAAAAGATAAAATACAAAAATACAGACAGAATAAGTAAATAAGAAATTCCTAAAAATATTTTAAGTTTTTTACTCATTATTTACATGTACAATACAAGTTAATTAGATTATATAACTTTAAATATTTATGAAAAGAACTTATCAACCCAGCAACTTAGTAAGAAAGAGAAGACACGGTTTTAGAGCTAGGATGGCTACTAAGGGCGGTCGTAAGTTAATTTCTAGAAGAAGATCAAAAGGAAGAAAAACTATCTCAACTTAGTTTTTAATGATCAAGCTTGAAAGTCTAAAAAAAAATCAGCACTTCAAATTAGCACTAAAAGAAAAAAAAGTTCATACTGATTTCTTTTCTATTTTTGCTGCAAAAAACTTTATTCCAATCAAAAATAAAAATTTGTTACATATTAGTTTTGTAATGAAAAAAAAAATTGGTAACGCTGTAAAAAGAAACAAGATTAGACGTAAATTAAAAGCTATAGTTCACAAACTTTTGAAAATAAAGGGTGCAATTAATTCTAATTATACTTATATAGTTTTCGGAAAATCAAAAGCATATGAAAAAAATCATAAAATATTATTTCCAGAAATGCAAAAAAGTTTTAAAAAATTTTAGAGCTGTGATTGAAAAGTTTTTAATTTTTTTAATTTTAAGTTTAGTCAAATTTTATAATTATTTTATTTCTCCTATGTTGGGGGCCAGATGTAGGTTTCTTCCAACTTGTTCAGAATACTGCAAAGAGTCGCTTGGTAAACATGGAATAGTAAAAGGTAGTTTTTATAGCTTGAAAAGAATCTCTAGATGTCATCCCATTAAAATATTTGGGTCTGGAGATGGAATAGACTTAGTTCCAGAAAAAAAGATCAGGTCAAAGGAATTTAATTAAATGGATAATAAAAATGTTTTTATAGCAGTAGCTTTATCTATGTCTGTTTTGCTTTTTTGGTCAGCTTTTATTGACCCTCCTAAGCCTAATAAAAATCAAACTGAGACAGTAAAGAATGTTCAAGAAAAAAATAAAGATTTTGATAGTGGAATTGTTCCAAATATAAATGAGTCAAAAATTCAGAAGAAAATCTCTAGAGAAGACTCTATTGCAAAAACTAATCGTGTTTTATTAGAAAATAATAAAATTAAAGGTTCTATCTCACTTGAAGGAGCTGTGATTGATGATCTCTCATTTAAAAATTATAAAGAAAATCTCGAATCTAATAATACTGTTGTGTTTTTAAGCCCCAAAGAAACAGATGACGGGTATTTTATAGAGTCTGGCTGGGCAAGCATTGGTAACAAAGTTAAAGTTCCAAATAATAAAAGTATTTGGAGTATTGTGGGTAATAAAGTTCTTTCAAATAATAATCCTATTATTTTGGAATGGAATAATGGTTCAAGTCTCACATTTAGAAAAAAAATAACTTTAGATGACAACTATCTTTTTAAAGTTATTCAAGAAGTTGAGAATCAATCATCTGCAAAAATTGAGCTATATCCATATGCTCAAATAACAAGAAATGCTAAGCCAAAAGATTTACAAGATTTTTTTATTTTACACGAAGGATTTATTGCAGTTTTAGATGAAGAATTAAAAGAAGATGGTTATAAAGATATAGAAGAGAAAAAAATAACAAGAGAGGCAGACAAGGGTTGGATTGGTATAACTGACAAATACTGGATGACAGCACTTGTTCCTGAGTCTGGAGAAAACTTTAAATCAACTTTTTTGTATCAAGATGCTTACAAAGCTAATTTTTTATTAAATAAACCAAAAATTATTGAACCGTCCTCAAAAACTAACACTGAAATTAAAATCTTTGTAGCTGCCAAAGAAGTTCGAACTATTGATGCTTATGCTGCAAATGAAAAAATAGAAAAACTAGATTTAATTATTGATTGGGGTTGGTTTTATTTTTTTACTAAACCAATTTTTTTTGTTGTTGATTATTTCTTTAAACTATCTGGTAATTTTGGGGTTGCCATTATTATTATTACGATGATTATAAGGTTAACCTTTTTTCCTTTAGCAAATTATTCCTTTAAATCAATGGCAAAAATGAAAGCTGTACAGCCAGAAATGACTAGACTTAAGGATTTACATAAAGATGACAAGACTAAATTACAACAGGCTATGATGGCATTATATAAAAAAGAACAAATTAATCCTGCTTCAGGGTGTTTGCCTGTTTTAATACAGATTCCATTCTTCTTTGCAATTTATAAAATGTTATTTATATCCCTGGAAATGCGACATCAGCCATTCTTTGGCTGGATAAAAGATTTATCTGCTCAAGACCCTACATCTTTATTCAATCTTTTTGGTTTAATACCTTGGAGTCCACCAAGTTTTTTAATTATTGGTATTTGGCCAATACTTATGGGCCTAACCATGTTCATTCAACAAAAATTAAATCCCGCGCCAACAGACCCAATACAAGCAAAAATTTTTATGTTCTTTCCAGTTTTCTTAACAGTAATTTTAGCCTCTTTTCCGTCAGGACTAGTTTTGTACTGGACTGTAAATAATATCTTAACTATCGCTCAGCAATGGTTCATAATGAAAAGAACAAAAGTTAAAACAAACTAAATGGGTTCTAAAGAAGAATACGTAGAAAATTTAAAATCATTTTGGCCTAAAAATGCACCTGATATTTCCCAGGTTCCTAAATACGTTAATAAATATAAAAAAGATGAAATTGTTATAAAATGTGGAGGGAAAGTTTTAATAGATCCAGATTTATTTGATAAATTTATAGAAGATGTGTCTGTTCTTCATAAGTTAGGTCTAAAAATTATAATTATTCATGGTGGTGGACCACGAATAAAAACAGAACTAGCAAAGTTAAATATTGAAAGCGAATTCATAAATGGCCTGAGAGTTACTGATGAGCAAACTATGAAAGTTGTTGAAAAAGCTTTGGTAGATTTTAATTCCGAAATTATTGAAAAATTAAACAAAAAAAACTGCAATGCTGAGGGTTTAAATGTAAGTAAAAATAATGTGATTATTGTAGAACAAGAAAATAAAAATCTTGGTTTTGTGGGAAAACCAAAAAAAGTATTTAAGGAAAAAATTCAAGCTGTTATTGATAAAAATTTGATACCTGTTTTATCGCCTATGGGCAAAGATGACAGAGATCTAAAGTATAATATTAATGCAGATACTGCTGCAGCAGCCGTAGCTAAAAGTTTAAAATCTAGAAGATTACTTCTTATGACTGATGTTGAGGGTGTTTATGATGAGAATAAAAAACTCATTAATGAGATTAAACCAAGTGATGCTAAAAACTTAATCGATAAAAAAATAGTTCAAGGTGGAATGATTCCAAAACTTTTAAATTCGATAGATGCTGTTGAAAACGGAGTAAGAGGAGTCGTTATTATTGATGGCAGAAAACTTCACTCTATTCTTTATGAAATTTTTTCCGATGAAGGTGCTGGTACTCTTATAAGAAAATGAAAGAACTAAAAAAAATAAAGTACTGGCTTTTTGATCTAGATAATACTCTTTATTCAGGTGACACTAAAGTATTTGATCAAGTTGATAAAAAAATGTCTTTTTATATATCTAAAAAACTTAATATAAGTTTAGAAGAAGCAAAAAAAATTCAAAAAAATTATTTTCAAGAATACAATACAACGCTTAATGGAATGATTAAAAACCATAAAATTAACGCTGAAGAGTTTCTTGATTTTGTTCATGATGTAGATTTAAATTTTCTTAAAAGAGATCTAAATTTACAAAATGAGATATCTAACTTAATAGGTAAAAAGTACATATTTACCAATGGATCTAAAGCCCATGCTAGCAATGTTACCAAAAGAATAGGTATAGAAAATCTTTTTGATGGAGTATTTGATATAGTTGACTCTGACTTTGTCCCCAAGCCTTCAATTGAACCTTACAAAAAAATTATTCAAAAATATGGAATAGATCCAGAATATTGTATATTCATAGAGGATATAGCAAGAAATTTAAAGCCTGCACATGAATTGGGAATGAAAACAGTTTGGATTATAAATGATGAACCATGGGCAGCAAAATTTTCTAATGAAAATTTTATTAATTATAAAACAGACAACTTATCAGATTTTTTAAGGAGGATAAATGAACAATAAAGATATTGAAAAAATAATAGAGGAAGCTTGGAATAAAAAAGATCATATAGATAAAAATTCAGATCAAAAAATTATTGATGCAATAAATCAAACAATCAAAGATTTAGATTCTGGAATAGTTAGAGTTGCCGAAAAAATAGATAGCAATTGGATTACTCATCAGTATTTAAAAAAAGCGATAATGTTAAGTTTTAGAATCTATGAAATGGAGTCTTTAAGCGGTCCTTATAGTAGCTGGTACGATAAAGCTCATTTGCTTAAAGGAAAAACATCTGGTTGGACAAAAGAAGATCATGTCAAGGCAGGATTCAGAATGGTTCCAAACTCTCCGGTAAGAAAAGGATCTTTTATAGGAAAAAATGTTGTACTAATGCCATGTTTTATAAATATTGGTGCTTATATCGACGAAGGAACAATGATGGATACTTTTTCAAGAGCAGGTAGCTGTTGTCAGATAGGTAAGGATTGCCATATATCGGCTGGATCAGGCGTAGGTGGTGTTTTAGAACCAGCGCAAGCTTTGCCCACAATAATTGAAGATAATGTTTTTCTCGGGGCCATGTCTGAAGTTGTAGAAGGGGTAATTGTTGGTGAGGGTTCTGTGATTAGTATGGGAATGTTTATTGGTCAATCAACAAAAATTGTTAATAGTCAAACTGGAGAAATTACATACGGTAAAATTCCTCCTTACTCAGTAGTGGTACCAGGTTCGCTGCCTGATAAAAAAAATCCTAATGCTCCATCATTAAATTGTGCAGTTATAATTAAACAAGTTGATGAAAAAACTAGAAGTAAAACTTCTATTAATGATTTGTTGAGAGATTAATGAAAAATTTTAATGAGTTAAAATTATCTAAGGACCTCATAAGTTTTCCAAGCGTAACACCTATCGATGCTGGTGCGATAAACTACATATCTAAAAAATTAAAACAATTGGGCTTTGATTGTAAAATTTTAGAATTTAAAGACAAAAAAAATCCACCTATAAAAAACCTATATGCAAGATTTGGTAATAAACAGCCAAACCTATGCTATGCGGGTCATACAGATGTTGTACCTCCTGGAAATATCGATGACTGGACTGTTAATCCGTTTAAACCAAAGGTTAAGAATAATCATTTAATCGGCAGAGGAGCTAATGATATGAAAAGTTCCATTGCTTGTTTTATGGCTGCTGTCAGTAGTTTTTTAGAAAAAAATAAAAAAATTAATGGCTCTATTAATTTTTTAATTACAGGAGATGAAGAAGCTCAAGCTATAAATGGCACCAAGAAAGTAGTTGATTATTTAATAAAAAAAAAAGAAAAAATCGATTTTTGTATTGTAGGAGAACCTACAAATCCAAAAAAATTAGGCGAAATGATTAAGATAGGTAGAAGAGGTAGTTTATCTTGCAAGCTAGAGATCCAAGGAACTCAAGGTCATGTTGCTTACCCTCACCTTTCGGAAAATCCAATTAATAGCCTAATTGCTATATGTAAAAAACTTAAGGAAAAACCTTTAGATAGAGGAAACAAACACTTTCAAGCTTCTAACTTAGAATTTACTTCCATAAACGTAGACAACAAAGTTCACAACGTTATTCCGGCTAGAGCAAAAACCCAATTCAACATTAGGTATAATAACTACCATACTTCGGTAAGTTTAAAAAAAAAGATAAATTCTATAGTTAGATCGATTTGTAAAAAAAATAAAACAAAATATAAAATTGATTATTTAGTTACAGGAGATTCTTTTATTACCCAACCTGGTTCTACCATTCAAATGGCAAAAAAAATAATTAAAAAAATTACAAAAATTAATCCAGTTTTTTCAACAACCGGGGGGACGTCTGATGCAAGATTTATAAAAAAAATTACACCTTGTCTTGAATTTGGCTTGGTTAATAAAACAATGCACCGAGTAGATGAGTGTGTTTCTTTAAAAGATTTAAGAAATTTAACTAAAATTTATCACCAAATTTTAGTTAAATATTTTGAATAAACTTATCATGCAAAACATCTCAATTCGAGAAAAAATAATTTTAGTTATTATTACGGGTCTAATACTTTTATCGTATGTTATTGGATTCACATTAAGTGAGAACTCTGCTGGTGGTGCTATTGTTGATTTTGAACACACAAAAAGAAACATTTCGGCTTTTAAGAATAATAGTTTTTTCGAAGCAATAAAGTTAACAACAACAACAAATACTGAGATTTATCAAAGTACAAGAACCCCAGGTTTTTATATATTTAATAAATATTTAAATCCGTTTACAGATAATGTACGTTTGCATCAAGCTTACATCACTGTACTTTCACTGTTAATTCCAATTCTTTTTTTTTTAAATCTAAAAATCAAATTTAAAAATACAAATTTATATTTTTTAATATTTATATCATCATTAATACTCTTAAGTCCTTATTTGAGATCTAGCGCTTTTTGGGGAATAGAAGAAAATTTTGGAATAATAATGGTTGGGTTTTCCGCTTTATTTTATCAACTATACAAAGAATCTAAATCTAAAAAGAATGAAATTACTTATTTGGTATTCTTAGCTTTGTTCAGCTCACTTTGTGTTTACTCAGATCAAAAACTTATAATAATTCCATTTTTATCGTTAATACTTGTAATGACTTTAAACAAAAATATTTATGATAAATTATTTCTAGTACTTCTGTATGTTATTTTTTCTATTCCTTTTATTTACTTGATTAAGTTATGGGGCAATATTACTCCTACAGGTGACGGCTCTAGAAGGGGCATTGATATATTAAGCCTAGATCTAAACTACCACTATATTGGTTATAGTACTTCAATTATAGGTTTTTACCTTTTTCCATTCTTTTTCTTTTTAAATAATAAAAAAAATATTTTATTAAACCTATTAAAAAATAAAGTTAATTATTTATTAATAGTCTTTTTCATTCTTTATTTAATTTATTATTTATTTTTCTACGATTTAAGTGGCTTTTTTAGAGAGGGTGGTGGTGTATTTCAAAAATTTTCAATATTGCTCTTTGACTCTCATATTATTCAAAAAATTATTCTTAGTTTAATTTTTTTATCTTCATGGGTTTTAATCTTAATATTTTCAGACAAAGATTTGATAAATTTTTTAACCCTTGCTTTATTTCCATTTTTATCAATATTTATTTCTCCTGCATTATTTCAAGAATATTTTGATCCTCTAATATATTTTTTAATTTTAATTTACTTAAGAAAAGAATTTTTCTTTAATTTAAAACATTGTATTTTCATATTTTCATATTTTTCTTTGTTTTTATCAATTGGTATCCTCTACTATAATTAATTTTTACCTAGAGCAGATTATGTTTTGTTTCTAAGAAATTTAATAACTTTTATTAATTCATATATAATTAAAAAACTATTAAACGAAAAAAACTTAATACTAGATTCGTTTCTAATTTTATATTTTATTGGAATAAAAAATAACGACATTTTATTTTTCATAAAATAAAAAATTAATTCCAAATCTAAAAAAAACTTTTTGGACACAAAGTTTATGTTTTTTAATTTTTTAAATTTTTTGAACCCTTTCAATCCAGCCTGTGTATCTAAATTTTTTTTTTCAAGGTCAAGACTAAAGTTAATAATTTTGCTTATTAGATTACCGATGAATAACCTAGAAAATTGGTAAACAGAAAAATTCTTATTTTTAACTTTACTTCTTTTATTTCTTCTGTCGATCGTAACAAAATCATAACCTTCTTTGAGTTTCTTAATAAGTAAATAAAATTTATCGAAATAAGGTAGGTCACAATCAATTAATATTATGTGTTGAAATTTTGCTTTCTTGATGCCTTGCCTGATTGCAAAAGATTTTCCATAATTTTTTTTTAAATTAATTATATTTAATGATTTTTTTCTAATTTTTTTTAATTTATCGTGAGTTTTGTCAGTGCTACCATCATTAATTAGAATGATTTCATTTTTAATTTTTGATTTATCTATTTTTTTAATTAATAAACTTATATTTTTAATTATAAATTTTTCAGCATTGTAACATGGAACTATTAT
>Ga0115004_10004594_pt1 | contig 10997 bp, 9 predicted proteins | sample ArcticOcean_MG_C_10_FD_88737 | JGI IMG/M metagenome (GOLD analysis project Ga0115004, IMG submission 88737) | Marine microbial communities from western Arctic Ocean - ArcticOcean_MG_CB11_90 | ecosystem: Environmental > Aquatic > Marine > Oceanic | place: Arctic Ocean: Canada Basin | collected... | reverse complement strand
TGTATTTTAGAATTATACGGGATATATAAGCAAGCGACGAAAGGCGATTGCGCCATTAATGCGCCGACGAGGTTAGACGTGAAGGCGTACGCGAAATATAAAGCCTGGATTCAGCATACTGGGATTGGGAAGATCGAGGCGTGTAGAATGTATGTAAAAGTGTTAGAGACAAGGTTGGATGATTTAGAGTTAAGTCCGAGGAGTAAGAGTAAGCAAAGTAGTAGTAGCGGCGGCTTCGTTGGGAGAAGTCAATCGACGATGAAGAGTTTAGCTAGTGGTAGAGCTGAGGCAGAAGAAGAAGAGCAGGCGGCTTTGACGGAGGGTCAAGGGCAAGAATATTCGCTCTTGAAAGCTGCGAAAGAAGGAAATTTCGATGCTTTTTTGAAATGCTTACGCGATAGACGTGGTGTAAACGTGAACTGTAGAGATTCTAAAGGAAGAACGCCTTTGATGTTCGCCGCAGATATTGGCGACTCTGCGATTGCGCTTCAGTTATTGGTTGCTCACGCGGATGTAAACTTAGGTGATGAAAACGGGAAAACTGCTTTACATTACGCCGCAATTTGTGAGCAATCAGACGTAGCTGTTCATTTACTAGAGGCTGGAGCAGACCCTGATTTGGAAGATAAAAACGGCGCGAGCGCTGCGAGCTTAGGAATTTATGAAGTAGTCAAGAAAGGTAATAGCGCGGCATAAAAACATTCTTTTAATCCTACTCATACTTATTCCTATAATTATATATACCAGTATGTACTATTATTAATTGCTATTATGCTTATTTGTTGTAGAAGATTGACTCGTCGAAGCTGTTGCTGCGGATGATGATGATGATATTTTACTAATAACTGCGGAAGATTTGGCTTTGGAAGACGTACGCCAAAAAGCGAAAGCTAATTTTCCTCTCATGAGCCAAATTTGAGCAGGTAAAACCATCACCATGACGTTGTCATATCCGCGATCTTTTACAGTTTTTACCCAATGCTTTAGACCTTTACGATGACTATCAAGCTCTCCGGAGCGCTCGGCATCATTTTTCAATCTCTCGCGTTTTTCGACGCCATTTTTTGCACATCGCGCGATGATGCGAAATCGATTTACTGGGGAACCCAGTTGTTCGTTGACGTATCGAAGTAAATTATTTGCCTTGAGTACCATTAGTAAATCTCGCGGGAGCGATTCAAAAAGCTGACTTTGATCTTCGAGTTTCACCTTTAGGACTGTTTTGAAAATCTCTCTCTTATCGTTGATCGATAAACTATCGTTCGTGATGTTTGTAGTGCTTTGTTGTTGTTGTTGCTTCCTTATGTCTTTTTCGTTTGTTGCTTTTGCTATTGTCTGCTGCTGCTGCTGCTTATGCGTTTCTGGCCCACTATCCTTGGCTTTAAATCGATCCTCAACAACTCTCGCCGGTGCGAGCGCAAGTATTATTCCAAAAAATTTGTGCATCTCCGGGTTAATGCCTAATTTAACAACCGCGTTTCGCATCTCCGTTTCGTTATTTCGAATCAACGCGAGCCAAACTTCGCACCAAGCTTCTCTTGTATTATCGTCTAATCTTCTTACTACGCCGTGATCTAAAATTGTTACTTTGCCGTTTTTATTTACTAATAAATTCCCCGGATGCGGGTCTCCGTGAGCAAATCCATGTTCAAAAGTCAACGTCGCGAAGACGTTTTGAATAGTCTTTGCGACTTTATATAAATCAACTTTGTCTCTTTTCAATTTCTCTACGTTATCGACGCGCTCGCCTTCACAAAACTCCATCGTTAGAACTCGTTTTGAGCTTAAAGAATCATGAATTTTCGGCACGCTCACATCTTTCTCCTCAAAACCGCATTGTTTCAACAACGTTCCCATATCCTTACAGTTCTCCGCCTCTTTTCTAAAATCTAACTCTTCGGACATATGCCTCCTCGTCTCTTTCGCTAGCCAAGCGAATCTCAGGCCGGGGATTAAATACGCCAAAGCAGAATAATACACCTCAATCGTTGCTAGATCTACCCACAAAAACCTCGCCACCGGTCTTTGCTGTATCTTCACCGCAACAGATTCACCCATCTTCGTCTTTGCCTTGTATACTTGCGCCAAACTCGCCGAAGCGATTGGTTTCTCGTCGAACTCTGCAAACACGTCTCGCGGTCCTAACCCATTAAACTCCTCCCTAAAAGTCTTCTCATCTTCCTCGTAAGGCCTACTACTCGCATCGTCCATCAAAACCTTCAAAATCTCCCTAAACGGCTGCGGCGCTACTGGCTGTACGCACAAGTGTTGCCCAGCCTTCACGTAAATACCCCCATTCGCTCTGGCCAAATCTCGCAAACGCACCGCGACGTCGGCCCATAGGACTTGCCTCGATACCCTCGCAGAATCTTCCTCTGCGCCCCCTAACTCTTTCGTCCTCTGCAAATGTCTCCTGTAATCGAAATAGATCGGCATCAAGTGCTTCGAAGCTATCGTGACCCTGTTCACTGCGTGCACTGCGTCATCGTCCGTGGCGACTAAGTACGCAGTCGATGCGACGGTTGCCGCGGCTATCGCTTTTGTTGCCGACACGCGCATCATTATTCGCGTTCGAATGCGCTCTTTCTTTTAAACGGAGGTCCAAAAAAAAGATGCGATTCTCGTCGCGTCGTCGCAGTCGTTTTTATTCGGAAGTTTTCTCTCTCTCTTGCCGTTGGGAACTCGTTCGTTTGTGTCATTGTGTGTTTTGATTTAGGGTTTTGTGGTTTAGGGTTTAGGGTTTTGATGGGAATTTTTTTAGTGCCTTTCCGATTTTTAGGGAAATTCTTCTTCTTCTTCTTCTTCTTCTTCTTCTTCAGTTCTTCTACTTCTTGGAGTTCTTCTACTTCTTGGAGATCTTCTACTTCTTCGAGATCTTCTACTTCGAATTCTTCTTCTTCTTCTTCTTCTTCTGCTTCGAGTCCTTCTTCTTCTTTCGCGTTTTGATTGTTTCGACAAAAATGTCGTCGCGATTTTTGATGAAAGTTGAGACGCGCGGTCGATTTATTCAATCAATAATGATACAGAATTTATTCACCGCTACGTCGCGCTCTTCTTCTTCTTCTTCTTCTTCTTCTTCTTCTTCTTCGTGTTTGTTGAGATATGCGAAAACTACGAGTACTGCATCAACTCGTCATCATCATCATCATAATCGTCATCAACATCAACTGTTTCGGAGGAAGAGGTGTTCAGCGGCAGTAGTAGTAGCGGATGATGATACGAATGGTAACGATACTAACTGTAACGAGAATGAGGTTGAGAAGAAGAAGAGGAAGAGGAAGACGTTTCACCCGTTATCGTTCAATGGAGCGAAGTTGTGCGCGAATTTCGCGATGATTTCGTATTGGAATCTAGGGCAAGAGAGGTTCTTCGAGCGAGGCGCTAGGGGATTGGATTTCAAGACGCCTTTTGGGTTTGAGTTTGTGATATCGGAGGAACCGGAAGCAATGCGAGAGAGTTTGTTGGAGCAGTGCGAGGTCGAAGTAGAAGAAGAGAAAGTGAGTTGGATGGATTATGATATGATCGCTAGCAAAGATGATGAAGATGAAGTTGGCGTGAGACCGTTGTCGAGAGCGCTCGTGATTACTTTGAGAGAACCGAACTGGATATTAGTCGTGTTCAGGGGGACGACGCCGTCGCCTTTGAGAGGATTCTTTCGTGAAAGCGTTATTAATAGCAGTGCTGGGCAAGTTGAGTGGGAGCAAGGGTCGAAAGTGCATCAGGGGTATGCTAAAGCGTACGATGTGATAAAAGATAGATTGGAGAAAGATGTTATCGGACGATTAGAGAGAGCACAGAAAAGAACTACTGATAAAGCGGACCCCAATCCGAGAATTGTCATTACTGGGCACTCACTAGGGGGAGCAATGGCCGCTTTATGCGCTGCCCGTTTAGGATTGAATGAATCAATTAAGAAGCATAATACGAAAGTTTCCTTATTAACTTTCGGGCAGCCGAGAGTTGGAGATGCAAAGTTCAAAGATTTGTTCGAGGCTAAGAACGGCAGTATGAATGACGGATATTTACGAGTTGTCAACGAACAAGATATTTTCGCTCGCGTTCCACCTAAGTCAGGAATTTGGATTCCAGACGATGTATTCTCCTCCGATTCTTCAAAGGAAATGAAAAAATTCACGTTTTCTTATGAACACGCTGGTGATTGCGTGTGGTATAGAGACGACGGACGCGTTTTATTTCGAGAAGAACCAAAAGGTATTTCTCTTCGAACGGTAAATCCAATTTCAATCGCTCTAGACCACTCGAGATATGCCAAACTATTCGATGGTGACGAAGTAGCAAAAAAGAAGCAATTCCCTAGAGCTCTCTGTTTCCACCCGGAACGGATAGATCCAAAAACGATTTGCGTGAATTGCCCGCACGAGAAGAATAGAAATAGAAGAGTAGATAACGATGTAGTTTAATGTAGAAGTAGTATTTATTATCATATATTTATTGCGCGCAGCTGCCTCTTGTGTGTTTATATATACTGGTACATGTTTTTTCAAAAGATATCCATCGAATCAATCGTTCTCCGCGCTTGTTGCTTCAAGTCTTCGCTTTCTGCTTTAGTTCGTATATCAAAATCGTCCCTCCCTTCGACATAATCAGCATCGTACGATCTATCATCATCAACTAATGAAGCTTCTTCTTCTTCTTCTTCTTCTCCTTCGTCCGCAGAATTTTCATCATCATCCTTTGTTACTTTCTTCTTCTTATTATTACTCGATTTCACCGAAGATGAAATCAAGAGCGACTCGGAAGCAATCTTCGCTTGATTCAACGCCCTCCTCAACGTCTGTTCACTCGTCTTCTCTCCCTTACTCGCACTTATACTCAAGTTAGTCAAGTCTTCAATAACATCCGCAATCGCGTCTTGCCACTTAAACAATCCTTCATCAAGAGCGCCGAAACCGCGAGAGACGTTCGTCCTCCCTAACGAAGTCTCGAGCACGTCCGCTAAATTCTCCTTCACTTGCTCGCCTAGCTTCTCCAAGTCCCAACTCGCAATGTTCGCATCACCTAACGGTTTCCCCCATTGTTCTATTTTGTTCAGTAACACTCTTAAATCTTCGCCCAATAATTGCCACTCTACGGCGGATTTCTCGCCCTCTGAGAAGGCCTTCAAAGACTCTTCCATCGCCTTTTCCATTTTCTCCATCGCTTTCGTCATCGCCTGCGCGGCTGGGTATAAAATTGCCCCGAGCAACGAAAACCCCAAAAATACTGCTATCGCCACCGGTACGTTCGATTGTGCCATTTGTTGTTCTCGAGGAAGATTTTTAGTTGATATTTGTATAAACTCGTTGTTCTGTTCCCTCCGCTCAGTCCATTGATTCGTTTTCCTCAAAGGCGCTAAAGATGGTCTCGCATTGTTATTGTTGATACTACTGCTACTATCGCAATCAAAAGAAGAAGAAGAAGGAGAAGATAAAGGAGGAGCAGGTTTTGTCGATTTCGTGTGTCGATGTCGTTTTGCGAGAATCAAAAAAGGATGTCTTACTATATAAATTTGCCTCATTTCAATCAGTTAGGTAAAAATGCCGTCCAAGTCGTTAATGGAAACTAGTTTCTTTCGAGGAGAGAGACGACCGCGCGAGCGCTCGAATTCGTCGATTTTGAACCATCTTTCGCTAGTGATTATGAGAGGATTTTTTTCCCATTTGTTTAAGTCACTACTACTCTCGCTCTTGTTCTTGTTCTTGTTTAATGCGATTGATAATGTATTATCGATTGCGGATTTCGATTTCGTAGTGATTTTACCGGTGTAGAAATCTTCCCTGATTGCGAATGCGGTTTCTTCGGCGCATTGGACGTTTGTGGCGATTACGCCGTTCGCTCCTCGTTTCGCCCAGCCGCAGACGTATAGGTTTGCGTTATTGATATCGATTATTGTCGTTTCGTTGATTTGAGCGCGACCTTGCCCGTCGTGTGCGATTGTTCCGTTCATGTCGGATTGAACGACGCTTGGTTCTATTCGATCGCCTACGTAGCCGACCGAGCGGATTAAGATATCGCACGGTAAAGTCATCTCATCGTCTTCATTCGTTGATAAAACAGCCTTTCGATTACCAGTTTCGCCTTTGAGGATGTTCTTACGCACTTTCACGAAAGCGAGCGACTTATTATTGTTCTCGTTTGCGATTAAACTCGTCGGCGACTTTAAAAACAAAATCCGCAACACTTTTCTTTTACTATTTTTACCATCTTCTTCTTCTCCTTCTTCTTTTGTCGTCTTCGTCGTTTTAGCCTTTTCCAAGACTTCAAACGCACGGCGTCTAGGTCTAGATGCGTTCATTTCTTCCACATCTTCATCGCTAACTTCTAAATCATCAATTTCTACGTCTATATTTGGTAACGCGAGAACTTCGCGAAGTTCTTTTGGAGAAAATTTTGCTTGCGCTACGCTTCGTCTCCCAATGATCGTCACAGAACTTACGTTTGCTGATTTTAGAGCCACTAAGGCATGTGTGGCAATATCAGTTTCCGCGAGTTCTTCAGTCGATCTTAATAAAATCCGCGCGCAATCTAAAGCGACGTTACCTACTCCAATAACGACGACGTCAGAAGCTTTTGTGTTTGTACTACTTACGTACCCTAATCGTTCGCAAATGCTCTCGTGCAATTCTTTATCATTACTCGGTGCCGCCGAAGGTAATCCATTGAACCAATTCACAAACTGCCTCGCTCCATAAACACCCTTTAACTCATCCTCTCGTTCTAATCCTATTTTCCGATCGTTATCCGCCGCTCCGTGCGCTAAAACTACCCCAGAATACACCCCTAACAACTCTCTCACGGAAACCGTGAGAACATCCGCCCCTACTTCGTCCTCTTTCATAGTCCTCTTCGTCGCAGTCGTCTCACCGACCTTCACGTTCCCAAAAAACCTCACTCTCGAGTCTTGCAATATCGTATCAAATTTATTCGTCACGTTCTTCGTCGAAGCGTGGTCCGGCGCTACGCCAAACCTGACCAAGCCGTACGGTGAAAATTCCTTCTCAAATATATCCACTTCAACGTGCACACGTTTCGATCGATCTCGATCGTTATCATTCGTTGCATCATCACTACCGCTTCGCCCAAGCTTCTGTTCTTTTCCTAGTAACGATAACAGCTTCTCCGTGATATACATCCCGGCCGGTCCAGACCCGACGCAGGCGAATCTCAACGCAGAAGACGAAGAAGAACGAAGTCTTCGTTCCATTCCCTCGTCTCGTTCATCAGAAGCTGTGCTGGAAAATAACATCTTGGACGTCGTTTTCAAAAGATTACGCGTAAACGAATTTAAGCATCGCATGGTCGTAAAAGGTTCGCGCAGATCGCAGACTGCCATGGTCAGTTGAAATACTCGACCGCTTCGAAGCGCGATTGGCGTCTGCGAGCGATTGCGCGTCATGATTGTGACGAAAAGATGGAACTGATGCGATTGGAAAAATTTTAAATGGCTGCTTTTGCTGATTGGAAAATATTCTCTGCGTATAAAAACGAGTCATGTTGCAGTGTGTCATGCAGTGATTCAGATCCTCCGACTGCGATCGAACGAAAGCTCTTGATCGGACGCTTTCGAAAACGTACGTTTTAATGGTCTCAATCGAACGAGCATCATCATAAACATTTTACCTACCGCGTAAGTGAAATTTTACGTTAGTCACAATAGTCTTAAAAGCGTGTCGCAGTCGGCAGTAGAAATAAATACTCATAAAAATGCAACGAAACGAAACAACAAAACTGACACTGATGGGCCCGATGAACCATCAGTTATTAATTCAATAAGAGACAACTGCTATCATTTATATGACTGTTTAGGCCCATCTGTTGTTAGTTTTGTTGTTTCGTTGCAAGTAAAAATGATTGCTGGGAATTCTTCTTCTTCACCGCATAAATATAAAATTTAAATAATAAGCGTTGTTGTACTGGTCAAACTTAAATTTAATTGAATAAATATATATATACATTAACGAACGCGAATCGCGAACGATGATGCAACAAAGAAGATCTGGGTCGCGAAGACTCGCTGGTTTCGTTTGTGCAAGTTTGTGCGCGTTCGCGTTCGGCATCGGCGCTTTATCGCTCGTCAACGCACAGAAGCAGTCCGCTGATCAAACGAACGTCGAACGAAGAGACGCGGAAGAGGCCGAACTCGTCGCCAGGCTCGCTCGAATCATGGTCGATGAGGAACGAGAGGTCATGGAGCAAACTGAGGGGAGTGGAGGTGGTGTTTATAAAAAGGTTGCACCGCGAGGTAAGGCTGGTTCGCGCGCGAGCGAAGACGACGACGCTGGAACGATGATGACTGAAGAAGACATTCGCGAGTTTGTTCAAACGAGGGCGTCGCAAACGTCGCAAACGCCGCCGCGGGAGCCGAGAACGACGAAAAATCCGGAAGCAAAATTTCTGTATGATCTCGCGAAAGCGTTCGTTCGTACGGCGAGGCAATCTTTCCCTAAAGAGATTGCAGAGTCGGACGACTTTGCGATGCAAGCGCGATATCAGTCGAGTCGTTGCGCGCGCTCGCAAGATCCAACGCTTTCGCTCGATTGGCTCATGCAGTCCGTGGACGAATTGGTTACGAAAGAAGCAGAAAGTGCGGGAAACCATCAAAACTCGCGCATGTATAAGCCGAATACTAATAATCCATACCGTCCAGATATGCACGCTTTAACAACTACTCCAACTCCTGAAGAGGGCGGCGGCGATATGGCAATTGAAGACTTATTTTTACTCCGCGCAAAATCTTATTATTACGCGAATCGAGAGGATGAAGTTATGACCCGTGCGGCAGGTGGTGCTTTCTGTGGTGGCCTCGTCGGGTTTTCCGTCGCAAGCGCTATATGGTTATTCGCCTTCTTTCCGCTCGCTACGATGGTCACATTTGGCACGAGTATGGTCATTAGCGCGTTTCAAGAATCGAAGGTTTGCTCGGCGGCAAATTGCCTTTACCCACGAAAATGTTGTGATTTATCTGCATTAGGGTACGACACTTGCGCGTATCATTTCAGTATCTGTCCAGACTATTGCGGCCACGAAGGGAATGACGACGGCAAGAGATGCGATTCTGGGCCGCCCGCTCCTTTGACTTTTCGCTCGACGTCTCCAGAGTTTGAAGCGAGTTACGAACAATTCTGTTGCGACGGAATATGTTGCCCAACCGGTTTCATTTGTTGCGCTAAAGAAGACGCGGTTGGAAAAACTGGACCAAAGTGCGAAAAGCCAGATCTATGCATAGATCACCCGGACGATGATGACGGGAGAAAAATTCGCGCTCGAATAAAAACACCGCCGACGCGTATTAAGTTGTAAAAAGTTAAGTTTTAATATTACACAATTATCAATGATGACCTCTCCTCTCTCTCTCTCTCTCTTTTTCTCCGTTGTTGTTGTTGTTGTTGTTGTTGTTGTTGTTGTTTAGATACAATATACTTTGTAGTGTTTTAAAGGCCTTTTCAGGACCAACCGACGTGTGCGCGTTTCATCATCTTGTTCAGAGTGAAAAAATACGCGCGTTAAAGGGAAAAAATATTTTAGCGAACACGTTTTTAGTAGTAAGAAATCACTTTGCCTTGATCGGCGCAATTCGCCGGACGGAATTTCAAATCAACCACACCTCGGTGTCTAATCGCAATCTGATCAAACGCCGCGTACGATAAGTCCAAGTGTTCTCGATCGCCGCAACACCAACGTTTGTTACCCTCGTTCGGGTGATTACAAGGACACGAATCCGTTATTTTCACGACGACTGACTTCACGGCAGGTTCTTGACATCCAGCCCACTTCCCGAGCTCGGACCATTCAAAACCACGCGTCGGTCCGTTCACGCACACGACTTCGATGCATTTACCGCACTCGTCCGTTAATCCGTAGTCGTAGCCGCCATCCGTTTGAACAGCCGTCACGAAGTGATTACCGAGATCTTTCCCGTATCCGCACGAACCGGTATATATGGACATCCCGTCCGGACCTGCGCCTTGCGGTCCTCCATACCACGTCGCGCGCCCGTTCTTCCAATCCGAAGAGTTGAAATCTATTATTTTCACGAGAGAGAATATATTTATCAGCAACGAACGAACGCCTCAGGCGCAAAAGGCAACCAACCGCTCTATACGTACAAAACTTGGCCGCTAGCGCGCGCTACAAAAACAAACGCTACCATAAACTACATACACTACCACGCGTTATCGATCGAATCAAAATCAATCACACGCGCGCGTACTATAAAAAAAAAACACGACGACTGCGCGCGCGCGTACCACTCAGTTGTCTCCTCGGTTTCCTCTCGAACCTGGTCTTGGCCGGAGTCTGTTCTGGTGCCAGTAAATCCCCCCTCTTCTGTTCGAATAACCTCAACGTACTCTCGAGCTCTGATTGTTTCTTATGGATCAAAAGCTGCGTTTGATCGAGTTCGGCGACGTATATTTGTTCTCGCTCCGTGGTCGTCCTATTATTGTTATTATTACGATCGTGATCATCATCTCGCGAAGAAGTTGAAGACGAAGAAGTTGAAGAAGACGAAGAAGTTGAAGAACTTTCGTTGTTCGACGAAGAGCGTAAAGCGCGGAACTCGTGCGCTCGCGTTCGATCGAAGAAAGCGCGATTGAATAAGAGAATGGAGATCATAGCTGCAGAGCACTGTTTTATGATCGCTTTTGCTGTCGTTGAGGACATCTTATTAATTAATTAATTGATTTCGTTTTTAGTATTATTAATCGTTTTTCTGTGTGTGGTCAGTTTTTGAATATTTTGAATTTCTTTGATCTCTCTTGGACATGGTTTAGGGTTTAGGGTTTTGTACTGTGTTTGAGAAGTTCGTTGTTGAGCCGATTCTTAATGGTGCCCATATTTCTTAAAATATTCGCGCTGATTCACCGAACAACTCTGTAACTTCAAGTCAGGAATGCTCGACCAAAATGAGGTTAACTGATGTGGTCAGTTTTTGAATATTTTGAATTTCTTTGATCTCTCTTGGAGAAGTTCGTTGTTGAGCCGATTCTTCATGGTGC
>Ga0115004_10004585_pt1 | contig 11006 bp, 10 predicted proteins | sample ArcticOcean_MG_C_10_FD_88737 | JGI IMG/M metagenome (GOLD analysis project Ga0115004, IMG submission 88737) | Marine microbial communities from western Arctic Ocean - ArcticOcean_MG_CB11_90 | ecosystem: Environmental > Aquatic > Marine > Oceanic | place: Arctic Ocean: Canada Basin | collected... | reverse complement strand
GAATAAATTGCTCGGGCGAGCCTGACATAATCTCAAAATCATCGTATTCAAGATAGGCCATATATGGAGATTTATTGATTCCTCTAAATTTCTTATAAAATATCCAGCTATCACCACTTGTAGAAACATTATACTTTTGTGATAAATTTACTTGATAACAATCACCTTCCTTGATATAACTTGATACTTCAGAAAATTTTTTATAATAAGAAGAAAAGTTAAGGCTTTCATGAACATCACCGACTACCTTAAAATTCTTATCTGTGTTTCTTTTATTATTAAAAAATAATTCTTGAAGGCCTTCCCAGCTGTAACTAGAATTTTTATCAAAATTATTTTGAATAAGCCAGGCCTTTGATGAATGATGGTCTACTACAATGGCCCAGTCATAGACACCAATAATCATCTTTGGGGTAAGAGGCATTTTTTTAGTATCAATTTTTAGATTGTATGAAAGATAGCCAATTGCACCTCCCGTGAATGGAAGTTTTTTATTCTGGACAGAATATTTCTCCATAATCTCTTCAACAATCTTTAATGGAGCTTTGTTCAGCGTTTTCCTGCCTGATGCATCCTCAACATAAACACCGGAGGTATCAGAGGTAATTCTTATAAAAGGATCTGCCGCAATGATGTCATATCTTGCAATTTCACTATAAGGCTTATCTTTTTGATAGGCGCTATCAATGAATACTGGCCATTTAAGATGTCGGATTTTTTCATAGTAAATAGAAGTATCTTCAAGATAGGGAATTTCATCAATATTCATTAATTTATTATAATGATTCAATAGGTTAATAGTAATGGTTAAATAAAAAAGGCACGATATCCGTGCCTTTTTTATACTTTTCTTATAAAGATTACTCTAGATTAGCATGGATTGATCTCATGTCGTCTTCTGTTAGATCTTTATCAAATATTACTTCACCAATAACAGCCTCTAGATATACTAAAGTAGATAATTCAAATGAGGTGCCCATAGGAAGACCCTTAGTGAGCTGAAAACAATCATCGTTACCAATCTGAACTGTATAATCGGCTAAATCAGCCATAGCAGAAGAAGCTTTCATTGATATAATAACTATTTTAGCTTTTTTGGATTTAGCTGTTTCAAGCATAGGCATTAAGGTTTTAGTGCCCCCTGATCCAGATATAACAATTAATAAATCACCCGACTTTAGAGCAGGGGTGACTATTTCACCTGGCATATTTACTTGGTAGCCGGTGTGTACAAGTCTCATTGCGAAAAATCTTGCTACTAAAAGTGATCTACCAGCCCCAGAAACAAAAATACGTCCAGCGCCATCAATTAATTTCTTTAAATGACTGGCGTGTTCATTATTTGTTGCTTCCAAGACATTTACTATCTTATCAACTATTAATTTTTGAGTATCCATATCTTTTCCTTGTAAAATTTAGATCGTATCAAAAAAAAACCCGACTATTGTGTCGGGTTTTAATTTTAATAACAAAACTATAACTCTAAATTAGTGAGCAATAGCTGTAATTTCTGCAGCAGAAGCAGCAGGATCAGCAGCTCCATAAATTGCAGCACCGGCAACAATGATTGAAGCGCCTGCATCTTTAACTTCTTGTGCTGTTGTAGCTTTAACACCACCAGCAACTGAAATTTTAGCACCAGTATTTAAAGCAGCGATTGTAGCTAAATCAGCAAAAGGTGTATGTCCAGCAGCTTGAGCATCGAGGCCTGTATGAACACCAATGATATGAGCACCTGCAGCAACAGCTTCTTTTGTTAATGCAGCTTTATCGGCTACATTAATCATGTCAACCTGACATTCTTTACCGTACTTGTTAGCAGCGTCGATAACACCTTTAATTGTAGCAATTCCAGCAGCGCCTAAAACAGTGCAGATATCAGCACCTGCTTTATAGAAAGGCTCGCTTTCATAGCCACCAGCATCCATTGTTTTTAGATCGACAAGGATAAGGTTGTTAGGAAACTTTGCTTTTAGTGTTTCAAGCAATTTGATACCGTTATGCTTAATGCATGGTGTACCAATTTCAAGAATATCAACATGTGGAGCAACTGCTTCAGCTAGTGCAACTGTTGCATCAAAATCTAATGAATCTAGTGCCATTTGTGTTAGTGCCATGGTTAAATCTCCCATTTATAATACTAATTAATATAATCTACGTAAAATATAAGCAATAGCTTTTGCTTCTCATACAGCAGACCGTCGATAATATAGATTGAAATCCTCGTTGTCAATGACAATTGGGATTTTAAGCTCTATAGTTTTCCAGCAAGGGCAGCCTCTAATTTATTTTGATCAATAACAAAATTACGAATACCTTCAGAAAGTTTCTCAGTTGCCATTGCGTCTTCGTTATGATCAAATCTAAATTGGTCTTCGTTTAACCTAGATGGTTTGTCTTTATTAGCGCCGCCATCTTTAAGATGTTGAGTAAGCTCACCTTCAGTTGTGCCTAATTCCTCAATAAGTGATGGACCAATTGTTAGTCGATCGCAGCCTGCTAATGCTGTTATTTCTCCTATATTTCTGAATGAAGCACCCATTACAACTGTTTTAAAGCCATGTTCTTTGTACCAACTATATATTTGCCTTACAGAAACTACGCCTGGATCAGTTTCAGATGTATATTCCTCACCTGTTTTTGCCTTATACCAATCTAGAATTCTGCCCACAAATGGAGAGATTAGGAATACTCCAGCTTCAGCACATGCTCTAGCCTGAGCGAAGCTAAATAACAGAGTCAAATTACAGTTAATTCCATCTTTCTCTAGAATTTCGCCAGCTTTAATTCCTTCCCACGTTGACGCTAACTTAACAAGAACTCGATCATTCGTAATTCCAGCTTCATTGTATAGCGCTATAATATTTTTTCCTTTTGCGACCATCTTATCGACATTAAAAGAAAGACTTGCATCAACTTCTGTTGAGATACGACCAGGAATATGCTTCAAAATCTCAAGACCTACTAAAACTGCTAGTTTATCTGCGGCATCTTCAATCTGTTGGTTTTTATCAGAGCTCTTGCTTTTAGCGTAAGCAATAGCCTCGGCAATCATAGGTTCACATTGAGGAAGTGTGCTCGCCTTAAGTAGCAATGAAGGATTGGTTGTTGCGTCAACTGGTTTAAGATCCTTGATTGCCTGAACTTCCCCGGTGTCTGCGACAATTGTCGTCATGGTTTTTAACTGATCTAATAGTGTTGCCATTTTTTGCTCTCCGTAATTAAATTTATTGTCCAATATATATTTGACAGCTCTCATTTTAGCAACAATCATCAAATGTCTGCAATTTAATTTATTTTATTGATTATTTTCTTTATGTTGATGACAAGAATCTTCTTATTTGGCAGAATTAGGGTTTTACTTAATAGTCGCTTTAAAAAACTGCAATGCTTAAGGACATTTTAATGACAGAATACGTAATTCCATTTGAAAAACTCAGAAACAAAGACGTAAGCTCCGTTGGTGGAAAAAATGCATCGCTTGGAGAAATGATCTCTCAATTAGCTGCGAAAGGCATAAGGGTTCCTACAGGGTTTGCAACTACGGCAGAGGCATTTAATGAATTCTTGCTCCATGATGGTCTTGGTAAGAAAATTGAAGCAGAGCTTGCTGATTTAGATATAAACGATGTAATAGCTCTAGCTAAATCTGGTCAGATTGTTCGTCAATGGATTATGGACACGCCCTTCCCTAAAGATCTTGATCAGTCAGTTAACGAGAGTTACGAGCAGCTTATTAAAAAATTAGCTGATGGATCTACCTTCGCTGTAAGATCTTCAGCAACAGCTGAAGACTTGCCAGATGCATCCTTTGCTGGCCAGCAAGAAAGCTTCCTCAATATTCATGGTATTGACAATATCAAGCAAGCAATCAAGGAGGTTTTCGCCTCTCTTTATAATGATAGAGCAATTTCATATCGAGTCCATAAAGGCTTTATCCATGCCGATGTTGCCATTTCGGCTGGTGTACAACAAATGGTTAGAAGTGACATGGGGAGCTCAGGCGTGATGTTTACTATTGATACAGAGTCTGGTTTCAAGGATGTTGTCTTCATAACTGCTTCGTACGGCCTAGGTGAAACAGTTGTCCAAGGTGCGGTAAATCTAGATGAATTTTACGTACATAAACCAATGTTAGCTAAAGGTAAAAATGCAATTGTTAGAAGGTCAATTGGCTCAAAGAAAATTAAAATGGTTTTTAGTGCTGATACAAAAGCCGGACTAAGCACAGAAACTATTGATGTTGAAGCATCTCTTTCTGATCAATTTTCTATTAATGATGAAGATATTCATGAGCTAGCTAAGTATGCAGTGGTTATTGAATCACATTATAAATGCGCTATGGACATTGAGTGGGGGAAAAATGGTTTGGATGGAAAAATCTATATTCTTCAAGCAAGGCCAGAAACAGTAAAATCACAAAATAAGAATGTAACAGAAACATTTAGGTTAAAAGAAACAGGTAAAGCAATAGTTGCAGGTCGTGCAGTTACACAAAAAATTGGTATAGGCTCAGTAAGAGTAGTTAGTGACCCAGCTGAAATGCATACAGTCCAGCCAGGTGATGTTCTAGTTGCCGATATGACAGACCCTAACTGGGAGCCTGTTATGAAAAGAGCTTCAGCTTTAGTAACCAATAGAGGTGGAAGAACGTGTCATGCAGCCATTATTGCTAGAGAGCTTGGAATCCCAGCTATTGTCGGCAGTGTCAATGCTACCGAACTTTTAGAAGACGGTGATATTGTGACTGTGTCATGTTCAGAGGGTGAGACAGGAATTGTTTACCAAGGGGAATTAAAGTATGAAGTAACCACTCAAGTGGACGGAGATCTAACTCCTCCTCCAGTAAAATTAATGATGAATGTTGGTAGCCCAGATATGGCATTCACATTCGCACAAATTCCTAACAATGGAGTTGGTTTAGCAAGACTAGAATTTGTAATTAATAATATGATCGGTATTCATCCAAAAGCTATAATTAACTACAAAGCAATGCCGTCTGAAATTCAAAAAGTTATTGACTATCGTTCTCGTGGTTACTTGAATCCAAAAGATTTTTATATAAACAAAATATGTGAGGGTGTAGCAACTATCGCATCTGCTTTTTATCCAAATCCAGTAATTGTTAGAACTTCAGACTTTAAGTCAAATGAATATAAAAATCTAGTTGCTGGTGATATATATGAACCTGATGAAGAGAATCCAATGATAGGATTCAGAGGTGCCGCAAGATATATCTCAAATGAATTCAAAGAATGTTTTGCGCTTGAATGTGAAGCTATGCTCAAGGTTAGAAATGAAATGGGGCTAACAAATGTAGAGCTGATGATTCCTTTTGTAAGGACTTTAGATGAAGCTAAATCAGTCATCAGCATTTTGGAAGCTCATGGCTTAAAACGAGGCGAAAATGGATTGCGACTGATTATGATGTGTGAAGTACCATCTAACGCCATTATGGCCGAAGAATTTTTAAATTATTTTGATGGCTTTTCAATTGGCTCCAATGACCTTACTCAGCTCACACTTGGAATGGATAGAGATTCAGGCATTCTTGCTGATGGATTTGATGAAAGAGATCCAGCTGTTACTAAATTAATTGAGATGGCTATTACTGCAGCAATTAAAGCTGATAAATATATTGGTATATGTGGACAAGGTCCATCTGACCATCCTGATTTTGCAGACTGGCTTGTTAAGAAACAAATTAGTTCACTTTCATTAAATCCTGATACTGTTATTAGTACATGGAAGCAACTTACAAAAAAATAAATGGCTACCAATAAAAGAATCGCTTTTTTTATTTCTGATGGAACAGGAATCACGGCTGGCTCGCTAGGTGGTTTGTTATCTCATTTCCCAGAGACAGATTTTGAACATATTCGAATTCCCTTTACCGATACTCTTTCAAAAATTGATGATGCTCAAAAGCTAATAGCAAACTCAAAAATGATTAATGGTTTACGACCTGTTGTCATAATGTCGATTGGTAATAAGACTCATCGCGCCGACCTTAAAGAAGTAGATGCTTACTATATTGATCTCTTTGATATCTTCATTGACCCTCTAGGAGTAGAGCTTAAAGAGCCCCCTCTAACGAGACCAGGAGTTTCACATAGTATTGATGGTTCTAATTATGGGAACCGGATGGAGGCAATTAATTTTGCCTTAGGGCACGATGATGGAATGACGCATACTGGCTTAAATCAAGCTCAAGTAATACTAGTCGGCGTCTCTAGATGTGGCAAGACACCAACTAGTATATATCTGGCAATGCAATTTGGTATCAAGACTGCTAACTACCCCCTAATCCCAGAAGACTTTGAGCGAGGAACCCTTCCACCAATTTTAGATGGTTATCTTGATAAAATTTTTGGTTTAACTATAAAGCCAGAACGCTTACATTCGTTGAGGTCTGAAAGAAGGCCTGACAGTCTTTATGCCTCATTATCAAATTGCCGCGAAGAAATTGGTCTAGCTGAAGCAATAATGAAAAGACTAAGAATACCAACAGCCGACTCCACGTCACGCTCAGTTGAAGAACTGTCTGCAATTATTATTCAAAAAATAAAGGGTTAGTTTTTAATGTAAGGATTAATTAAATCTAGCAATTTAGCGGACTCAGGCCTAACTCTGCTTGACAAAACATGAACTGATTTGGCTTTTGGTAATACTACGAATTTATAAAAATTCCACATTGGGGCTTCCCCAGTGATTTCATAAAGATTCTGATAGACCTTATTTGCATTCTTACCAAGAACGCTTGATTTACTCATCATAGGAAAATCGACTGCGTATGTTAATTTACAAAAATCTTGAATTTCCTTATCAGTTGATAATTCCTGATTAAAATCATTGGACGGAAAACCAACAATTAGTAGCTTGTCTTTATTTTCTCGGTATAACTTTTCAAGCCCCTCGAACTGAGTTGTAAATCCACATTTGCTAGCTGTATTAACAAAAATAATAGGTTTGTCTTGATGCTCGCAAAGGTCGAATTTCGTCCCCTGAAGTGTCACTAAATCCTGTTTATAAAAATCCATACAAGCTCCAAATGAGATAGTGGGTAACATTAAAACTAATAAAAATATTTTTTTCATAAATTTAAGACCTTTATAGTAATAAATTGTTCATTTATTATTTTCTCGCCATTGCCAAGGAGATATTGGTGAATTTTTAGACCACAAACCCAATTTATTTACTTCCGCATATTTTTCAGCATTTGAATACAAAAATTGATCTTTTTTATCTTGTGAGCTTTTATAGCGTTTATAATGCCATGCCATGCCATTTTTAACTAAAATAAGGTTAATATCATAACCGTCAAGAACTAGCTTGCCTAATAATCTTTTATATCTGTCCTTTTTAGACCCAATAACTACGAGAGATTTTCCTAGAATTAAATTGGACAAGTATTTAGCGGCATCTTTACCATAAACTTGTTTAATTTCTGGAGCATCAATTCCTAGAAGCCTAACCTTGTGTTTGAACCCTTGATCAGTTTGAATAACGACCGTATCAGCATCAACTATTCTAAAAATTTTTCCCTCAATATCAGCAAAAATTTTTGGGGAAAAGAAAATTAAAAAAAAGAGATTTCTAATGAAAATTTTTAGCATCCAATCTAAAGTCTTATTTTATGATTTTATGATTTTATTAATTATTATAATAGTTTTTTTTGGTAGTGTGATTTATTTCTATGTTCCCTCAAGTATAATAACAATTAAATGGTTATATAATCACGAATATCGGAAGGGTGGATGAGTGGTTTAAGTCGCACGCTTGGAAAGCGTGTTTAGGTTCATACCTAACGCGGGTTCGAATCCCGCTCCTTCCGCCATTTTTGGAATAAAAATTAATTCATATAATCTTTACAAGCTTTACTTAAAAAAATTATCGTACTTAAAACCCGAATCTACACCACATCTTTTTTTACTGAGCTGGCAAATGTTTTTCTGTCATGAAAGTAATACTTATAAAAATAAATTCGTTTCTGTAAGGCTATTTTTATCTTAAAAAATAACCTTGAAATGGGATATAAAATGGCCTCTGATCTCTTTAAATCTTTTTTCTTAGTATATCTATTAGGGCTGTCAAGAGACGACGGGAAATCTTTATCCCAAGTAGCTATTGTTGGCATAATAACCATTACCTCAATGTTAGTTATCCATGGTGAACCCATCAATATATCCGGAGGAAGGTAAATTTTATCCATGCTCTTTAAAAGCTTTTTAGCTCCTTCCTGGGAAATAATATAGGCATAAGACCCCCCTGGAGTGCTACCAATTCTAACTAGATTAAAAGATGCGTCTAAATTAAAAATTTTCCTTTGACGGTACTTGGCCATTTTTGGCTTACCAAGAAATCTTACAAGTTCCCAGTTAATATTTGATTCGATAAGCTTAGACAAAATAAAATGAAAATTATCCTTAACTACCACATCATCTTCAAGCACAAGTGCTTCCCGATAGTTGTTTTTTATAATATCTTTTAATATTTCTTTGTTTGAGAAAAGGATTCCAAGCTCGGGTGATGTTAAATCTTTCCCAAAAAATAACCGCCTTCTAATTCCTGAATATGATGGGTCACTTCTTAGGTTACAAGACCGCCCATCAATGGCATCAAAAAAGATAAACTCATGGTCAATTGCATTTAATCTAGCCTCAACAACAGCCCTTCTTCTTTTTTGATCTGAAAGACTTATAACATATGTTTTAATCGGCCTCATTAGCGGTATTTCTTAATAAAGTAATTCTAGCTACTATAAGGACTTAGTATTACGATTTCAAGCAAAGTCTATTGATTTATGGCTCCAAGCGTATTATGGTTGTGCAGTAAATGTATTAAAATTTATTTAAATTAACTATTATTAAACCCTCAGGAGCATACGATGGCATTTTCAACACTTACAAATCTTGGGATCAAAAGTCCATTCAAAGAAAAATACGATAATTTTATTGGTGGTAAATGGGTTAAACCCGTTGATGGTAAATACTTTGAAAATATTACGCCTATTTCTGGAAAACCATTCTGTGAGGTAGCCCGATCAAACGAAAAAGATATTGAGTTAGCACTTGATGCGGCTCATGCAGCCAAAGATGCTTGGGGTAAAACTAGCACAACCGCTCGGGCTAATATTTTATTAAAGATTGCCGATGTGATGGAAAATAATCTACAAACAATTTCTCTTGCTGAAACTATTGATAACGGTAAATCTATTAGAGAATGTTTGAATGCTGACATTCCATTAGCTATCGATCATTTTAGGTACTTTGCAAGCGCTGTAAGGGCTCAGGAAGGAAGTATTGGTGAGATTGATCATGAAACTATGGCTTATCATTTTCATGAGCCACTAGGGGTTGTCGGTCAAATTATCCCATGGAATTTTCCAATTCTGATGGCCGTATGGAAACTAGCGCCAGCACTTGCTGCTGGGAACTGTATTGTTCTAAAACCAGCGGAACAAACACCAGTATCAATACTAGTTGTAATGGAGCTAATTGCTGACCTATTACCTGCAGGTACTCTTAATATAGTAAATGGTTTTGGTTTAGAAGCAGGCAAACCACTAGCAAGCTCAAGTCGAATTGCAAAAATTGCCTTCACAGGTGAAACCACTACTGGTCGACTAATTATGCAATATGCATCACAAAATATTATTCCAGTGACTCTTGAATTAGGTGGTAAATCTCCTAACATTTTCTTTGAAGATATTATGAAAGTAGATGATGGTCTTTTTGATAAGGCACTTGAAGGCTTTACAATGTTTGCACTTAACCAAGGAGAGGTATGTACTTGTCCTTCAAGAGCAATCATACAAGAATCTATTTATGATAAATTTATGGAGAGAGCACTTGAAAGGGTAAGGGCTATTAAGCAAGTAAGCCCTCTTGAAGCAGATAATATGCATGGTGCTCAAGCTTCCAGTGAGCAGATGGAAAAAATTCTATCATATATAGCATTGGGGAAAGAGGAAGGTGCAGAACTTCTTATCGGTGGAAATCGAAAGATTATGGATGGGGAGCATGCTGAAGGCTATTATATTGAGCCAACAGTATTTAAAGGTAATAATAAAATGAGAATTTTCCAAGAAGAGATTTTTGGTCCTGTCGTATCAGTGACAACATTTAAAGATGAAGCTGAGGCGCTAGAAATTGCGAATGATACTCTTTATGGTTTAGGTGCCGCAGTTTGGACTAGAGATATGAATACCGCTTTTAGAATGGGTAAAGGCATTCAGGCAGGTCGTGTCTGGACAAACTGTTATCACGCCTACCCCGCTCACGCTGCTTTTGGTGGTTACAAACAGTCAGGTATCGGTCGTGAGAATCATAAGATGATGCTTGATCATTACCAACAAACTAAAAACTTATTAGTCAGCTATACAGAGACTAAGCTTGGTTTCTTTTAGAATCAGATTAAATAAGTTTAAATTAAAAGGCGGAAATCTATTCTGCCTTTTTTATTAAATTATGATTACTCGAATAATAACAACAGAAGCTGCTAATAATCTTATTGATGAACTTAAAAAAGTTCATGGCGATCTTATGTTTCATCAATCAGGTGGATGTTGCGATGGAAGCGCACCGATGTGTTTTCCCAAAGGTGAATTTTACTTAGGTAATTCTGATGTAGAGGTTGGTGTGGTTCATGGGGTTCACTTTTATATGAGTGCAGTGCAATTTAAATACTGGGAACATACCCATATAACTCTAGATACCGTTCCAGGAACTGGTGGTCAGTTTTCTGTTGAGCGCCCTACTGGCTTACGATTTATCATAAGGTCCAGATTATATAGTGATGAAGAATGGAAATATCTTAAAAATCATCCTGTAAAAAGATGTGGCTAAATTCACTAATCTTATGTTATTAAGGTAAAATAATTCGTGGCGGGCCTCCTCGCATTGTTGATTAGCTAACCTGGTCAGGTGCGGAAGCAAGCAGCCACAACTTTTGATACAAGTGCCGAGGTTCTGGCTCGCCATTATAACCACTGAAAATAAAAAAAT
>Ga0115004_10004584_pt1 | contig 11006 bp, 11 predicted proteins | sample ArcticOcean_MG_C_10_FD_88737 | JGI IMG/M metagenome (GOLD analysis project Ga0115004, IMG submission 88737) | Marine microbial communities from western Arctic Ocean - ArcticOcean_MG_CB11_90 | ecosystem: Environmental > Aquatic > Marine > Oceanic | place: Arctic Ocean: Canada Basin | collected... | reverse complement strand
TAATCTCTAAAATAATTAAGTAGGGCAGGGTAAATAATTTTTTTAACTAATGTTGACTTACCACTTCCTGAAACACCAGTAATCATAGTCAAACATCCTAGAGGAATCTTAACATTTATATTTTGTAAATTATTTTCCTTAGCTCCATTTACATTTATAAAATAATTAGATTCTCTTCTTGAACTAGGATATTCAATTCTCTCAGTCTTATTTAAATACCTTGATGTTAATGTGTCACTTTTAAGCAATTGTTTTACATTTCCTTCACTGACAACTTCACCTCCTAATGTTCCTGCCATTGGTCCTATATCGACTATATGATCAGCTGAAAGAATTATTTCTTCATCATGTTCAACAACTATTACTGTATTACCAATCTCTTTTAGATTTTTTAAAATCTTTATTAGATTATCATTATCTCTAGAATGCAATCCAATAGATGGCTCATCAAGAATATAGGTTGACCCAACTAGACTACTTCCAAGAGATGAAGCTAAATTGATTCTTTGTGTTTCACCTCCGGATAATGTGTTAGCTTTTCGATTTAATGTTAAATAGCTTAACCCAACATTCATTAGATAATCAATCCTATTATTTACTTCCTTTAAAATTCTGCTTGAAACATCTTTATCAACTTTATTTAGATTGATTTCTTTAAAGAATTTACTTAGCTTATCAATTGGCATTGAGAGTATATCAGGTAAATTTTTATCATCAATTTTTACAAAATACGCTTCTTTTCTTAATCTACTTCCTTTACATTCATTACAAAGAGTTTTACCTCTATATCTAGAAAGAAGTACTCTGTTTTGAATTTTATAATTTTTTTTCTCAAGATATTTAAAGAACTTATTTATTCCACCGAAATGTTCATTTCCATCCCATAGAATTTTAATTTCTTCTTTAGATAATTGATTATAAGGTTTGTAAAGAGGAAAATTAAATAGATCTGCATTTTCAATTAGCTTCATATAATATTTCCTTAATCCAGTTCCTCTCCATGGGGCAATAGCATCATCGTATACTGATAAACCTTTATTAGGAATAACTAATTCTTCATCGATCCCTATTGTCTCTCCAAAACCATCACAGTTTTTACATGCTCCAAATGGATTATTAAAACTAAATAAGTGAATTGAGGGTTCAATAAATTTGAGTCCATCCATTTCAAAATTATTTGAAAAAGAGATTTCTTCATTTGAATCTAAATTGAAAACAGAACAAATTCCACCACCTTCATAAAATGATAATTCAACAGAATCAGCAACTCTAGATTTAAAATCTGAATTATTACTTACGACTAATCTATCTACCACTAATTTAAAATCAGTGATTTCTTTATTCTCATCATCACTTATATTTAGAACATTATTATCCTTAAATATTCTAACAAAACCCTGTTTCTTGAGTATATCTAGTCTAGTTAATGAAGTTTCAGCTGAAGATGAGTCAACAGGAGCCAATAATAGGAGTTTAGATTTTAATTTATGATTAACTATATACTCGACAACATCTTTTGTAGAATCTTTTTTTACAATTTTTTTTGATTTTGGAGAATATGTTTTACCAATTCTAGCAAATAATAACTTGAGGTAATCATAGATTTCAGTTTTTGTTCCAACTGTTGATCGAGGATTTGAAGTGTTAATTTTTTGTTCAACTGCTATAGCAGGGGAGATACCTTTTATATAATCTACTTTAGGTTTGTTTAGTTTACCCATGAATTGTCTTGCATAGGAAGAAAGACTTTCCACATATCTTCTTTGACCTTCTGCGTAAAGTGTATCATATGCTAGAGAAGATTTACCTGAGCCAGATAATCCAGTTATCACCGTAAACTTATTTCTAGGAATTACAACATCAATATTTTTAAGGTTGTGAAGTCTTGCACCTTTTATAATGATATTGTGTTTAGGGTCAATTTTTGAAAGATCTTTCATTAAAGCTTTAAAAATGCAAAATTACTTAATAAGTTTATTAATTATGGACTTCCTACCAATAGTTTTTGTTATAATGTCATTGTTAAAGTTCCAACCTCTTGCTGGACAAAATTCTCTTCCATAAAAGATTATTCTAAGATGCAATTCATTCCATTTAGATTTAGGAAATAGTCTTTTTGCATCTAATTCTGTTTTTTGAACATTCTTTCCAGTTGAAAGACCCCATCGAAACATAAGTCTATGTATATGCGTGTCTACAGGAAAAGTAGGCTGACCAAAGGCTTGAGACATAACAACACTAGCAGTTTTATGTCCTACTGATGGTAATTCTTCTAACTTATTTATATCCTCAGGTACATTTCCATCATATTTATCAATTAATATTTTTGATAAATTCCATATTCCTTTAGACTTAGTAGGAGATAAACCCACTGGTTTAATTATGTTTCTGATTTCATCAATCGTCATTTTTACCATGTCATATGGATTATCAGCTCTGCTAAATAGTATCGGGGTAATTTCGTTAACCTTTTTGTCTGTTGCTTGTGCGGACATTAATACCGCTATTAATAAAGTATATTCATCTTTATGATCAAGTGGAATATCAAGATTAGGATAAATTTCTTCAAGTTTATTAATTAGGAAATCAACTTTTTCTTTTAGTTTCATTTACTTACTTTTGAAAAAAAAATTATGTTAAAAATAGGCGATAAGATACCAAATATAAATGTAACAACACACAAAGGTGAATCTATAAATCTTTTAGACTTAAAGGGAAAAAAAATTGTTTTATTCTTTTATCCAAGGGCAAACACACCTGGTTGTACTGCACAGAGTTGTAATTTGAATGACAACTACTCTAGGTTTACTAGTCAAGGTTATGAGGTTGTTGGAGTAAGTCCAGACACTGTTGAAAAACAAAATAAGTTTGCTGATAAATTTGGGTTTAAGTATAACCTATTAGCTGATGATTCAAGAGAATTAATTGATGCATTTGGAGTATGGGGAAAAAAGAAATTTAGAGGAAATGAATATGAGGGAGTCATTAGAACTACATTTATAATTAGTGAAGAAGGAATTATCGAAAAAGTAATTGATAAGGTTAACACAAAAGATCATACAGATCAAATAATCTAATAGTTGTTGACTATTTATAGCCAAACATCTTTTTCTTTATTATCATTTCTGAAATACCTTCAGGGACTTTATCTTCCCAGCCTTTATCATTATTTTTAATTTGCTTGAGAATATCTTTAGAAAAAATCTCTAGAAATTCCATATTGAATTCTAGATCACGAATTTTATTGTTAACCTTAAAATATTTGTAGAATTCTTTCATATTATCTTCAAGTTTAAGATTATTAGAATCTATTATACCACCATTTTCTTGATCAAGTAAAGGATATAGATATATTTTCATATTATTCTTGAAAATATTTCCAAAGGCTTCTAGTATACCCCCTTTAAGATTATCATAATACTTTTCATCAAAGATTTCTATAAAATTCCTAACACCCATCGTTAAACCTAATTGCTTCTTTGTATAAGTTGTAAGGTATTGAACTAGTTTGAAATACTCTGAAAAATTTGATATCATAACCTTATGACCCATAGAACATAATAATTTAGCTCTATCTAAATAGTCGGCGTCATCAATATCACCAGTAGATCTAAGGTTTGAAAGAGTTAATTCAAATACAACAATTGTATTTTCTTCTTTAACTTTTTTCTCTTTTAAAAATGCCTCAAGTGATTTCTTGAACATTTCTTCATTTACTTTAGTAATAGGCCTATAGCTTCCTCTAAGGGTTAGAATATTCTTTTTGTATAAAACTTGTGCAGGAAGAACATTTATTCCATTTTCATCAAATATCACGGCATCTGTCATCCCTAATCTAACTAACTCAAGACTAATTAATCTATTATCAACTCCCTTAAATAATGGTCCACTAAAATTAATAGTATCAATTTCAATTGATTGATCATCAAGGTGATCAGTCAGGTACTTCATTAATTTTAAAGGTTCATTGTGCTTATAGAAAGCACCATAAATTAGATTAACTCCCATTATACCAAGGCTTTCTTGTTGAAGTTTAGCTTCATTTTGACGAAACCTTAGATGAAGTTTAATTTCAGAATACTCATCATTAGGATCAGTTTGAAACTTAATACCCATCCATCCATGACCTTTAAATTTCTTAGCAAAATCAATAGTTGCTACAGTATTAGCATAAACAAAAAAGAATTTATCTGGATTCTTGTCTCTTAAAATTCTCTTTTCAAGAAGATCCATTTCATGATTTAACATTTTATCGAGACGATTTTGAGTTACATATCTTCCATTATCTTCCTCGCCATAAATACTATCACTAAAGGCTTTGTCATAAGCACTCATAGATTTAGCTATAGTACCAGAGGCAGCACCTACACGATAAAAGTTTCTAGCTACTTCTTGTCCAGCACCAATTTCAACAAAAGTTCCGTAAATATTCTCGTTAAGATTAATTCTAAGAGATTTTCTTTGTACTGAAGGTCTTGGTTCGTAATCCTTGTCTCCAGGAAGAATTATGTTCATCGATTTTTTTGTAAAATTACAAAGATTGTTTAATAAAAAAGAATAAAATATCATAGATTTATATGTGATTAAAATAACTTTCTTAGGAACTGGTACCTCACAGGGTATTCCTGTAATTGGAAGTGATCATCCAGTAACATTTAGTGATGATCTTAAGGATAAGAGACTTCGCTCCTCTATATTGATAGAATATAAAGATTTCAATTTTGTAATTGACTGTGGTCCAGACTTTAGACAACAAATGCTTAGAACTAATTGTAGAAAATTAGATGCTATAATATTTACTCATGAACATGCTGACCATACAACAGGAATTGATGATGTGAGACCTTTTTTTTTTAGACAAGGAAAAATCTCTATTTATCTACATGAAAGGGTTTTAGATTCTCTTCACAAAAGATTTGCTTATATATTTGATCCAAAACAAAAATATCCAGGAGCTCCTGACTTTGATGTAAATCTTATTTCTAAAGAGAATGATTTTCAAATTTTAGATTTGAATTTTATACCTATTGAATCAGTTCATTATAAATTACCAGTTTTAGGTTTTAGAATTGGAAAATTTGCTTATTTAACTGACGTGAAAACCATTTCAGATATAGAAATGCAAAAACTTAAAGAATTAGATACTCTTGTTATTAATGCATTAAGATTTGAACCTCATCCCTCTCATCTTAACATTGAGGAAGCTTTAAAGATTATAGATGTAGTAAAACCAAAACAAACTTTTTTCACTCATATAAGCGATGACATGGGATTCCACGAGGAAGTATGTAAAAGTCTTCCTAAGTCTGTTTCTTTAGCTTTTGATGGATTAGTCTTAGAGGTAAACTAAATTTTTGTCTTATCTAACCAATTAATTAAGCTTACTAGGTTTCTTTGATTAATAGTGTGACCTGTGTTGAAAGTCTCAAAAGTTAATTTGTTATTTTTAGATAATTCTAATATATATTCTTCAACTAGGTTAATTGGGATAACATCATCCGATAATCCATGAGAACTATATATTAAAAGATCTTTATATGTGTTTATTTTATTATTCAGATAGGATGGGTGGATAAATGAGCTAACTGGAATTACTCTTCTAAATTTAGAGCTAAAGTCAAGACCTAATTTCCAACATATACTTCCCCCTTGACTAAAACCTAGAATACTTATATCATCTTTATTTAAATTTTCATTTTTAATATGTTTATCTATGTTATATAATAAGTTTTCTGTGCTGTCGTTAATCTCTTTGTAACGTTTATCAAGATTATTTTCAATTACATCGGAGTAGTCTATATCAAACCATGAAAAACCACCAAATGGAAGTTTTAATGGTGCTTCTAAGGAAATTATTGTTTGAGATTTAGGAAGGTATTGCTCAAGAGAAAATAAATCTTCTTTATTACTTCCATATCCATGAAACATAAAAATAGCTCCATTTTTAATTTCTGTATTTTCAGATTTTCTAATAAGGAAATCTAAGTCCATAGTTTATTTAATGTAGAATTGCTATTATTGATTGACCCGTAAACTACCCCTTTTAGTTTACTCCCTATGAATGCACAGTTTTTTGAAGTTGATAAAATATGATCTATTGAAAAATCATAACTTTTATCTGGATTAAATAATGTCAAATCCGCATGAGATCCAACTTTGATATCCTGATCTTTAACTTCAAAGATTGATTTATTTCTAGTAAGTATGTCAATAGTTTTTTCAAGTGTGAAGTTATTACACATTAAACCAAAAACAGATTCAAGTCCAATAGATCCTGCAGCTGCGTGATCAAAAACTACTTTTTTAGTATCAATATTTAAAGGCTCATGCATACTAGTCAAATAGTCAATTGTACCATCAATTAAACCTTCTTTTAGAGAGTTAGAATCAGTCTCAGATCTTAATGGAGGTATTATTTTTAGATTAGTGTTATAGTTATCTATGTCTTTATCTGAAAAAACTACATGGGCTAAACTAACACTTGCAGTTATATCTAAATCTCTTTTTTTGGCTTCCCTGATAAGCTCAACTCCTTTCTTAGTATTAACATAAGGTATATGAATTTTACCACCCGTATAACTAAGAACTTCAATATCTCTATAAATATTAATTGATTCTGAAATATGAGGAATCCCTTTGAGTCCTTTTTCAGTACTTACAATACTTTCATTAATTACTCCGTTTTGAGATAAAAATTCATCTTGACAAAAAGAAACCACTCTTCCACCAAAAGTTTTTGTGTATTCTAAAGCAATCTTTAGAATTGAAGAATCAATGATTGATTTTTTATAATCACCATATGCAACTGCTCCAGCAAGTTTCATATCATATAAACTAGCCAAATCTTTACCATTGGAATTAGATGTTAGATTAGCGATTGGGTATATCTTAGTTGTAGTATTTAAAGATTTTTTCTTAAGAAATTCAACAGAAGAATGAGTATCTACGAGTGGGTAACAATCTGGATTAAGTAAAATAGATGTAAAACCTGAACTTGCAGCTGTCAGTAAACCATTTGAAATATTTTCTCTTTCTTCATATCCAGGTTCACCAAAACTTACTGAGGTATCCATCCATCCTTTTGAAACATGAAGGTTTTCAAAATCAAATATTTGGTTTGCATTAATGTCAATTGTATCAGCTATATCAACAATGACGCCATCTTTAATTAGAATGTCTTTTTTTTTGAAATTTAAATTACTCTTACTATCTACTAAGGTTGCGGATTTTATGAGTATACTCATCTATTAAAAAGAATTTAACAAAATTAACTAAACTTATTTAATTCTTATTGATTATTAAGCTTAAAAATTTTCATATACACCTAATCCAAAAAGTGCATAGTCATATTTAACTGGATCTTCAGGATCCATTTCTCTTAATTTTAAATCAATTTCATTTACTGATTTATGATCATTTAAATTTCTATTGAGCAACCCTAGCTCTCTTGCAATTCTTCCAGTATGAACATCTAATGGAATTGATAATTCAGATCTATCTATCTTATTCCATATACCAAAGTCAACACCTTTTTCATTGGATCTAACCATCCATCTAAGGAACATATTGAATCTTTTAGCACTTGATCCTTTTAAAGGAGAGGGAAGGTGTTTTTTAGTTCTTTCCGGATGATTTAAAGAGAAAAATATTTCTTTAAAATATGAAATTCTTTCTTGTAGATTTTCTCCGTTATCTCTGTTTGATACTATGTGTTCAATTCCTCCATATTTATTATATATATTTTTAAGTGATTTTATAAAATAATTAAGATCAATTTGATTAAAAGTCCTGTGAATTGATTTATTAATTAGTCTTAAATCTTTTTGTTTATGATTCATTATAAAATCATAGGGTGAATTATCCAAATAATCAAGAATTCTATTACTACTATTTATAATTGATTTTCTGTTACCCCATGAAATTACTGACGTTATAAATGCTGAAACCTCAATATCTTTATGATTAGTAAATCTGTGAGGAATTAGTATCGGATCATCTTTAATAAATGAAGGAGATTCATATTTAAATGACTTTTCATCTAAAAAATCTTTTAGATCTGGAATATTATTTTTTAATCTTGCCATCAATAATTAGCAGTTTTCTATCACAAATATTTGCATTATTTTCATTGTGTGTTACAATAACTACAGAACAATTGTAATCATCTCTTAACTTAAAAAATAAGTCAAATAGAATTTTAGAATTTTTAGAGTCAAGATTACCGGTTGGTTCATCTGCAAAAATAATATTTGGATCATTTATCATTGACCGAGCTATAGCAACTCTTTGCTTTTCTCCACCTGAGAGGGTAGAAGGTTTTTTATGAATTAAATCAATTAATCCAAAATAATTCAACAAGTCTTTAGCTTTAGTTTCAACTTTATTATCTTTCTTTATCCATCCAGGTAGGCAAACATTTTCTAAAATAGTTAGTTCAGGAATCAATTCATGAAACTGAAAAACAAAGCCAATCATTTCATTTCTAAGTTTAGATAGATCATTATTATTTAAACTAAAAACATCATAGTTAGAAATAACCAAAGATGAATTATTAGAGTTATCAGGTTTATCCAGAGTACTTAAGATATTTAATAAAGTTGTTTTACCAGCTCCTGATGAACCAGTAATTGCAACAACCTCAGACTTCATTATTTCTATATTTATATTGTCAAGAACTTTTTTTCCTTGAAAAGTTTTTGAAATACCTTTAGCTGATAGTAAGATTTCCATACTTTTACAATATAAATCTTTTAGTTTAAAATTTGAAAATGAATAGTGTCATATATTTAGGTGCAGGTTGTTTTTGGTGTATTGAGTCAGTTTATAAAAAAGTCAAAGGGATAATTTCAATAACTCCCGGGTATATGGGTGGAAGTAATCCTAATCCGACATATGAAGAGGTATGCGAAGGTCATACGAATCATGTTGAAGTAATTAAAGTAGAATATAATAATGATATTAGTATTACACAGATACTAAGTATATTCTTTGTAGTTCATGATCCAACTTCTATAAATAGACAAGGAGGAGATGTAGGAACACAATATAGATCTGCAATTTTTTGCGATTCAAATGAAAGACCTAGTATAGTAGATTATATTCAAGAACTTGAAAGTAAAAATATTTTTGATGATAAGATTGTAACAGAAGTAAATGATGTATTAGATTTTTATATTGCAGAAGACTATCACCATGATTACTTTTCAAAAAATCCTGAAAACGCTTATTGTCAGGCAGTTATAAATCCAAAACTAGCTAAATTAAGATTGAATTTTAGTGATTTAATCTCTAAATAAAAACCCAAAACCAAAGAAGGATAGGAATTTCTTTACAAACTTAAAAAAGAAGTTGAATTGGAAGAAAACAAAACCAAAAAAAAGAAGAAGTACCTGGTAAATTGGAGTCAATATAATAATTCTTAATATCAGCTTTAATATGGGGTGTAGACTGCTATCAACACCTATTATAGATTCTGTAAGTGGACCAGAAATATAAGCACTAGTAGTTCCAGTAATACCAAAAACAATAAAAATTATAGCTATTTGAAAGTTAGATGTTATTCCCCATCTCTCTTTTAGTTTTTTCATCATCCTAAAATCTCATTAATTTTATCTGCAAGTTCAAAACCAATCCTATCTTGAGCTTCATTTGTAGCTGCTCCAATATGAGGAGTTAGAGATATACTAGAATTCATAAGAATTTTAATATTTGGCTTAGGTTCATTTTCATATGTATCAATACCTGCAAAAGAAACTTTACCTGTTTCGATATATTTAATTAGCTCTTCTTCATTAAGGATTCCACCTCTAGATAAGTTAAGAACTCCAACTCCATCCTTCATTTGAGAAAATTCATTTGAGTCTAGTAGATATTTATCTGATGCTGGTATATGAACACTTATAAAATCTGAATCTTTTAATAAATTTTCAAAAGATGATGATGAAAGTTTAAAAGATATATTTTGACCATCAAAAAAACCTAATTTTAAATTAGCTTCTTTATTAAACTTATCATAGAAAATAACATTCATTCCAATTCCAATTCCAATTTTAGCAACTTCTTGTCCTATTCTTCCAAAACCAATAATTCCAATTGTCTTTCCAGAAAGTTCACTTCCCTTAGCATAAGCTTTCTTAAGGTCTTTAAATATTGAATCTCCATCTAGAGGCATAGACCTATTTGACTCATGAAGAAATCTAACACAACCAAACAAATGAGAAAAAACCAATTCTGCAACAGATTTTGATGATGCAGCAGGAGTATTTATAACATGAATACCTTTAGATTTTGCATAATCAACATCAATGTTATCCATTCCAACCCCACCTCTTCCAATAATTTTTAATGATGGACAATTATCAATAATATCTTTTCTAACCTGAGTTGCGCTTCTTACTAGTAAACAAGTAATCGCATTAGTGTTAATATAATCTACTAGCTGTTCTTGAGCTACTGTGGTAAGATCAACTTTAAAACCATATTCTTCAAGTTTATTTATTCCTGACTCAGATATTCCATCGTTTGCATGTACTTTCATAGTTTAATTATTATTTGATTCAAATTCCTTCATACACTTAATCAATAGCTCTACACTTTCAGTAGGAAGCGCATTGTAGATTGAAGCTCTATAACCACCAACAGATCTGTGACCATTAATTCCTGATATATTATTTTCATTACAAATCCTATTAAATAATTCTCCATCAAAACCTTCGTTAAGATTGAAAGTCGCATTCATTTGGCTTCTATCCTCAATATTTGCAAAACCTTTAAAACATTTATTACTATCTATCTCTTTGTAAATTAAATCAGATTTAATCTTATTGTTTAAACCAATTGAATTAAGGCCTTGATTTTTAATAAGTCTTAGGTTCAAAAGAACACAATAGATTGGAAATACAGGAGGAGTGTTAAAAGAACTGTCTTTATCAACATGTATTTTATAACTAAGCATTGATGGTACTTTTCTAGTAATGCTTTTAAATAGACTTTTTTTAATTAAAACC
>Ga0115004_10004580_pt1 | contig 11020 bp, 7 predicted proteins | sample ArcticOcean_MG_C_10_FD_88737 | JGI IMG/M metagenome (GOLD analysis project Ga0115004, IMG submission 88737) | Marine microbial communities from western Arctic Ocean - ArcticOcean_MG_CB11_90 | ecosystem: Environmental > Aquatic > Marine > Oceanic | place: Arctic Ocean: Canada Basin | collected... | reverse complement strand
TGTGCCCTGCGATGCTGTGCCCTGCGATGCTGTGCCCTGCGATGCTGTGCCCTGCGATGCTGTGCCCTGCGATGCTGTGCCCTGCGATGCTGTGCCCTGCGATGCTGTGCCCTGCGATGCTGTGCCCTCGCCCGGAGTAGTAGGGGTTTTAAATAAAATATCCGGTCCTTGTTTACGTTTTTTTCTAGTCTCCCGCACCATTTTCGCGGTCGTTGAATCTTTACCAGTTAACTTCAACATATTATTAGAATAAGCAAGATTTGTTAGATGGTCAACATTGCTATCCGTAATAATTCTCATCTGAATATTCATCGCCTGGAGTTCGTGCATCATTAGTTTAAATGCGTAAGGGACTCTAATTATGCTGAAAGATCTGCCGTATTTGCTTATGTTTTCAATATGCATATTACCCTCTAGGCTATTCTTGAATTGTATAGGTCCATCCGCCTGTGGACTCATAAATATTTTTAGACTATCATTATAAATCGCAAGCATCCCGGTAACATTACATACCGCCATATAATACTCGTCCCCCCGAACCAACATAGACTCTTGTAAAAAGTTCGCCGCTCCGTGCCCAATGATGCCGTCGCGCTCCATTTCACCTACGCGAAGCCCGCCGTCATTCGCCCGTCCCTGGACGGTCTGTCTCGTTAATACGGTCCTCGGTCCTCTCGCCCTATAATTTATTTTGTCTTTTACCATATGCTTTAGTCTCATATAATAGGTCGGGCCCATAAATATATCTGATTGCATCTGTTCTCCCGTTTCTCCATTATACAATACTTGATTCCCGCTAGAATGAAACCCCTGAGTTTTAAGCATATCGCCAAACTCCTTATGCTTTGACCCCTTGTTCATAAACGCGGTGCAATCGCCAAATCCTCCATATAAACAACACGCTTTTCCCATTAACGTCTCAATTAATTGACCTATGGTCATTCTCGACGGAAGAGCGTGCGGATTTACAATAATATCAGGGCGAATACCGTCTTCCGTGAAAGGCATGTTTGCTTCCGGTATAACCAGACCAATCGTTCCCTTTTGTCCGCACCGAGAACAGAATTTGTCGCCTATGCTCGGTATTCTCTCATTCCTTACGCGCACTTTCGCTATTCTGAACCCCTCTCCATTATCAGTGATAAACGTTTTATCGACATATCCCAGCTGCCCCTTCTTGGGAAATACCGACGCGTCTAATGAATTTTCGGGATCTTCTAAATTTGTTGTAATCTTCCCGATTAATACCTTCTTATCATCCAATAATGTGTTTTCTCTTATTAACCCATATTCATCCAAATCTCCATAATCAAACCCAGGTTTTAATCCTATTACCTGTTCATCATTTACCTTCGCAAACTTGGAGTCTATCGTTGAACCGGCGACAGTTGAACTTTCCTCATAGCTTTCATACATATTATAATACGTCGTTCTGAATATACCTCTGTCTAGCGACCCCCCGTTAAATAAAATGGCGTCCTCTACATTATATCCACCATAACACATAATTGCAACAATTACATTCTCCCCATACGGATGCTGCTCCTTATTTATTTTATCCAAATATCTACTTTTTACCAGTGGGATTTGTCCATTGTTTAATACCACTCCCATCTTATCTATTCTATTCTGATAATTTGAATGATACAGCGAAACCGCCTGCTTCATCTGCCCACACGCAAATAAATCGCGGGGCAACTGGTTATTCTCGGGGAACACAACCTGGTTCCCCATAATTCCCAATATTAACGATGGATGTATCTCTATGTGCGTATATTTTTTTACCCCCAGCCGATCTTGATGCATCGCTATTAATGTTCCTTCTTCTTCCGCATTATCTATATATTCTATAACCGATCTTTCTAAAGTTTCTATTTTGACAGCTCCATATAAATCATCTGGTGAATCGTATACCCTACACGTATTTAACGAGTCGTCCTTTTTTTTAGAAAACCCGTTTAATAATTGTTTCCACGTGAAATTGTTTTTCATTATCGAATCGATTATATTTTGACGCGCATAGCTCGGCATCTTGTTCTCCACATAATATACGGGCCTACTTAGTCGCCCAGCGTCGGTATAAACAAACAACGTGTTCTCTATTATATTCCAGTATACACTCGTGTATATAGGAAGCAGCCCATTACGTCTATATAATTTCATTTTAGCCTCGGTGTCTATAGGCGTGTCAATACACCCAACCCAACTTCCATTTACTAACACCTTGCATCGTGACGATATATATTTTGCGGTTGCCTCTGTTAACATTCTCATATTCGCGTGTTTTCGCAACCATAGTATTATTGGTGTGGACGGACATCCACTAGTAATATGTACCGCCATACTCATATGTTTATGTAATCCTACGTTGCCGCCGTCCGGAGTGTCTACAGGATCTATCATCCCCCACTGCGAACCGTGCAAAAGGAGAGGGCCCGTTACTTTTGCACTCGCGTCGATCGACAGACTTACCTTTCTCAATTGCGCCAGAGCTGAGTTATAGCTTAATCTATTTAAATCTTGAACAACGCCCAGACGCTTGGTATGAGCTTCTGCGCCCCAATTCCCCTTAAATGCTTTTTTAATTCCGCCATCAACGATTCTTTCTGAAAAGAACTCTATCGTGTTTAATTCAATTAAATTATGGAAATTCTCCTGATATATGCCTTCCTTATAGTAATACTCTTTGTCGATTTTCTTGAAAATATTTTTTAGTTGGAGAGAGTAATATTCTTTAAATAATCCAGAAAGTAATGTTCCCGGCAATTCTACACGCTTATATCTAAAACTATCTCTGTCCGTCGGCTTCTTTATTTTCATATGGACCTTTAGCATCTCATTCACCATATATCCGACGAAAAACGCCTTATCTTTGAAATTCATCTCTCCTATATTCGGCAACAATAAGTCTGTTAATATTTCCAACGTATGTGGTATCGTCTTCCCTTTCGTAAATGTTGCGATAAATTTAAGAGCCAACTCCTGCGTAAAAAAACGATTGGCATCGTGAACAGATGGTATAAATAAATCCAAGAAAGACTCGTTCTTCTCAATATCTAATAAACAATGCTCTATGATAGCCTTATCTGGCTCTACACCTAGAGCACGCATTAATATAAATAGAGGGATTGGTTTCCTTACATTAGGAATTACAGCTACTATTTGCCCGTTTGAGTATGTGGTTGATGGCAGAACCATTCGCACCGAAAATGTTCTTACCGGCTTTGATGTATCCTCCGCGGCGCATCTTATATCTGCTGCTGCTCCGTATAATTCGTTGACGCTTCCCCTAACATATAACATATTGTCTGCGAATTTCTCTTGGGGGACTATGCACTTCTCTTTGCCGTCTATTATAAAATATCCTCCATAATCGTTCTTACATTCTCCCATCTCAAATCTTACACGAGAATCTAATCCACGAAGAACACATAAATCCGACATCAACATTATTGGAAATTTACCCATATAAATCTTTTCTAGTATTATCGTTCGGGTTGGTTGTTCATCTTCGCCTTTCGATTCATCTGCGCCTTCTTTCGATTCATCTGCGCCTGCACCCGGCTCTTCGCCTTCTATAAAAAAATCCACCTCAACATCATAGTGAACAGTAACGCCATATGTCATATTTCTTAGCCTCGCCTCATTTGGAAACATAAAATGTGGGTTGTCTTCATCGTATATAACGGGTTTTCCATAGTAAACTCTTTCCCCGCTTTTTCCACCAAGATATAAATTACACCTAAACTTAAATGCTTTTGTTAATGGGTCTTGTCCTTTCATTATTCGGATTGGGTTCTTCTCCTTCATTATGCGATTCATACCAGTCTTGAAAAATTCATTATATGATGTTAAGTGGTGTTCCACGAGTAAACTGGGGTTGTCGTCAAACATCTTATCTATAATCGGTTGGGCTATTGTATCGTTATCCACGCTCATTATATAATAAACGGACTATTTTTTAAGAGTTTTTTAAATAAATATAGTTATTCTTTCATAATTATATTTATTTATTTATTTATTTATTTTTTTGCTGCTGCCTTTTCTCTTCTCGCCGTTAGCTTTTTACACGCAGCCAAATTTGATTTTTTTTCTTCTTTAGTTTTCCCTCCGCACTGAGTTTCTCTGCATCCTATTTGTTCACAAAACTCCCCATACCATCCACAATTGCATTTGCATTTGCCGGGCCCTCCGCCCACAAAAGTTTTGCATTTACCTTTTCCAGAGCACAACTCCCCAGACGAATTCATACACTGCACTTTATCATCATAACAAGCCGGGACGACGCCGGAGTGAATCCACGCGCACCCGTCTTTCGAGTTGCAGTGTGTTTTGCTCAATGACGTGCACTTGCTTTTTTTAACAGAACTACTATCTTCGCCAGATGGGGATGCGGAGGACGGAGAAGAGGTCCCCGACAAGGAACTTGACAAGCCCGCCAACGCTGTTTTACCCTCTTTGAATCCCTCTTTCTTTTTATCTCCTAAAATAAACAATCCTATTATTATAAAAAAAAGGAGATATGGAAATAACACCAAGAACCACGATATATTATTGTATCCTTTTTTGCATACGGAATCTAATATAAATGTCCATATTGCGGTGTATAGTGCTTGACAGAAAAACACAAACGATGTGCTCATTACCTTGCACGTGTAGCTTCCGATGCAAAACTTCGTATCGTTCCCTGCATTCTGTGCCATTAATATAATTATAGAAATCATCGACATTACTAAATATACATATGCTGGCGTGCATAATTTTTTGATCGCCTTAGTTATATTCATCAATTTATATAATTATAGATATATTTTTATTTAATGGTGCTTATTTTTACATTTATCGCACGTGCATCCTGGTTTACATTTTCCATTTCCACACGTGCACTTTCCTTTAACCTTGCCGCAGTTGCATCCATCCGTTCCGTCTACAATATTTTCTAAAAAGAACAACGCTATAATAAGTAAGAAAAGTATAAACGGCAATAGCACTATAATCCAAGATATATTCTTGTATCCCGAATAGCATATTGAATTTAATACGAACGTCCAAAATGTGGTATATAATATTTGTGCGATAAATACTAACGCTGTGCTAGATACATCATTCGTATATTTTCCAACACAAAATGTGTTCGTATTTCCTACGTTTTGGATTATCATTATAATTATCGACAATACCGAGATAACCAAATACACATATGCAGGCTTACATAGTTTATTTATTGTTTTCATTAATTTCATATTATATATATTCTAAATATTATTTTTAGTTGTTAAATGCGGAGTTGGGTGCCCTATTTTGCAATTGTGCCGGGTTTAACTTATATCCAACATTCATATGCAAATTCGACCCATTCTCTATCGGCTGACTATATGGATATGGGTTTAGATTTGCCGGCTGTTTGTATCCACCCCACGTATTTGCGAGTGAATGCGGTATATTCTTAAATGATCGCCATAAATTAACCGCCGCATCTGGAATAATTGTACTCCGACCACCACCAGCATACTTCCTGGATTTAATATTTTTACTCGGGTACCCACGCCGACTCGGTCTTCTTTCGCTCTTCATTTTTCTTCGTGGTCTTCTCCTCGAGCTGTTCTTTCTCCACCCACCTCTCAATGTGTTTGATGCAATTGGTATTCCTTGAGTAATACCGGCTTTACTAAACGGATAATAGTTTGACTGCATTATCCCGCTACACGTGGAAGATGATTTATTTAATGTGCCCGGCCACGACGATACTTGTCCCGTCCAACCATAGCCTAAAAAAGGCGAGGCGTCCTTTGTTCCACCACTCATATTTCTCTTCTTCCTTGACCGTCCTCTGTGTGATGCTCTATGTGATGCTCTATGTGCGGCTCTATGTGCGGCTCTATGTGATCGAATTCTACCACAGCGTTTATATTTAGTCTTCCCCATTATATAATATATAAATATAATATATAAAATTGTATTATTCAATATCGACGTGAGTTAACATATGACGGCGACAGCACATTTTTGTTAAACCCAGCGTATCCATTACAACTCCCTCTGCAGTTTTGTCTATCATATCGTTTGTTAAATACTGGACGCTAGAAATGCTTACACCGTCTACGGTTTTTTTCTTACGCACTTCCGCTTCATACCACCTATACTTGTCGGCCAATACTTTTCCACACGTAAAACATTTTACAGGAATAATCATATTTGTATATATGTATATTATTTCTATATATAAATCAATTTTTTAGATTATTATTTGGATGGGTCGTTCTTTGGGGAGGGTGGGTCTTCTGTGCCTGCTGCTGTGCTTGGGTCTGCTGTGCTTGGGTCTGCTGTGCTTGGGTCTGCTGTGCTTGGGTCTGCTGTGCTTGGGTCTGCTGTGCTTGGGTCTGCTGTGCTTGGGTCTGCTGTGCTTGGGTCTTCTGCATCGCAATTCTTTCCATAGCATTTTGTCATATAATACCAGTGGTCAATATCAAGCTGCTTCCCATCTTTTGTTTTATAAGTAGACCCAGACTCATCTCCGTGTATGCATTCGTAACCATCATCGCCGTCGACGCGATTATGGTGAGCCCAAACGCAACATTTGGTTTTGGTGCACTGGGCTTTCTTTGTGTATGTTTTGCACACCTCTTCTATTTCGTGGATTTTCTTTTTACATAAGCCGTCGTCGCTAGTCGGATTCGCCAAACGTCGGGCTATCCCATTGTTCTTATTTCTTTTCGCCACATTATGATTGCGTCTGTTCGAGTCTTCTCGTTCTTTATCTTTGGGGTTGTCGACGGTTGCGTCCTCATACACAGAATTAATAAACTCTCCTCCTCCTGAGAAAGACTCTATAGTAACTATCTTATCTATATGAGATGATGCATTTGGATTAAAATTCACTCCGTGCATTCTAAACAACACCGTTCCTCCTATAAATAATACAATTAACGATATAATATAAATGTAATTTTTTATGAAAAAACGCTTTATTCTGTTAAAAGAGTTTACTATATTATTTGTTCTATTTATTTTCTTCACGTTCGTCGCATTCATCATATATATATACATATAGACAGAATTATTTGTCGCTAACACATTCTAAAGTATACCCCTCGCTTGTTTTTATACGTTTATGTTGTTCGTCCGTATTATGTATTTTGTGATGACATCCCTCACAAAGCGTCATCAGGTTTGCCTTATGGTTTTTATGAAAACTCCCTATATACGAGTTTCGCATATTCGCTCCTTTCTGATGCTGCAAATGATGCGTATCGGTCCCCCTCTCCTCCCTACACATTTCGCATATTCCGCCTATCTTCTTCACATTAAAATGGCTACCCTCCTCGCTCAATATCCCCCGCTTCGTTTTATTATATTTCATCCTTATTGAATGAGCGCGCTCCAAAAACGTGTCTGGAAGGTGGAGGGACTTACAAACCTCAAGACCATACATACTGTCGCCCGCACCATCTCGAAGCTTTCTATCATATACCAATAAATCCTTCTGTGCATTATACGTAACCTCCATATGCTTACTCACCATCCTATCTAACTCCCCGATCTCGCCATACTTCTGAATCTCGTGGAAATGAGTTGCAAACAAAAACGTGCTTTTACGCTCGTGAAGCGTCTCTAAACTCGCCGTAAAAATACTCAGCGCGGAATCACTCTCCGTTCCCGAACATAACTCGTCGCCCAGAATAAGACTATCCTCGTCCGCCAGCTTCAATATCGTGCATAATTCAGACATTTCCACCTCAAACGTAGACAGTCCTTTGAATATATTATCGTTTCCTAAAATACGCGTAAATATAGACTGATATGGATAATATTCCATTTCACTACACGCAACATACAAGCCGGCCTGCGCCATGATTACATTTACACCAATCGACTTGATTAAACTCGTCTTTCCGACCGCATTCGTCCCATACAACAACATCCCATCTTTATCGCCAGCCTCACCCATACATACATCGTTTGTCACATAGATCTCCTTCGTCTGCAAATGTTCAATCAGAGGATGCCTAAGCTCCTTCATCGAAAAAAACGGCTTTTCACTAGAGACTATTGTCGGCTTACAATAGTTGTATTTATTTGCAATATATCCCTTACATTGCAGTAGGTCTATCGTAGATACAAAATCGGATATCTCGGTGAAATGCTCCTGATACTTCACGAATTCCTCTACATATCCTCTGTAATAAGCTAGAGTGGCTGATACCAACTTCGTCTCCGCCTGCTGAATTTTCGTTGTTAGTGTGCGAATGTCGGGATTCGTAACAACCAAATCCTTTTTATTACTACCCATTGTAATATAAACCAAATCGTCATATGTAAACATAAAATGCTGGACCTTTCCCGAAAAATCTTCATACTCTAGGGGTGTCTTTTTTGCGGATTCCTTTTCTAAAACAGACTTCAACAACGTCATCCTCCTCTTTGTTCCCATTAATACCGGGTCTGTTTTTGGCGTCTCGTGTATTTTAATAAATGTGGTTGTCTTCGCCTTCTTCTCGATAGACCCCACCTTATTTGATAGCCATTTCGAGATCGCCTCCAATTTCTTCCTCGAATCAACGCACCCCTCTAACAGGCTATCCACCTCCTCGCATATACCGGGCTTAATAAAAGATAATTTATCGATGCACAGCGACGATAGGTATTCCGTCGATACATTATTTATATCCAAACACTTCTCCAAATAAAAATGCCTCGCCAAATCTGTCGCAAGGCACTCACATAGGTCTTTAATGGATTCCGATGCGGGAGTCTGTCTTCCCTTGTTCCTGACCTTCTCCACATATAATAACACTTCTTCTTCTCCTTTAATACTCTTGTCTAGAGAGATAATACTCATTAAATCACTATAAAACACGCTAAAATCTTTTGGCGTTATTTTCTTTATAATCATTTTCCTCTTTAACTTCTCTAGGTCGTGAATGCCGTTTAGTTTCTCTCTATAACCCTTCCATAATTCCTTAGTTAAAACAACATCGGTTATGTCATACGACATATTTAGCTCCTCCTTATTTGTGGTTGGGTTATTCAAATTATATAGGAACTGTCTCTGTCCCATTACAGTAACGCAATTATTTAGAAGGTCTCCCACCGATTTTAGCTTGCCGTGGTGTCTCCCCTCATCGATAATATTGAGCTGCTGCAGAGAATGATTTGCCAATCGTAGATTGTCCTCCGTATTATCTATCGTCGGCAAAGACAATTTATATACCAGGCTCGGGTTCTGCTTATAAATGAAGTCCAGTAAAAAAATGAACGACTGAACCGCCAACAAATGCGTTGGAAAAATGTTTATCAGGTAATCAGACGACATCGTCGGAAAATATTGATTGCATACCGATTGCTGGTAATTCTGCTTCTGGGCCTTATCTGCAAACTCCGCCATCTCCGATCCCGAATCTAAAATGACCTTGTGGACCTTTACACTCGATATCCCCGCATAATTCACAATGTCCTCCAAGTATTCGCCGTCCAGATTCGTTACCAATATGCATTCGCTGGGATTATTGATGGCGACCAAGCGTTCTAGCTCGTCATATGTGCACGGATTATGATTATACTCGCGCGTAAACTGCGACAGGTTTGTTTTTCCGGTGAAAATGTCGATCCAGGAAATACCAGCGGTTATTTGACTCGGCATAAATTTATTTGCCCTAGAACGTTCCAACCAAATACACATTGTGTGATTGGTTGGACTTGTATTATCCGGAGAGAAATATGTTCCGGGTGAGATGATTTCCGATAAACTCCTCGTTGTATTTTTTCCCTGAATATCCTGATTATATACCGCGACCGTATATCCATTCTCCTGCAACTTTCCTACATATTTATCCAATTGTGTTAATCCAAATCCCGCCATAGCAACACTAAACATCTGGGTGCTTTCGGTTATGTCTTTCACCGGGCCTTTCACCCTCACATTCTTATTCGCTATAAGCATATCGTTTATCCTTGAAAAATCCTCTATATTGCTACCAACAAGTTTTCCTCCGCCATCTTTTAATGCATACACTTCGTAGAATGAACCTACCTGCATTAATACCAAGGTTTTCTCTCCATATTGTTTTTTCCAATGAACAGTATGTTCCAAATAGTCATTGATGATAGTCATAGTATTATATAAAGAGGTGTAGGGCCTTTATGTATTTTTTTTATCGTTTTTCTCTCCCCGAAATAAAAATGAAAAGGATTTCATTTGTATGTAGTATGATAGGATATAAAAAACAAACTACTAACAAACTATATACAATAATGTCTATCAGTGTTACGATTCGGACTATCGGCAAGAAGAAGCAAGAGGTGGGGCGTGTCTTTTGCCCCAGCGTAGAGGGGATTTCGGAGTGGGTTTCGCGTGAGACGATCGACGCGAATCCTATTTTGAACTGGGGGAGAAATGGCGCCGCGCGACACGGTGTATATTTCGGAGACAATCGCTACGTCTGGGAGAAGCGGGGGTTGTCCACAATCACCGCATTACGCACGGTTGGGTTCTCCGACAACCACCTGTATGGAGCATCGCGCCCGATCAGGAAGGACATCCACGCCCACCACAAGGCAATCGGGTGTGTCGTTTGCGGAAGCCACTCTGACCTGGTGACCGACCACAAGAACGACTTGTATAACGATCCGCGCGTTCTCGACGCTAAGACGCAGACTCTCGACGACTTCCAGTGCCTATGCAACCACTGCAATTTGCAGAAGCGCCAGGTTTCCAAGACGACAAAGGAGACAGGTGTGCGATTCTCCGCGATGCGGATTCCGTCGCTGGCGATTTGGGGTGTGGGGTTCGTGGATGGAGACGAGACATTTGACGCAGACGACGTGAATGCGATGGTGGGAACTTACTGGCACGACCCTGTGGAGTTTATGAAAAAACTGAAAACTATTGTTTCATAAAATAAAAATATAATAAAAAACCTTTTTTATTTATTACCTGCGGCTTCTACGTGCCTTGTGGCTTCTACGTGCCTTGTGGCTTCTACGTGCCTTGTGGCTTCTACGTGCCTTGTGGCTTCTACGT
>Ga0115004_10004573_pt1 | contig 11030 bp, 12 predicted proteins | sample ArcticOcean_MG_C_10_FD_88737 | JGI IMG/M metagenome (GOLD analysis project Ga0115004, IMG submission 88737) | Marine microbial communities from western Arctic Ocean - ArcticOcean_MG_CB11_90 | ecosystem: Environmental > Aquatic > Marine > Oceanic | place: Arctic Ocean: Canada Basin | collected... | reverse complement strand
TTTGATAATTTCTTAATTATCATTGTTTTCTTTAATTTAGATAGATAATCAATAAATAAGATTCCATCTAAATGATCTATTTCATGTTGAATGCAAGTTGAGAGTAGACCTTCTGCTTTTATTTCCTTTTGCCTACCATTATAATCAATATATTTTACATGGCACTCTGCAGGTCTTTCAATTTCTGCAAACTGTCCTGGTAGTGAAAGACAGCCTTCCTCGTATATTGAAGTATTTTTAGATTTATGAATTATTTTAGGATTTATAAGAAATAACGGATTTTTTCTTTCCTCTTCTCTTGAGACGTCAATAACCACTAGTCTTTTCAAAATTCCTACTTGGACAGCAGCAAGTCCTATGCCTGGCGCATTATACATAGTTTCGAGCATGCCTTTCATTAACTTTTTTAAATCACTGTCTACCTTTTCTAGCGGGCTACATTTTTTTCTTAAAATAGGATCTGGCACTGTTATAATTTTTTGGACTGTCATTTTATGAATATATTATATTTAATCTCTTAAAGGTAGTGCCGCTACTATAACTTTATTTCTAAATTTTTTAAGTTTAAGCCTATTTAATAGGTGCGTTATGAAGTAAATCGTTTCCGGATCTAGATTGACGATTTCATCTTCACCGATTATTTCAACAAATTTAAGCGCTAGAAGTCCAGTTTCTTTATTATCTGCTAAATCCAGTAAGCTTTTTGGAATGATATATTTTTTGGCAATTTGCTTTTGATCAATTCCCTTAGGAATTAAGAAACCATCAAGTGCTAATGATTCTACTAAAACTAGATCTTTTGCTGAAAAAAAATATTTTTTATTTTTTTTAATTTTTTTATAAACATTATTTAGGTCTTTTTGGGATTTTTGAGATGGCGTATCGGGTTCAGTGTAATATCTTATAGCCCTAGATCTATGTAGAATTTTATCATCATATCTTATTTTACCCAATTTTTTCTCTTCAGTAATAATATTTTTAGAGACTAGTTCTTTATAATTTTCAGGGATTTCATTCTTTTTTTCAATTTCTTTTAATTCGTCGCTAAGAAACTCTGTAAAAATATTCGAATACTCTGCTTTTCTAAACATGTCCTTTAACAAAAAAAGATATACTATCTTGTTAGCTGCATTGTCGGATAATAAATATTTTTGATATATTAGAGCTCGAGAATCTAGCTCGTCTAAAGACTGATATATTTTATCTGCAGTTAGAAGCTTGCTTAAATCAAAAGGTATTTTACTATATATTTCGAATATTTTTGATTTCTTTAAAGTGTTATTGTTTGCAGCAATTTCAAAATTTTTAATTTTTTCTCTATCTGTTATATCTTCGATTTTTATTAGATTAGCCGCATTTAAATATTCCCAAATATATTTATTAGTTTTTTTGTTAGGTGTATAATCAAATTTTTTGGATGTAATTGAAGATAAATAAAAGTTTAATAAATTATCATCTCTAATTTTTTCATCCGTTTTTTTGCTTATACCTAATAAAAAATTAATTTTATTATTAAAAAATTTATCTGACAACTGTTGTTCTTTCAGTAGATCAAATACTAGTTGGGCTTCTCCTTTTTTATCATTAAAAATTAGGCAATAAATTTTAAATTTCTCTAGATACGAATCTTGAATTTCCTTATTAATAAATTCAGACTTCTTACATCCTTCACTAATATCTGCTTTAGCAATATTTCTATCAACTAAATATTGAATTACTTTTTTTTTATTGTGAAAGCTAGGGTTTTTATTCAAAAAATTTTCAAGGATTTTGTCTTTTTTATTTTTAATTAACCAATTAATTCTTAAATCTAGGAATTTATCTTCTGAAATATTCTTGGGCATATAAGAATAAGTCATCATCGTACTTATAAATAAATCTTCCGCTGTTTTTGATAATTTAATTTTGTTAATTCTGTTAAATGCATCCCTTATTTCATCCCCATTAGAGTTTGTCCAAATATCTAAAGTAAAATTATTTTCATCCGGGTCAAAGATTCCATAAAGTGATTTATTAATTTCTTCTTCTTGAGGATTTTCGTCTATCTTGATTCCGGATGTGCTCGTCTGAGAAATTTCTATTTTTGAATTTGTAGACTTAATATTTATATTGTCGGTATCACCTGAAGTGCTTTGTTTTTCATTATTGTCTTTATTTTTTTTCCAAATATCTACGGCCTCTTCTCCGTAGGTAAAAGAAAAAGAAAAAAAGAATAAAAGTATTAAAAATAAATATTTACTTGAGCTTAATAATCTCATTGGTGATTTCTTCTTTTAAATTCTTTTTTGGTGATGGGAAGTTAAATTTATCTAACAAAAATATAGCAACAATAAAGATCAAACAAACAATTAGAATTTTAATCATCTTTTTTGCTATAGATTGTCTTATGGTATTTCGATTATTGAATTTAAGTTGCATAGTCATAAAATATATTTAAACTCAATAAATAAGACAAATTTGTGATAAATCAAATTATTAATTAGGATTATAATTGAAGAAAAACCTTGTTTTAACTGGAATGATGGGTGTTGGTAAATCAACTATAGGCTCAGCTTTAGCCAAAAAACTCAAATTAATTTTTTTTGACATAGATAAAATTATAGAAAAAGAGAATTCAACCACAATTAAGGATATTTTTGAAAAAGAGGGTGAGGCCAAATTTAGAGAAATTGAAAAAAAAACTGTCTTTCGGGTCTTGGGCAACAAGGAATCAGTAATTGCTTTAGGCGGCGGTGCTTTTATGAACCCAGAAATTCGAGGTAAAATTATCGATAAATGTATCAGTATTTGGCTAGATTTAGATATAAAACTGCTTAAGGAACGTTTGCTAGATTCAAAAAAAAGACCGCTGCTTAATAAGACTAATGTGGAAAAAACTCTAACAAGCATTTATAGAAAAAGGAAAGACATTTATAGTCTGGCAAATTACAGAATTAATTGTAATGATGTTGATAAGAAAAAAATAATTGAAAAAATATTAAAAAATGTCATCAACAGAAATTAAAGTTAAAAATAAAGAATTAAAATATTCTATTTTTTTAGGTAGCAATATATTAAATCTACTACCAAAAAAAATTAAGCTTATTTGACCGAAAGAAGAAAAAATTGGTCTTGTAGTAGATAAACAAATACCAAAAAAACAAAAAAATAATATAAAAAAATTACTTAAAAATTATAAGGTTTTGACTTTTGAGTATTCTACAAATGAAAAATTAAAATCATTTAAACACGTTAACAATCTTGTCGAAAAATGCTTGTTAAATAATTTTAAAAGATCAGATGTGTTAATTTCTTTCGGTGGTGGAATTACAGGTGACTTTACTGCTTTTGTTGCTAGTATAATAAAAAGAGGTGTAAATTTTATAAATATTCCATCTACACTACTTGCACAAGTTGACTCTTCTATTGGAGGTAAAACTGGTGTCAACTCAATGTACGGAAAGAATTTAATTGGTAGTTTTTATCAACCATGTTTAGTTATTAGTGATTTATCATTATTAAACAGCCTTCCTAAAAGAGAAATAATTTGTGGATATGCAGAAATACTTAAGCATGCTGTGATTAATGATGTTGGTTTTTTTAGTTGGCTCAAAAAAAATTCTACAAAAATATTGGAAGATAGAAACTTAGACGTGCTAAAATACGCTATTTTTAAAAGCTGTAAAATTAAATCAAATATTGTTGAAAAAGATGTAAAAGAAAAAGATATTAGAATGATTTTGAATTTTGGTCATACTTTTGCTCACGCGATAGAAGTTAAAAATAATTATTCAAGGAGAATTAATCATGGTGAAGCTGTTTTGATGGGAATGATGATAGCTACTAAATTGTCTTTTTTAAAAAAAACTTGCACGCTAAATACACTTCGAGAGCTGGAAGATATTTATTCTGAAAATAATTTGAATTACAAATTTGATAAATACTTTAGTTTTAAGGATCATGATAAGATAATAAGATTTATGAGTAATGATAAAAAAAATAATAGTGATAAAATTAATTTGATATTACTTAAGAAAATAGGAAAAACCACTAAGCCAGGTCAGCACAAGTTTTCTACCTCTCAACTTAGAAGAGTATTCAATAAGATTATTTAATTTTAATTTCTAGAGCATGTATTTTATTATTAATTTCTTCTCTTAGAACTCTCATTATCTCTTTATGAGCAGTTAATTTACTCACTGAATTTAAATGCTTTGATTCTATCTCCAAAAGTAGATGATATTTTCCTGGTTTGTAAAATTTATGCTTTAAATGTTTATGAGTATTGTTAACAATTTTTAATTGTTCTAGCTTAAAATTATCCTTTAATTTTTTTTCTATAAATTTTATATAATCCTTCATAAATTAATAATTTACTATATATATTAAATTTAATTATGAAAACTATTTGTGACTGGGAAAACTGCAAAAATGATGGAAGCTATAAGGCTCCTGTTGAAAGAGATAATAGTAAAAAATATAGATTACTGTGCTTAGAGCACGTAAAACTTTTCAATAAAAAATGGAATTATTTTTCTAATATGAATGACCAAGAAATTGAATATTTTATTAAATCTGATCTTACTTGGCATAAAACCACTAAAAGCTTTGGTTCGTCAGAAAATTTTTTTAATATTCTTTGGAATAATGCTTTAGAAGATAAGTTGAATATATTTAATTCCTCAGGTTTCAAAGAGTTTAAAAAGACTAATTTATCCAACACAGATCAGGACGCCCTTGACCTTATGGATCTTAAATATGATACAAAATGGGAGGATGTTCAGAAGCAATTTAAAACTCTTGTAAAGAAATATCATCCTGATAAAAACCTAGGTGATAAAAAATTTGAAGATAAACTTAAAAAAATTACATTGGCTTATAGTCAATTAAAAAGAACCATAGGTAAAAAATAATGAGTGAAATGTTGCTTAACCAAAAACCTGATATAAAAATTTCTGTAAAACAAACCTTCGGCTTAGATTCTGAGATGAAGGTTGATGCATTTGCAAAAAAAAATGAATACGTTCCAAAAATTGATCAAGATTATAAATTTGATCGAGATACAACCTTAGCAATATTATCTGGATTTGCTTTCAATAAAAGAGTTTTAATTCAAGGATATCATGGTACTGGCAAATCAACTCATATAGAACAGGTTGCTGCACGTTTAAATTGGCCCTGCATAAGAGTTAATCTTGATAGTCACATAAGTAGAATAGATTTAATTGGAAAAGATGCGATTGTTTTAAAAGATGGAAAACAAATAACTGAGTTTAAGGAGGGTATATTACCGTGGTCAATACAAAACCCAGTTGCTTTGGTGTTCGATGAATATGATGCTGGTCGACCTGACGTAATGTTTGTTATCCAACGTATTCTTGAAAGTGAGGGAAATTTTACACTTTTAGATAAAAAGAAAGTGTTAAAACAAAATAATTACTTTAGGATGTTTGCCACTACAAATACCATCGGACTTGGCGATACAACTGGCCTCTATCATGGGACTCAACAAATAAATCAAGGACAAATGGATAGATGGAATATTGTTACTTCTCTAAATTATCTTCCGTTTGAAAAAGAATTGGAAATAATTTTAGCAAAAAATAAATCTTTTAATAACAAAGATGGTAAAGAAAAAATTTCTAATATGATTAAAGTGGCAGACTTAACAAGAAAAGGTTTTATAAATGGTGACATATCAACTGTGATGAGCCCAAGAACTGTATTACATTGGGCTGAAAATACAAAAATATTTAAAGACCAGGGTTATGCATTTAGAGTAACTTTTTTAAATAAATGTGATGAAATTGAAAAAAAGATAATATCAGAATATTATCAAAGATGTTTTGGTGAAGATTTGCCTGAATCATCTGTAAATGTTGCCATTCAATAAAATGGAAAAAAAAGAAGATATTTTAGAAAATTTTAAGACTGCCTTAACTTCAACCGCAAGATCTATCTCTAACATTGATAATTTAGAAGTAACATTTGGAACTAAAGAAAAAGATAGGTCTAAGATATCGATTCAGTTACCTGAGCTAGAAAGCAAAAATAATAAGATAAACTACACTAAGATGAGAGCATTGGCTGATTCAGAGGCACTTAGAGCAAGGTATAGTGATGAAAAAATATTTAAGAAGCACCAACCTAGTGGAAATATTTCAAAAAAACTTTACTCTATAGCGGAAAAAATTAGATATGAGAAAATCGGCTCCTTGAAGTTTAAGGGTATAAAAGAAAATATTCACAATTATTACAATGAAAGACTAAGTGGCTTAGATTTAAGTAAAAATGATAATAAAATGACTGAGGCATTTGAAAATTATTTAAGAGTAAATATTTTAGACCTAAAAAATAACAAATTTTCAGAAAAAGAGTTTAAGTTATTTAAAAAAGACTTTGATGCTAAAATTAAAAATAAAATAACTAGTTTAAGAAATTCGCTAAAAAATCAAATTAAGTTTAATAATTTAGTCTCCGAATTAATAACTGAAATGAATATAGACGAAGATCCTGAGAATGGTGAGATTGAGCAAAAAAATTTAGATGAAACAGGATCAGACTCAAATTCTCCCCAAAATGATCAAAAATCAGAAGGGAAAAAGGAAGAAAATCAGGAGATGTCCATAGAGACTGGCACTCCCAATATGGAAAATTTTACAGAAGAAACAAATGAAGATACAAAAACAATTGAAATAGAAGACAACCACAGCTCCTCAGAGCAAAAAAGAAAATTAAACCAAAATTTTGGGGATGGGCAATACAAAGCTTACACTGAGGAATTTGATGAGATTATTAAAGCAGAGGAATTGGAGAGTGAGGAAGAACTTAATAGGCTAAGACAATCTTTGGACCAACAATTATTGCAACTAAAGAATTTTATATCAAAACTAGCTAATAAATTACAAAGAAAACTATTGGCTAAGCAAAATAGGTCTTGGGATTTTGACTTAGAGGAAGGGCTGCTAGATACATCAAAACTTACAAGAATTATTATGGATCCATACAATTCACTTTCTTTTAAAAAAGAAAAAGAAATGAATTTTAAGGATACAATAGTCACAATTTTAATTGACAACTCAGGATCAATGAGAGGAAAACCTATTTCGGTCGCTGCTATATGTGCGGATATTTTATCCAGGACATTAGAACGATGTTCTGTAAAAGTTGAAATTTTAGGATTTACAACGAAACACTGGAAAGGTGGTGCTTGTAGAGAAAAATGGATGAAAAATAAAAAACCACTTACTCCGGGACGTTTAAATGATTTGAGACATATAATATATAAATCAGCAGATACCCCTTGGAGGCAAGCAAAAAAAAATATAGGCTTAATGCTTAAGGAAGGGCTGTTAAAAGAAAATATTGACGGTGAGGCACTTAAATGGGCTTATAAAAAAATAACAAAAAGAAAAGAAGAAAGAAAAATTCTTATGGTGATTTCTGATGGGGCTCCAGTAGACGACTCCACTCTGTCTACAAACTCTAGTGATTATTTGGAGACCAATCTTAGAAACGTAGTCAAGTGGATAGAAAATAATTCAGCTATAGAGCTTTTGGCAATTGGTATTGGTCACGACGTTACAAGGTACTATAATAAAGCTGTAAAAATTGCAGATGTACACGATCTTGGTGACGTAATGATTAATCAGCTGACAGATTTATTTTCTGAAAAAAAAACTAATAAACTTCATTAAAACTTACTAATATCACGCTCTAATATCACGCTCTTTTAAATTAGAATTTTTTATTACTTTGGTTGCCAAAATTTTAAAAGGAATAAGCATAATTAAAGCTATAAATAATTTAACAGCTAAATCACCAAATGCTAAGGTAACCCATGGAATTCCAGATTTATAAAAAGAGACTGAAAAAAAAATAAAAGTGTCTATTGTTGATCCAGCAATTGATGAGATCAAAGGCGCTATGAACCAAAATTTATATTTTCTTAACCTGTCAAAAACTTGAACATCAATATTTTGTGCAATAAAGAATGCTAGTCCAGAACCAATGGCTATTCTAATAGATATTACATCTGAAAAATTAGTTGATACAAACAAAGTTAATAAAACTCCAATAAAAAATCCTATATAAACAATTTTTAATGCAATTTTTTTTCCATAATTTTTGTTAGCTAAATCAGTTATAAGAAACGTAATCGGGTAGCTGAATGCACCATATGTCAAAATTTCTTGTAAGCCGTAATATGGAATGGGAAATTGAACAAGATAATTTGACGCTATTACAACAATACCCATAGTAAGAGATAAAATTGTAAACAATGAAAAAAAATTACTTTTTTTCATTATTTTAAGACTTAGCTGAAATAGAAATTTTTAATTTTTTTACTTTTTTAGATAGTTTTTGACTTTTAGCAGTTTTTAAAAATTTGTCTAGCCCACCTTTAAAATCTACGGTTCTTAAAGCTGCGTTTGTGACATTAAGTCTAATATTTTTTTTTAACAGATCGCTAGTGAAGGTTACTTTTTTAAGATTAGGCAAAAATCTTCTTTTAGTCTTATTGTTAGAGTGACTAACATTATGACCTTTTAAAGGAGATACACCTGTAAGTTCGCATCTTTTTGACATATTATAAATTTCTGTAAGGGTATAAGACGTGACACTTGTTGGGTCAAGCATTAATTCCGACTGCTTCACCTATATTTTTAATCTTTTCTTTTTTTAAAATTGAAATTAGGTCCTTTTTTATTTCTTTGACTATTCCTGGGCCCTTATAAACCATGCCTGTATAAAGCTGAACTGCGTTGGCTCCTGCTGTAATTTTTTCAAAAGCACTTTCTCCTGAATCTACTCCACCAACACCAATAATTGAAATTTTTTTACCCACCTCTTTATAAAAATTTTTTATCAATTTTGTCGAAAGAGTCTTAATAGGCTGCCCTGACAACCCTCCATGCTCATTTTTTTGCGTGTCTTCTAATTGATCTCTAGTACCGTCTGAGGTATTTGATAATATAATTCCTTCAATACTGAACTTTAAAACTAATTCGATAATATTGCTAATATCGGTGTTTTTAATGTCTGGGGAAATTTTAACAAAAATTGGTTTAAGAATTTTTTTATCTTTCTTTAGCTTTGTTAAGCGATTTAATAAATTTTCCATTGAATTTTTTTTATGAAAATCTCTTAGTCCCTCTGTGTTAGGTGATGAAATATTAACAGTTATATAGTCTGCATTTATGTGTGCCTGCTCTAAACATTTAATGAAATCATCTGTTTTATCTTTTGTTTCTTTGTTAGGGCCTATATTTATTCCCAATATGCCTTTCGGTAAATCTTTAGATATTCTTATCAAAACTTCTTCTAAGCCATGATTGTTGAACCCGAGTCTATTAATCATACCTTTATCTTTTTCAAGTCTAAATATTCTTGGTTTTGGATTACCTAATTGTCTTTTTGGAGTTACAGTTCCAACCTCAATAAATCCAAATCCAAATTTAAAAAGAGAATTATATACCTCTGCACTTTTATCAAAACCTGCCGCTAGTCCTATGGGGTTTCTTATACTCTTTCCAAATAATTTAGTCTGCAAGACTTCTTCATTTTCAGTTTTAAAAAATGTTTCTGGAATTATATTAAATTTTAAAGATTTAATAGCTAGATCATGTGCGGTTTCAGGATCTAAACTGAATATGTAAGGTCTTAATAATGAAAACATAATTAGCTGCTTATTTTATTTTTTATTAATTCGATTGTTTCTTTTACACCAAAAAAGCTAATAAAAAATCCCATTCTTGGTCCATCTTGTTCGCCGAATAAAACCTCATAAATTAATTTAAACCAATCTCTTAAATTTGACTCATAGCCATTTTCTTTACCTATAGTATATACAATTGTTTGGATATCCTCAGGTTTGCTATTCTGATCAACTTTTTCAAGTTTTTCAATTAAACATTTAAGTGCTTGTCTTTCTGTTTCATTAGGATTTTTAAAAACTTTATTTGGCTCAACCTTATCTTTAAAATAATTTATTGCAAATTTTGTTAATCCATCAAGTATAGGGTGGTTTTCTGGTTTAATATCTTTATGAAACTTATTAATAAACTTCCAAAGTATTTCTTTATTTTCTGCATTACTTGAACCTACTAGATTCAACAACATTGAAAATGGCATAACAATTTTTTCTTTAGGTGGTAAACCATTGTGCACGTGCCACACTGGATTCAGCAATTTTTCACTTTCTTTCTGATTTTCATATTTGTCAATAAAAGCTAAGTATTCATCTACAGTTTTAGGCACGACTTCCGAATATAGTTTTTTTGCTCTTTTAGGATTTGGATACATGTACATTGATAAACTTTCGGGTGAAGCGTACCTTAACCATTGTTCAATCGAAATGCCGTTTCCTTTAGATTTTGAGATTTTTTCTCCCTTTTCATCTAAAAAAAGTTCATATGCGAAACCGTTGGGTGGCACCTTGCCAAGAGTTCTGCAAATCTTATTAGATAAAATTGCGCTTTCAGTTAAATCTTTACCATACATTTCAAAGTCCACATCAAAAGTAAACCATCTCATAGCCCAATCCACCTTCCATTGTAATTTACAATTTCCATTTAAAATACTTGTTTCTAATTTTTTTCCGTTATTTTCAAAAATTACTTTTCCTTTTTCTTTATTAATTTCAATTAAAGGAATCTCTAATACCTTGCCAGTTTCAGGACATATTGGTAAAAAAGGACAATAAGTTTTTCTTCTCTCGTCTCTCAGAGTAGGAAGAATAATATTCATAATATCATCATATTTTTCTAAAACTTGAAGTAAAGATTCATTAAAAACTCCACTTTTATAATTCTCAGTTGAACTTTTAAAATTAAAATTAAAATTAAAACTCTTTAAAAATTTTTTTAACATCTCATTATTATGTCTACCAAAACTTTCAAACTTCCCGAAGGGATCTGGAATACTTGTTAATGGTTTTCCGATGTTGTCATGTAAAACTTTATCGTTAGGTATGTTTTCTGGTACTTTTCTTAGTCCGTCTAAATCATCCGAAAATGTTATAAGCTCACTATCAATTTTTTTAAAATGGT
>Ga0115004_10004563_pt1 | contig 11046 bp, 10 predicted proteins | sample ArcticOcean_MG_C_10_FD_88737 | JGI IMG/M metagenome (GOLD analysis project Ga0115004, IMG submission 88737) | Marine microbial communities from western Arctic Ocean - ArcticOcean_MG_CB11_90 | ecosystem: Environmental > Aquatic > Marine > Oceanic | place: Arctic Ocean: Canada Basin | collected... | reverse complement strand
TAAAATTTGGCTAAAAGATTCAAATGAAAATTATAGCGAAATAACGTCAACAGACATTATGGGAAGTAATGGTGTAATTCATGTTATCGATTCGGTTGTTATGCCTAAATAATACACAAATCACTTTAAATATTTATTAACCTCTTAATTAGTTTTAAGAGGTTTTTTTACACCACAGACATATCATCTTCAGTAAGTTCTGGGATTACAATACATTTTACATAGAATGAAACAAGCTACTAATAAAGTAAGTGAAGACTTGTGTGCAAGTGAGGAAACAACAGAGGGACTACATTGCTGCAATCCCTTTGTTTTAGGTGACCTCGGAAGGATTCAAACCATCAACCTCTTGAACCTTAAACCCAATTTTAGTCTGCCCAAAAGAAACTAACGGAACAAACAGTAAAATAAGAAGTAGTTTTTTCATTGTGTTTGAAACCTCATCTTAATCGGTGGGGTTTTTTCGTCCTTAGTCTATTATCTTGTAGGTAGTCGTGTTTACAGTAGTTCCATCAATAACGCTTAGTCCCCCTACTTTATATTCCATATTCAAAGTTAAGGAGAAGATGTCTCCATATCCTTTAGATATATTACAGACAAACCTACCTTTCTCTATATTAGTGTTCTTTTTATCATAGCTACCTCTCAAAAGAGCCAGTGATGGTATCTCACTCTCTACAGTGATTCCTACTTCAGTAACGTAGACTCTACTGCGGAGTTGAGTCCGTGAATAATCTAGATTTCTATGCATAAAGATGTTATAGCATCTAAAAGTTAAGCATAAAAAAAGCCCCCATTTCTGAGAGCTTTAGCAGTGAAGACGATAGGATTCGAACCTATAATCGCCACATTCGTAGTGTGGTGCATTATCCAGTTATGCTACGTCTCCAATTTGTGATTTTGTCTTTAATTATGTCTTTATTTTTATTAACTTTCCTTTATTTATAATACTTAACACTCTATAAACTCTTAAGCCGTAATTAAGTGCGCCACGAGGCCTAATTGTAAATTATCAATAAGTTAACTTCTCTATTCTAGGTGTATTAATAATGATTGTTAACACTATCGTTACCACTTTTTAGATTTTCTTTATTATTGGTTGGCAAATATAACATCCTTTTTACTAATACCTAAAGAATTTTTTAGATAGTGTTGGTTTTTATTTTTTAATATTTTAAGTCCCTGCTTCACGACCATCTGTTTTAAATTCGTTTACCATTTTATGTTTAGAATCACAGCTTTTTTTTTAACAAAAGCGCTTATTAATTTGATTTAATAATAAATTAAAAAAAAACTTTAGAAGGAAGATGGTATCTTGTTACCCTTTTTAAAGATGGATTATATAGCAATATTTTTTGGATTAGTTCTCCTTGTTAAAGGAGGTGATTGGCTTTTGGAAGCTGCTGTGGCTTTATCAATTAGGCTCTCTATTCCCAAAATTGTGATTGGAATGACAGTTGTTTCATTCGCAACATCGGCTCCGGAACTCATAGTAAGCGTCAAGTCTGCTTTAATGGGTCACCCTGATTTGGCCGTGGGTAATATAGTAGGTTCAAACCTAGCAAATCTAGCTTTAGTATTAGGGATTGTAATTTTAATTGAGCCAATTATAGTCACCAAAAATTTTTTCACTAAAGATTGGCCAATTATGTTTTTATCAACAATTATTTTTTATTTTTTTATTAAGAGCAATGGAGATCTAACTTTTAATGAAGGTTTTATATTATTCTCTCTTTTGATAGTAGTGCTTATATTTTTACTTTTCATACAGAAAAATAATATAATTGATGATGGTAATTTGGTGTCTAAAATTTCAGATAAAAAAGTTATTATCTCGTTGTTCTTTGGAGGTAGTTTTGCTTTATGGTTGGGCTCTGAAATATTAATAAAGGGTGCTATTTCTTTAGCTCAAGATATAGGTGTTAGTGAGCGTATTATTAGTATTTCAATTATTTCTATAGGCACTAGTATCCCAGAATTATCAGCCTCCTTAGTAGCGATTTTTAAGAAAGAAAAAGCCATTTCATTAGGAAATCTTATTGGATCAAATATTTTTAATATTCTTGCTGTAATGGGAATTACCGCTATGATTCAACCCATTGTTGTTTTTGACCATAACTTAATTGAATCCGATTTTTTATGGATGATATTTATATCCGTTTTAATTATGCCTTTAGCTTTTATTCCTAAGCGCATGAAGTTGGGTCGCTTCGAAGGAGTTATCCTACTTTTCTTTTATACTATTTTTATGTACCAAATGTTTAAGTAAAAAAAAACATCCCAATTCAAGAATCAGAATGTTTTTTAATATTACTGATACTCGTCTATTATTAAACCTTAGCTGACTTTACAGTTTTAATTATACGTGCAGCAATTTTATATGGGTCACCATTAGAGGAAGGTCTTCTGTCTTCCAACCATCCTTTCCAGCCTTTCTCAACAGTCATTATAGGAATTCTAATCGAAGCACCGCGGTCAGAAATACCAAAACTAAATTCATCAATAGATTGAGTTTCATGTGCACCAGTTAAACGTAGGTCATTGTGCGCTCCATAAACTTCAATATGCTCTTTAACAACAGGTCGGAATGCTTCACAAATCTTACTATAAGTTTCCTCAGAACCACAGGTTCTAAGAACTTCATTTGAAAAGTTTGCATGCATACCAGATCCATTCCAATCAGTGGCACCGAGTGGTTTAGGATGCCATTCAATAGCAAGGCCATATTTTTCACCTAAACGTTCAAGTAAATATCTTGACACCCACATTTCGTCTCCAGCTTTTTGAGCACCTTCTGCAAAACATTGGTATTCCCATTGCCCAGAAGCAACTTCAGCATTAATTCCCTCCACATTAATACCAGCTTCTAAACATTGATCTAAATGCTCTTCAATCATTTCTCTACCAAAAGCATTCCTAGCTCCAACAGAACAGTAGAATTGTCCTTGAGGTGTTTGGTCTTTGGGGAAACCGAAAGGAAGATTGGTTTCTGGGTCCCAAAGGAAGTACTCTTGTTCAAAACCAAACCAAAAATCATCGTCATCGTCATCAATGGTAGCGCGACCATTTGAAGCATGTGGTGTTCCATCGGCATTTAACACCTCTGTCATTACCAGCCAACCGTTTTTACGATCAGGATCTTGATAAAGTGCCACAGGCTTTAAAAGACAATCAGAAGCACTTCCTTCTGCTTGTCTTGTAGAAGAACCATCAAATGACCATATCGGACAATCTTCTAAAGTACCTTTAAAATTAGTTGCAATTTTAGTTTTACTTCGGAGACTAGCTGTGGGTTCATAACCATCCAACCAAATATATTCAAGTTTAGCTTTACTCATAATTAATATTTTTTTAGCTAAAATAAAATTTTTACAATACCCCCTTTAAAATAATGGAATAAAGAAATTAACAATATTTAATTTTTATTAACCCCCTATTTTTTTAGGGTTAAAATTTAAGATTATTCATTTTTTTGGATTTAGACCATGAAATATTCAAATTGTCTATCTTTGATTTTTCTAATTTATCCTTTTATATTGTATGGAAACTCTTCGTAAAAAAAGCCTTTCTAATCTTTCTTTAAAATTATTTGAAGTTTCCGCGGCACCTTCAGGTCCGATTGAATTTGGATCTCATGTATTCAATACACAGAAGCTTAAACAGTACCTAAGCGAGAAAGCTTTTCATCAACTTGAGCAATCTGTTAACAAAGAAACTCCTATTTTAACAGTTTTAGCAGATCAAATTGCTGCCGCTATGAAAGCATGGGCCATTTCCAAGGGAGCTACACATTATACCCATTGGTTCCAACCGCTAACAGGAGCTACTGCAGAAAAACATGACTCGTTTTTTGGGTTAAATGCAGAAGGGATTCAAATTGAAAAGTTTGAAGGAGAGCAATTAGTTCAACAAGCCCCAGAGTCTTCTAATGTATCAAGTGGAGGGATTCGCAATACATTTGAGGCAAGAGGTTATACTACTTGGGATCCAACATCTCCTGCTTTTCTATACAATACAACACTATGTATACCAACTCTTTTTATTTCTTACACAGGAGAGTCGTTAGATTACAAAACTCCTTTGCTAAAATCATTGCAAAAATTAGATCATGCAGCAACAGAAATTTGTCATTATTTTGATAAATCGGTAAATAAGGTCGATGCTACCTTAGGGTGGGAACAAGAATATTTTTTAATTGACAGGAGTTTAGCCTTAACACGTCCCGATTTGATACTTACAGGTAGAACCCTAATGGGTCATGTTCCTTCTAAGGGCCAAGAGTTAAACGATCATTATTTTGGATCTATTCCTGTTCGAGTGAGCCGTTTTCTAAATGCTCTTGAAAAAGAATGTAAAATATTGGGAATTCCAATAAAAACAAGACACAACGAGGTTGCTCCAAGCCAGTATGAGTTAGCTCCTGTTTTTGAATCCGCAAATTTGGCAATTGATCATAACGCTCTAGTTATGGATATTATGAACAAGGTGGCCAGTAAGCATAACTTTATCGTTTTATTTCATGAAAAACCCTTCGAAAAAATTAACGGCTCTGGCAAACACAATAATTGGTCGTTGAACACAAATAAAGGAGTTAATTTATTGAGTCCTGGAAAAACCCCCATGAGTAATTTGCAATTTCTCACCTTTTTCGTTAATACTATTGCAGCGGTATTAAAGCATGAAGCACTCCTAAGAGCCTCATCAGTTTCAGCTAGTAACGATCTTCGAATTGGAATGCAGGAGGCGCCTTCTGCCATGTTGTCAATTTTTATAGGAAAACACTTAAAACAAGTTTTAGAAGATTTGGAAAATGTTTCAAAAGGGAAATTGTCACCTAAAGAAAAGACTGACTTAAAGTTAAATGTAATTGGAAAAATTCCAGAAATTCTTCTTGATAATACTGATAAAAACAGAACATCACCTTTTGCCTTTACAGGGGATAAATTTGAATTTAGAACCGTTGGGTCTAAAACAAATTGTGCCAAACCGGTTACTGTTATTAACTCTATTGTAACTGAACAGCTTATTGAATTTAAGGTTTCTGTTGATGGATTGATTGATAATAAAAACATGAAAAAAGATGATGCTATTTTTAATACACTCAGGGAAACCATTACATCTATTAAAGATATTTTTAATGATGAAGAATATGATCAATCTAAAATAGAATCATTAGCTAAAAAGAAAGGATTAAGTAATCATAAAACCACTCCAGAAGCACTTCCTGCCTATGTAAGCGATCTTTCTGTAGCTCTCTTTGAAACCTTAGGTGTTTTTAGTAAAAATGAACTTTTAGCCCGCTATAAGATCGATTTAGAAGCGTATATATCAACCATACAAATAGAATCTAGAACTTTAGGTGATTTAGCACAAAACCATATTATTCCAACTGCAATAAAGTATCAAAATACCCTTATTGAGAATGTACGTGGATTAAAAGAAATATATAGTTCAAATTATAAGATTCATGCTCGCGAGCAGATTTTAATTTTAGAAAGAATTTCCAATCATATTACTGAAATTAACTCTGCGATATCTTTAATGATAAAAGCCCGAAAGAAGGCTGATATTATCAAAGATACTCATGAAAAAGCTTTAGCATATTGCAAAACTATTTTACCCTTTTTAAGTAGTATTCGTTATCAGTGTGATAAATTAGAACTTACAGTAGATGATCAGATATGGCCACTAGCAAAGTATCGTGAATTATTGTTTATTCGTTAATAACTAATTTTTTTTATAAGAGTAAAATTTATCAAATATTTTAATTTTGTTTAAAAGAATTTTATGTCAGATAGGTATAGTCAGCGAGGCGTTTCAGCACAAAAAGAAGACGTTCATAAAGCCATAAAAAAAATAGATAAAGGATTATATCCTAAAGCCTTTTGTAAAATAATTCCAGATTATATTTCTGGAAGCGATGAGCACGCTATTGTAATGCATGCAGATGGTGCAGGAACAAAGTCATCTTTAGCTTATATGTATTGGAAAGAAACAGGTGATCTTTCTGTCTGGAAAGGAATCGCACAAGATGCGCTTATCATGAATATTGATGATTTACTTTGTGTGGGAGTGACTGAAAATATTTTACTTTCCTCTACCATTGGAAGAAACAAAAATCATATCCCAGGTGAGGTGATTTCTGCTATAATTCAAGGTACAGAAGAGTTAATATTCAAGCTTGGTGAATGGGGAGTAACCATTCATAGTTCAGGTGGTGAAACCGCAGATGTTGGAGATTTAGTACGAACCATAATTGTAGATTCAACAGTAACAGCAAGAATTGCAAAAAAGAATATCATAGATAATGCAAATATTCAAGCCGGAGATGTTATAGTTGGTTTGGCTTCAGATGGGCAGGCATCTTATGAAGACGAATACAATGGAGGGATGGGAAGTAATGGCTTGACATCAGCCCGGCACGACGTTTTTTCAAAAATTCTCGCTTCTAAATATCCCGAAAGCTTTGATTCTAAGCTACCTGAAAATTTAATTTATTCAGGATCAAAAGAATTAACCAGTACCCTTGAAGGGGTTCCTTTGGATGTAGGAAAATTAGTTTTGTCTCCAACAAGAACATACGCACCGGTTATTCAAAAGATTTTTAGTCAAATGGGTACCACTTCTATTCACGGAATGGTTCATTGCAGCGGAGGTGCTCAAACAAAAATATTACACTTTGTAAACAACCTCCATATCATAAAAGATTCATTATTCCCTGTTCCTCCTTTATTTGATTTAATTCAAAAAGAGTCTGGAACTTCAGGTAGAGAAATGTATCAAGTTTTTAATATGGGGCATCGAATGGAATTATACGTATCACCAGATAAAGTAGAAGAGATAATGTCAATCTCCGATTCTTTTAATGTAAAGGCACAAATTGTTGGACGTGTAGAAGCTGCTCCTAAAAACAAATTAACGTTAGACACAACCTATGGCACCTTTGATTATTAATACTGTATTCTCTAAATTATGATTCGATTTCTAATATTTTTTATTTTGCTTCTGACTTTATCAAGTACTTTTTCTCAAGAAGAAGACATGTTTAGTTCTCTTCGATCAGAAGCTGAAATTGATACTTCACTACTTCCGGATAGAATGATTTTTACTCAACGTTTACTTTGGGGAGAAAAAGGATTAATGAGAAAAATGAGAATTTCCACATTAACAGTTGAGCAAAGAGAAAGTGAATTGAAAATTCGTCGTAAAATGCTTAAAATTCATCAGATCATAGGTTATGCTACATTAGCAGGTATGCTAGCTCAGGGATTTATTGGATCTCAACTTTATAACGGTAATTATAAATTATATGAAACTCATAAACTTGTTGGTAACTTAACTTCAATCAGTTATTTCACCGGTGCAGGACTTTCGCTTTTTTCTCCACCACCACTTGTAAACAAAAAAACAAAAGGATTAAACTCTATTAAAGCCCATAAGTATCTTGCTTCTATTCATTTTTCAGCGATGGTAACAACAAATTTTTTAGCTAACAAAAACAAAAAAATCCATCGAATTGCTGCTTATACTGCTTTTGGAAGTTTTGCTACTGCTATAATTGTATTTAAATTTTAACTATGACAAAAAGAAAACCACTTATATTTTTTCTTCTACTTGTTTGTTCAATTCAGGCTCAAGAAAATACTTGGATAATTGATACCTCAAAATCTTTCATTACTTACTCAGGCAAACACACATTACACGAATGGGAGGGGAGTAATCAAAAATTATATGGTCGTGCCTTACTGAACAATACCAGTTTGGTCTTTAATAGATTAGCTATCCTTGCTTATGTGAGAGATTTTGATAGTGAAAACTCTGGACGTGATGCCCATTCTCTAGAAGTTTTAGAAGCATTACGTTTTCCTGAGATTAAATTTTATTCAGAATCATTCGAACTTTTAAAAGATTCACTCTCAATTAAAGGAGTTTTCGAATTTCATGGAAAAAAACTCAATAAACAAATTATGAGTTCTGTTATTTTTGGTAAAAATGAAATTCTTTTAAATGGAACATTAAATTTAATTCCTTCTGATTTTGGAATTTCATTACCAGCTTTCATGCTAGTTAAAATGAAGGATTTATTAGAAATTCGATATTCAATTTTCTTAACAAAAGAATCTGACTCATAATAGCACGACAATTTGTAAATTTGAATTATCATGATAGAAAAACTTCAAATCATCCAACAACGTTTCGATGAAGTCTCTGATTTAATTATTCAGCCTGATATTATTGTGGATCAAAAACGATATATTCAGCTAAATAAAGAATACAAAGACCTCTCAGTAATGGTAGAGAAAATGAACCAATACAAGGTATTATTATCAAACCATCAAGAAGCTGAAGAACTTCTTAAGTTCGAAAAAGATGAAGAAATGATTTCTATGGCCAAAATGGAGATAGATTCTGTTAAGGAAAAATTACCACAGCTAGAAGAGGAAATTAAATTTTTACTAATACCTAAAGATCCCGAAGATGCTAAAAATGTAGTAATTGAAATTCGAGCTGGAACCGGTGGAGATGAGGCTAGTATTTTTGCAGGAGATCTTTATCGTATGTATACTAAATATTGTCAATCTAATAATTGGAATGTAAGTTTTGTAGATTCTAGTGATGGAACTGCAGGTGGTTTTAAAGAAGTGATTTTTGAGGTTTCAGGTAATGATGTATATGGAACCTTAAAGTATGAATCGGGTGTTCACCGAGTACAGCGTGTTCCTCAAACAGAAACACAAGGACGCGTTCACACATCTGCAGCTACTGTTATGGTATTACCTGAAGCAGAAGAGTTTGATGTTGAGTTAGATATGAATGAAGTACGTGTTGATTATTTTTGTTCTTCTGGTCCAGGAGGACAATCTGTAAATACCACCTATTCTGCTGTTCGCCTAACCCATGAGCCTACGGGAATTGTGGCTCAATGTCAGGATCAAAAATCACAACATAAAAATAAGGATAAAGCCCTAAAGGTTTTGCGTTCTCGTTTATATGAATTAGAGCTCTCTAAAAAGTTAGCTTTAGATTCGGAAAAAAGAAATTCACTGGTTTCTTCAGGGGATCGATCTGCTAAAATAAGAACCTATAATTATCCGCAAGGAAGGGTAACCGATCACAGGATAGGACTTACATTATATGACCTTCCAAATGTGATTAATGGAGATGTTCAAAAACTTATTGATGAACTTCAATTACATCAGAACACAGAGAAACTCAAAGAAGCTGGAGAACTAATATGACCACAGAAGCCCTTGTCCAACAAATTAAACTGAAAAAATCATTCCTTTGCGTTGGACTTGACATCGATTTAGATAAAATACCTCAACATTTAAGGAAAAAAGCAGATCCTATTTTTACGTTTGCAAAAGATATTATTGATGCAACGCACAAGTATGCGGTAGCCTTTAAACCCAATCTGGCCTTTTTCGAATCCTATGGAGTTGAAGGATGGGTCTCTTTTCAAAAAATAATGAAGTATTTAAACGTTAATTATCCCAATCATTTCACCATCGCTGATGCAAAAAGGGGAGATATTGGTAATACTGCTAAGCGTTATGCAAAAGCTTTTTTTGAAACCTATGAGGTTGATTCGGTAACAGTGGCTCCCTATATGGGAAAAGATGCTGTAGAACCTTTTTTGTCTTTTGAAGGAAAACATGCAATTTTATTGGTATTAACTTCTAATAAAGGAGCCGAAAATTTTCAATATACTTTAGAAAACAATGAATTCTTGTTTCAAAAAGTTTTAAAAAAAAGCCGTACATGGGCACATTCAGATCGCTTGATGTATGTGATTGGTGCAACTAAAGCAAATGCGCTTGTAGAAATTCGAAAGATTGTTCCAGATTCCTTTTTATTGGTTCCTGGTTTTGGAGCACAGGGCGGAAGCTTGATGGAGGTCTCTGAGTTTGGAATGAATGATCAGTGTGGTTTATTAGTAAATTCTTCTCGTGGTATTATTTATAAATCACAAGGCAGCGATTTTGCAGCTGCAGCGGCAACTGAAGCTAGTAAAATTCAACAAGAAATGGCTTGTTATCTTAATGATAAAGGAATTATATAGTGTTATATCATTCGATTTATAAAGCTGAAAATAGATCAAATAAATGGATCACTTTTATCCATGGAGCTGGTGGAAATTCTTCTATTTGGTTTAATCAAGTTCGTTTTTTTAAAGCTTATTTTAATGTTTTATTAATTGATTTACGAGGACATGGTAAGTCTGAGGTTTCCCCAAAAGGAAAAGAATATACCTTTGAAATTATTATAGACGATATCCTAAATGTCTTGGACCATAATAAAATTGAAAAATCTCATTTTGTTGGAATTTCATTAGGGAGTATTCTTATTCAAAAAATGATTCAATTGCATAGTAATAGAGTAGAGAAAATTGGTCTTGGTGGTGCGATTTTGAATTTAAACCTTCAATCTCGTTTTTTAATGTTTATGGGTAAACTTACTCAAAGTATTTTCCCTTTTATTTGGATTTACACTTTTTTTGCATATGTAATTATGCCCTACAAAGCACATCGAAAATCAAGAGCCCTTTTTATTAAGGAAGCAAAAAAAATATCTCATGCAGAATTTAGAAGATGGTATAAATTAACTACAACTATTTTACCAGTATTGGCGAAAATTAGAGCTAAGCAGTTAAAACCTCCGACTCTATATATTATGGGAATTCAAGATTATATGTTTTTACCATTTGTTAAAAAAATCATTATGATTCATCAAAACGCTACCATGATAATATTACCAGGTTCAGGACACGTGGTGAATATTGATCAACCTGATTTGTTTAATGATAACCTACTTAATTTTTTCTTAGAAGATTAGGTAAAAACAATTGTTTTATTATTATAAACCATAATTTTCCGATCACAATGTAATTTGAGTCCTCTTAATAAAACTATACGCTCTAAATCTTGTCCTCTATTTATTAGATCGAGTACTTCATGTTCATGCGAAACTCTAGCAATATCCTGTTCTATAATTGGGCCAGAATCTAAAGTTTCTGTAACATAGTGGCTAGTTGCACCAATGATC
>Ga0115004_10004562_pt1 | contig 11048 bp, 4 predicted proteins | sample ArcticOcean_MG_C_10_FD_88737 | JGI IMG/M metagenome (GOLD analysis project Ga0115004, IMG submission 88737) | Marine microbial communities from western Arctic Ocean - ArcticOcean_MG_CB11_90 | ecosystem: Environmental > Aquatic > Marine > Oceanic | place: Arctic Ocean: Canada Basin | collected... | reverse complement strand
ATGTCCCAAATGCAAGTCACTGATTGTTCAACATGAATTGATCAAACATCTCATCGTTGACCACGATATGGAAGCCGTTGCTGCCGGTCAATTAACTGGTAAAGTGATGCGGAGATTGTGGTCCGAAGAAGAGTGACTCAAGGGATGACTCGAGTAAAATGCCTACATGATTAGGCGAGCATAGAGATATCCACTCCACGCCCAACTCTCGACGCTCCTAATTTCAGTGTCCTTGCTCATACCTGTTCCGGCAATCTTCTTCCTTGTCAAAAACACTACCGGACCAAAACCCTTCGAGTAAAGTCCCATTTCGCAAATACTTGTTTAAATTATGATTCACAAATCATTATATGTTGGTATTAGTTCCTGAATATCAATAAAAGATTTTGAATCAACAAGGTATTTCTCGACGGCCTTTGTGAGATTTCGGTGTATCTCCTGTTCATCTCTCGTAGAATCAATTTGTCTAACATATGGGAGAAGAACTTCTTCTAATGAATGATCATTGAATCCAATTTTGTCGAGCGGTCCAGAATTCATTCGTTTGAATCTTTTATAATCGTTAATGAATTCAGTCGGGACGAGGTCATCAATAGATTGAGGACCTTTCGTTTTGAATGTTTCAAAAGTTGGCAAAGTTCCTTTACGGGGTGCTTTCCTAGGGTTTTTTCTAAAAAACCAACCACGAAACAGCCTTGCATGAGTTCGTGATTTGGCAATGAGATATATCATGTCCCAGTCATTCGCAACCAATGTCATAAATTCATTTCTTTTACCGGTCTCATTGCGATAGAGACTTCGACCAAGATAAGGTATTAATCGTGGCCATTCATCATCCTTGATAAGGTAAGCCTGTAGGCAGCATTTCACACGTGTATCTCTTACATTGGGTGTCTCTTTGATTTGATTGCCAGCAAAATCATAGTCCATATCCACTATTGCTTTCGATTTACTTGGCATAGATTTGGCAATACGGATCACACCTTTCTTCCCAATGTACAATTGATCATTGGTTTGATGTTTGATAAACTTTAATCGATTATTGCTACTAAGGCTTTGTAATATGTTGGCATCACCCCACCCTTCAACATAGATTAGATCATCTTTATGGGGGCGTATTTTCCTTTCGCCAACCCTCCGTCGAGGGTCTCCAATGGCTCCTGGTAAGAAGTCACTCATGATGTACCTCACCTCGTACAGGAGGCACCTGAAGTACATGTTTGATCTCGTTATAAAGAATGTCAGGGCTGTGCGTCGAAAACAGGAATGTATGGTGTGGGAACACAGAAGTGAAGAAATGGATTAACTCCCGCTGCCAGTCGATGTGAAGAGAAAGTTCTGGTTCGTCAATCATCAGCAGTGAGTTATAATCAGTAGCTAAAACTGCTTTTGTCATCGATAACAATTGCAGTTGGCCACTCGAAAGATAGTTTACGGCTGGAATATGTCCCACGAATCTTTTGAAAGCAAACCAAGACGGGAAGTACGGTTGACTCATAGTAATGTAGTGTTGCTCAAAAGGATCTAACTCCATTGGACCGACATCGACAAATTCACCATCAACAGCGTCCATAACGATTGGACTTGTTTGTGAATCAGTATTGAATCTTTGATTGTGAAGCTGGTGGCCTTCCTTGAGATACATAAACAAACTCTCAGGATTGAAAAGGGTCAGATCTAACTTCCGAATTGCGTCCATATCTGCAATTATATCTTGAGGTCGACGTTCCACATTGAGCGCAACAGGCCTCGGCAAGTTGATAATCGAATTCGATGGGCTCGTTCGGCTTTCTTCGATTAAGATTCCATTCTCTGCAAGTAGTTCAACGATAGTTTTTGAATCGATGAGGTCATCAGCATTTGGCTCATTTATTGGTGAGTAGCCAGCATTCTTGGCTTCGTAAATCTTCCAATTTTCTCCACAGAGAACCCCATGTTCGAAGACATGAGGTTGTTCAGGATTTTCGAATGATAACTTGTCCATGGGAGTAAATGACTTATCATTGACTTTTTGCTTGGAATAAAAGAGTTCTAATTCTTTGTCTCGTTCGCTGCGGTGTGACTTGTGCCGCGTCATGTAATGGATTGAGAGTTTCATTCGCCGCTTTAAATTAAAATCACTACCAAAACAAATTTTTGTCTCACAAAGACGGGCAACATCTGCAACAAAATCGAAATCATCTCCGTTAATACGATCCTGCTGCATTACATTTGAAGTCGGAAAAAAATATGGGTCCCAACAGAATCCAGTAGTCCAATGGTTCGTATGGGCATAGTTTTCCCGGCCCACGATGAGCGGTGTCCGAATGAGCGCAGTAATTTCTTCAATTTGAGTTTTTTCAGCAAGACCACACATTCGATCAAAATTGTATCTAGTTGGATCAGATAGCCATTTGCCCACGAGTTCCAACATCCGCATAGTTAGTGTCTTGCCCCCTCCGTTTGAACCTGTGATGATACAGCAGTTGGAGTCTGTGAAATCAATTAATAAATCGTTTTCCCACCCTGCTCTCTTGATGGAGAAGGTTTGAATTGATGAGCGCATAGTTCTCCGATAGTGCATTGGCGTTTCATTGTTTTCGTAATTAAAGTTGAAATACCATTGATAGGTAGTATAAGGGTGAACCTCTTGAACTTTGATAGTCTTCGTTTGAGAAGACACATTCTCGCGTTCAATCAAAACTGCCACACTGAAATCTCAGTTCGTAGGGCAGCGACCCTTTCTACCCTCTCTCAAATGCTGTATGTCCCTCGTTCGGATATTCCACCAGGGTTCAAACCTGACAAACATCAATTGCGGCCTTTGGATTTGATCAACCGTGCGTGGCTCAATCATGATTTAGTGGATGGTGAAGCATCACTAACCCCAATGTTCCCTCGAAATGGTCTCCTCATCGCAGATGAAGGAGGCATGGGGAAAACTCTATCTGCGGCGCTCGTGGCTCTTAATGAATTGAAGAAAGGCAGAGGTGTGGTGCTCGTCGTCTGCCCCCCAATGCTTATTCGTCAATGGAAGGAGTTGTTCAACTCAACTGTACATTTCGTCAATGATCAGTTATCTGGGGCACAACTTGCTCGAGGGAATCTTCGTTCAGGCCTCCACATCATCAGTAAGCATTCGATTCGTCACGCCAATTTACAGGATGAGGAATTTGAACGACTACAAGGGGAAATCGATCTACTGATTTTAGATGAGGCTCACGAAGGATTCATACGAGATGCAGATGAAAATGTCGAACTTGGTGAAGAACCACAAAATGATCGTTTAGGGACTTCGCTTCGAAGTTTAGCTAGAGTCTCCAGACGCCAAGTTCTAGCCACTGCCACTCCAATGAGGCAGCATAATGGAGATTTATTCAAGCTTCTCGGTTTGATTGATCCAAACATCGATACCGAACTCATTCCAATCGATGATGAAATATGGGTGCATGATTTAGGCCATATTTGGCTTCCTGCGTTGGAAAAATGTTCACAGGGTGGGGAATTTTTTGCTGACGCATTCCAAACTATTTTACAACATCTCGATAGGTTTGTTCCAATGCCACATGAACATCGCATTCTGTTGCTTAATAGTCTTCAGCAACGGCGAGAAAATCTCCAGAATTCACTGGAAAAAAGACTTGAGTTATGCCACGATTTACACCCACTCGGCAGGTATATGTCCGTGACATTACGCGATGATTTAGGTGGAGAATTTTGTAGTACTTTTTATCGAGATATGTCCGCCCAAAGTCATGTTTTCTCCATGAACCAAGATCATACGACCCTTTTCGAATTACTCCAAAATGAATCTGATTCTGGGCAGTTGGATACGGCTAATTGGCGCTCAATCGTACAATCATGTCCGCTGAATATTCTTGATCGAGACAAATATATTGCAGCTAGAATAATTCATAATTCGGAAAGGATAAATCAGATTCGGGAATTAGCAATAACTGCATGGGAAGAAGATTCTCGGTTGTCACATCTTCGTGAACTTCTCGAAGCAGTTAAATCTGCAGATAGACCTTCTAAAGGTCTTGTAATCTTTACCAAATTTAAGGGTACAATCGAAAAGTTATACCTTGCATTAGAAAGTTTAGAAGGTATACAAGTGTACCGATTTATTCCTCCTGATGATAATCTAGTGTCCCCCATGGATATGAGGTCCTCGTTTCTTGCAACTGCACGTAATCAATCAACGAGTGGGTCTATTGTCCCAGTGCTTATTTGTGGAGATAGTGGAGCAGTCGGCCTCAATATGGAATGGGCTACTGATATCGTACATTGGGACGCAATTCGTTCCGTTTCGATTTTATCGCAAAAAACTTGGCGCTTAGATCGAAGAATGAATCTTGATCATGATTTTACGAATCGCTTCGACGTCCATCATTATTTCATTGAGTCTCCTGAGTTAGAGAATCATTTCATCGATATGAATCGAAACAATTCTATTTTTAGGCTACTCTTAGGTGACCGACGATTTTTCGAGGGGGAAGGTCCAGATATCCTCCCACAGATAGGTACCACTCAGTTTCGAGTTTGGTCAGAGTTAGACCGTCCTCTCACATTTTCGACAGTGGAATGTGATGAAAAATGGGCATTCATTGATGGTCAAACATCTGATGTAGTAAGTGTTTTTGCAGAATCTATGGGTCTTGATGCCCTTTACCACCTTACTGGGATTGATTTTTCTGGAGATTGGGCTGATCAGGATGGAGATTTCAATGGGTTTGAACCTCCAATTCATGATGAAAACTTCCATCCAGTAATTCCACGCCCTCATCTCCATGTTCTTTCAACACTGACACGGATGCCGCATGAACTTCATGCGGTCAAAAGTTTAGCAGGTGGAAGGAAAAACCCCGAGGAAATGACTCCACAATCTGGACGAATTCTTATGACGAAGAGAAATCCAAAACTTCTCCCTGCTCCTGACGGTGATTTACAGAGGTTTTTTGCAGCGCATATGGTGATGTGGAATAAGCAATTCTCTCAATACAGCTTTTGTACAACTTCAAATTCATTGAGTCGTGATTTCCATAACTTACATGACCTCACAAATGGAGATTCGATGAAGTATTCAGGCCATCGAGTAATTTTCAATCTCAAATTAACCCCTTATTGGAATATGTTGAAGGAAATCATTGGGGGGCAAATCCCTTCTGGCATAATGGTGAAAATAGGAAATAACAGTTGGAAGCATATACTGGAGTCTGAACTTGAAAATCATCGAGAAGTATTTCGATTAATTGCAACATCAGCGAAGACAAATAATTTTTTTGAGCCAATTATGCCTCATGATTTGGCCATAGACCGAGAAGAGTTTCTTACCTCTGCCTCTATCTTGGATGAGTTTGACCCGGTAAGCATTGAAAATAGGCACATCTTACTTTCTCCACAGGGGCCTTACTTCATTTCAGAAACACAAAAAATGAGGGTCCAGTTTCCAAACCCGACGATTAATTCTGACTTCTTACCACTCGCCTTCATTCATCCTGAGGATGACGAATCTGAAACATTAGAAGAGGCAATTACTATGCCTGAATGTCTTGAATACAGTTGTTCGGGAGAACATAACTGTCTTGATGAATGGGAACTTAATAACGGGAACGGATGGTGTTAAAATGGCTTACACAATTAGACTTGATCAATGGAAAGATGGCACACTACCCGAAGAACTTGAGAATCATGAGGTACATCGACTATTGGATGACAATAGTCCTGAACTCATAATGGAATTACTCGAAAACGGGTGTAATCCGCACGAAGTGGCTTTTTTACAGGCAATGTCGGCAGTAAACTTTCCAGATACAACACCAACTCGGAATACCTATTACGAGCAACAGATGAACATGCTTCATTTACTGCAAGACAATAGACTGGACTCCTGGATTACAGAACTTATACAAAATTCACAAGATTCTGGTGCAAGCAATCTTATTCTCCAGCATGGGCAAGATTCAGTGTATTTTTCCCATGATGGTGCGAGATTCAAGGGAAATGAATTAACATCGTTGTTTAGTATGTATTCTACTACGAAAAACCTCGATGTACGTTCGATTGGACGATTTGGTATTGGCTTCAAGTATTGGATGAATTTCTTTAATTCCCTTGAAGTTCAGACTCGCGATCACAACGATCGCTTTCGATTGAGAATTAGTCACACTAATCGAGGCGATGATTCAGGATTGCCTACCTTTGAACGAGATAGTGAAGAAGTTGATACCGATCATACTACCATTTTCAAATTTTCAGATGTAAATACGAATACAGATAATCAATTATTCAGTGCGGAAATGTTCCTGCAGGCTAGAGTGCCTCAAAGCCTACCTTTACTTCTAGATCTCGACACTGGAGAATTTTCTTTCCGCATAGTCAATACCTCAACAGAAGGTGAACTCCGTGATAGAACTCTTCGTTCGAGCAGTGATGAGGTTTTTCCCGGCATCGAACATTTTGCTGGGGTTCGGTTTCATAAGATCTCATATGGTTTTACAGATGACGCATCTCGTCGTAGTTGTTTACGTTTTTCGTTCAGTAACTCTTGGATTGAAGAACATATGCCTGATGAATATCGCAACCTTAAACAAGAGATGATTGATGAATTTATCGTTACTCAAAACCGGTATGGGCAACAAACCTCCTCAGAAGAAGCGACAAATGTAGTAGAGTTTGGTCTCAATGATGCTGTAGCTGGGCAAAGAACCCTGTTCAACATTGTGTATCTTCTTGAAGAACCTCCCGAGCAAGAGGGATATTTTTCGTCTCGCTTTATTGCAGATAGAGCCAGAATCGACATTCCATTTCTTTTCGACGCTCCATTTCGACTTGAAGTCAACCGTTTAGATCTAAATCTCAATATCGAAGATCGAGGTATATATTGGAATACTCCAACTGTTAAAATTTGTGGAAAATTATACAATCAAGTGATACAGTGGCTTCTGGAGGGTCAAAGCGGAGATATCTTTGACCTCACTTTAGATGGTAACGATATAGATCGTCTTATCAATTTGCGATTAAGATCTCAATCTAATCCTAATTTGAATCGCCTAATTGGGACAGTGTACGAAGGTTTCGAGATTCTATCATCCCAATTGGCTACCCAGGAGATGACTTCTGGTGCTTCCGAGGAATTACTACAATTGTGGCGTGGACTCTCTGAATCAAATGATGAAGTTGCCCTCAATTGGTTCTTCGAAGCATTAGATCCTCGAATCGCTTACGTCCAATTTGCCAACGAAAGAACACTAATAGGTTCAACAGAAAATTTCCTAGAACATGAAGGTCCTGTCTTTGTTCGAAATTATGGCGAAGGCGTCCCAGAGTCCATTTATACATTACGTCAACAAGAAGATGAGGTATATGCTGATCAAACCCAGGATCACTTTTTCGATTTGCTTTGGTCGCAAGTAGATGAGGCACAAAATGAGGTATTCTTCACCTCAGAGCTTAATGATCGGGAGGCTTCAATTTTCTTAGAGGCACCTCCGGCAACCGATGGTCCACTTCGTGCATTGTTGCCAATAATTGGGCAGTTTGCAGAATCACCTCAGGTGTATGTCTGCTCACAAGAAGAGGTTGATAGAGAAAGACTTCAAGAAGACAACCTTACAATCCATTCAGAAGTTTCAGCACTTCAGACCTTACTTATCAACATTTTCGAAGAGAGTCAGAATCAAGAACAGGAACTTCTACAGGAGCAGAACTATCTCGCTCAGGTACAACAAATTTTCGAGGATTTTGGAGATGAGGGTGTCCTTGAAAGAATGATGATTCGCAAGGAGTATGGTGTCGATAATTGGTACTTAGTTTGTCTTCCACAAGAAACAGATGTCGCCGGTATAATCTCAGGGGTGGATAACTTTTCTCTGATCTCACTAAGATCTAGACCTGGATTGAACTTTCTCGAGGTTACTGATAATTCACCTAAGATCATACCTTGGGGGCCAGATGTTGATCGACCGCTTTGGTTTGTTTCTGATGATCTCCCACTCCCACCGGAACCGGGTTATGTTCCTTTAGAAGAGGACTTATGGATGGAGAACACATTGGAAGATGCTTTTGTAGAATGCTGTGTATGGAATTGGGTAAAACTTGAAGGCGTACAGCATCTTGATGCATTGAGTAAAGATTTCGTAGTCATAGACAGCTTCCGATTAAGTCGACCTGATCCTGGCAATGCTGAACAATTGATGGAGTACCGTCGGTCTGGTCTTTTCGAAGATGTTTATAATCGTAACAACCAGCATGAATACATATTACAATATTCTAAACCTCATCGTTATGCCAATAGATATGATATTCATGGCAATAATTTACAAGTAGATTCTCAACCAATTTCTAAATCGATTCTTAAAGCCAGCGTTAAGTTAGATCAACAGGTGTTCTATCAGTATTCAAATTTGGATTTCGGACCAGAAGAAGTTCATTCTTATGCCTTACTTCGAGCGCGTGGCCGACTCCAATATCACATTGAACAGATTGCCGAACCTAGTCTTCAAGAAAAATATGCAATTGCAAAGATGTTCGATGAGACACTTCATCCAGCAGCTACATTCTTTGATGTATTTTGGAGCCAAAATAGGCCAGGACCTCCTTATGGTTTGAAACTTTCTTCGAAACGAATTCAATCGAGTATTGTGATTTCGACAACTGCAATTAGCGTAAATGGAGAACATGTTCCTCGATTACTTGCTTCCAATTGGAGTCAGAATTTGAATGTTAAGTTTAAAAATTCAGCAAATATTTACAGAGACTTGTATGAAGTTTGCGGCGGTATTGGAGCACTTCCGTATCCGGTAATCAATCCGGATGAACTCACTCCAAATCCAGTTTTCGGAATAAACTCATTTCCAGTCCCTAATGAGAGTAATATTTTTGAGAGGTTAAATTCAAATTCAAATTGGCAAGGGGAAGTACTTGCCTCAATCCGCACTCTTGTTGAGTATGTTGAGCCCGGCAACCCCAATGCCTCTGATGCATTGATTTGGCTCGATCGTCTCGTTGCAGATGGAATCATTTTCTGGCTAAATCGCCTAACTGCTCAAGCCGGTGCTGGAGTCAGGCGAATGCGAATTGAGTTACAGGAGTCGCATTTGGTTAACCCCACCGACTATCCGAATCTCCATCCACTTCTTACCCAGGGGCCTGCTGTTCACCACTGGTCCAGATTTGTTGAGTCAGTGACCAATGGTCTTAATGTTCAGCAAGCCATTGAGAGATATGCAAACACAGTAGTTCCAATTTTTGTAAATGGAGATGGAAATGGAGTGGAGGTCTCATATCAGGGTGGTCCCATACTCTCTGCGATTCAAGAAGATGATATCTTCTTCAATACGAAATTGGTTGGCTGCTCACTTCTGCATGTGGAGGGAAATACTCGAATTCTTGCCTTGGGTAATTATCATCCTCTTATCCGAAATTTACTCGTTGAGGCTGAATGGCTCCCAGAAGCCTCTGAAAAACGAATACATGAGGTTCTTCTTCAAAATAGCTCAGCTGGCCAAAATCAAGCAGAGTTGTCAGAACGGTTCAGATGGCTTGAAGATGCAGTACAATCGTTGGAACCACCTGTTGAAGTTCGGCGTTCAAACGATGATAATGAATACATCCTAGGTCTACATTATGGGCCTAAGTGTCCTCGATTTTCAATTCAAGAAGGCATCTTAACATTACACCCTCCACGTGAACATGATTCACCGTTAGATATGGCGGAGGTTGAGGAATTATGGCTACTTATACATGATCTTTTAATTGGAAGCGGCCATGTGGGCTTAGACCGTTTGAATGAATTCCCCAATTTAATTGGCCCTTGGTCATGGCAGGATAATGATCATCTCCTGCGAGAGCAATTCATGGACACGTATTGTTCTCATCAAGGTAACTTTGCACAGAATGTATTCAATCAATATCTATCCGCAACCGAAGAGAATCTCGTCTCGTACCTCAATACAATTCGAGATATGTACATATCAAACAATCCAACTTTAATCGAGACCAAAAAAATGCTCAAATCGCTGATATATACCGAAGGCCACCCTTCGATGGTAGATGAGTTTGTTCGATCCACGACTTCGACCTACAAAAATACCTCGTTGACGAGGTGGAGTTTCGTACCTGCTGCTCAAAGAACTATGATGCTTGAATTCCGCAAACAATTTGTTTCGGGCAACATGAATTCTATGGGTGAATACCTGCTGCTTAACGGCATGGAATACGAGGCATTCGTCTCTGCAAACGGGCCCATATGTGTACTCGTGGACAACTTTGAACAACTCTTCCTTGAGAGTTTAACTAATACAGTGCGAGAGGACCCTGGAAATGAATGGATTTATGTGGACAATGTTGTCAATTTTGAAGGAAGTTTGCTACGAATGTGCTTCCATAAGGTTCATTTGATGACAGTGTTAGGTTGGTATATCGCTGGAGGGGTCTTGGATGCAGAATGACACTTATATCCGATTTGAGTCCGCTTCTGATCGAGAAGATTTACTTCCGCTGTTGTATAATATTTATGTTTTTGAGAGTCGAAAAGTTGGTGGCTCTCATGGTGGCACTCGCAAATTTTCTGATTGCATTTGGACCTATGAGGAGATAGAGCCTCACCTTTGTGCAAGCTTGGCTTTAGACCCAGCCGATATCAATGTACTCTTCCAACGGCTGGTAAGTTTGCTTACAGCTGCAGGTGTGCGTCAGATGTTAACCTTCACCCGAAGTGAGGTGCAGCATTTTATCACAAGATTGGCAGAACTAATTCGAACTACGGGCAATCTCCATGAATTCCAAAACCGAATAAATCAAGAAACTGATGATGAGCAAAAATTCAGCATCATTGAGGGCACTCAGTGGTACCCAATACTCCGTTACAGTGCTCCAAGATCACTCACGAAGAACGACTTACTCCTTAGATTGAATGCGAAATTGGCTGGCATGACTCATGTCTCTGATGAGGCTGGAGGGCATTCTGTAGAGCATGTCCTTGAAGATTTAACCCTAGTTTTAGATGCAATTGCCTTGATGCCGAAATATGTAGCCAATGGCGGATTAAGGTATTCTGAATTTCAAGT
>Ga0115004_10004556_pt1 | contig 11055 bp, 12 predicted proteins | sample ArcticOcean_MG_C_10_FD_88737 | JGI IMG/M metagenome (GOLD analysis project Ga0115004, IMG submission 88737) | Marine microbial communities from western Arctic Ocean - ArcticOcean_MG_CB11_90 | ecosystem: Environmental > Aquatic > Marine > Oceanic | place: Arctic Ocean: Canada Basin | collected... | reverse complement strand
TGATCCGGCGCTTGTTTGGGTTTTCAGGGCCGGCGCTCACGTCGGGGGCGGTTGGCAATGAGGGGCGCCGCACGGACGCGACTGAGCTTTCAAACTATCTCACCCAGGCTGACTCCGAGCTCGATATTGATGGGAATAACAAATCGGAAGCACTGACCGATGGCCTATTGCTGATTCGATATTTGCTTGGATTTTCGGGTGACGCGCTCATTGCTGGGGCAATTGGTGCGGGTGCTGCAAGAAACACGGCGGCGGCAGTTGCGGCTGACATCAAAGCCAGAATCCCGAGTGATGCGTAACCCGGTTTGCCGGCAAGCCGGTGGCTAGGTTGCCAGCGCCGCAGCAAATTAGAGCCAGGTGCCTAGGGCGGTTTTAGGATGCGTTCGTGTGCGCTAGGTGATTGCTGATCACTTCACTGCCGAGCGTTGAACCATCATTGTTGCCCAATGTAATGGCGGGCCAGCGACCATCCTTGAACATAAACAATACGGTCGCGCCTTGGGGCCCCGCCACAAGTGGGCCGTAACCTCGATTGGCTAAACCAATTCGAATATCGCCGGCAGTGTGCCAGGTCGCGCCGACCTTCTGGGTGCCGTCAACAATGATTTCGGTGTAGTCACAGTCGTGAGTGTGTGCTTCGGTATAGCAATTGGGTGGATAGAACACCTTAAAAACCGTGGGCGACGACGCGTCCGTCGGGTCGCCCACGCGATACATGCTGGTCACGATGCCAGAAGGTAATTCAATTTTATCAAGGTCGTCCCAATTGAAGGCCAAATGGCCTTTTCTTTGGAGTTCACTGGCAAGGGCGTTATCTGTTTTTGGGGGCATTGCAATTCCGATGAAATAGTTTCTCTAGGGTTATACGAGTCCTTGCCAAGAAGTTCAAGCCACGTTGTTAAAGGCCATCGGGATTGCACCAAAGCGGCCATTCGCCCAAGGGAGGGCTGAGCGACTCAAAATAGAGATGACCCGATGCTGGCCGCCAGCATCGAGGCCAGGACTCAGTCGCCCAGGTGCGTTTCACCAAAGTCGAGGATGGCGTTTAAGACGGGTCGAAGGGATTGCCCTAAATGTGTTGGAACATATTCGAATCGCTCGGGCTTGGTTTGATAAGCGATTTTTTCGAGCATGCCGATCGATACCAACCGTTTGAGCCGCTCGGATAACAGGTTTGTTGGAATGTTCTCAGGGCACTTCGCAAAGTTTGCATAGGTGCGGCACTCGAAAACTAAGGCATCCCGCATGATGACCAAGGTCCACTTGTCACCGAATAAATCAAGGGTGCGCGCAATGGGGCAAGACGATCGGAATGCACGCGCGGGCTGGTTCGTTAGCCTGGCGCCCGGCGCGATTGCGGTGTGGTCTTCTTTTCTGTCATTTTTTTTCATTTTTTTATCGCTTTTACCGTCTATTTTAGCGGCGCCAGGCGCCGAGCCGAATCGCCGCCGCAATGACCAAGGCATAAGCGGTCATCGCGAGGGCTGCGGCGTAGTAAATGCCTTGCAGGCCAAGGCCCATCGTGTGCGCCAAAAAAACGGCGCCAAAGCCGGCCAACAAGACTCTTAATATGGTCGCCGCCACCGGCCACAACATAAAGCTCGCCCCTTGTGAGGCAAAATAAAGCGACATGCCTAGGCCCTGAAAAAAGAAGAAGGGCCCGACGATTTGAATATAGTGCGTTGCAGACGCGATGATTTCTGGGTCATCGGTAAACGCGGTAACCCAAACCTCGGGGAACAGCGCCAGCACCACGCCGACAAGACCTGCGATGCCGCTCGCGCAGGCGCCCCCGATCCAAGCGATGCGTTCAGCGCGAGCGATATCGCCCGCGCCAATACTCATGCCAACCAATGAGGTCATTGCGGCGCCAAAGCCAAATACAAGCGGAATGATCAGAAATTCAACCCGGGAGCCGATGCCGTACCCCGCAAGCGCCGCATCCCCAAAGGTGCCAACCAGCGCGGTTAGAATCAGAACCGTTGAAACCGTCAGTAGCGGTGAAAGCGACGCGGGTAAGGCAACCTTTAAAATATCTTCAAAATTCGCTTTTGAAAAAACGAGTGCCGACAGCCGCAGTTTGACCAAGCTCGAGCCAGTACGAAGCTGAAAAAGTAAAACCCCGCTAACGACAGCGCCTGAGACGAGCGCCGATACGGCTGCGCCGGTGATCCCCAGTTTAGGCAGGCCAAACGCGCCTAAGATTAAACAACCGGATAATGGAATTTGGATCAGCGCGCCCAGCATCATTGCGGCCGCGGGTAACTGCATACTACCCATGCCGCGGAAAATGGCGGTGGTGATGCCGGTGCTCCAGATCAATACACCGCCGCACAATAGCAGGAAGGTGTAAGCATAGGCCTGCGCGAGCACATCGCCATCGCCGCCGAGCAGTCGTAAGAAGGCCGCCCCGCCGAGGCTAAATAAGGCGAGTAGCAAGAGGGCGCCGGCAATGCCGAGGGCCAGGGCGTGCCAGAGTAGCTGCTCGGCCCGAGCGAGGTCGCCCGCGCCAACAGCTCGAGCGATGGCGGAGGCAACCGCGCCGCCCATCGCGCCACCCGACATGGTTTGGGTCAGCATCAGGAAGGGGAATGCCAGCGCAATCGCCGCAAGCGAGACCGAGCCAAGCTGGCCAATAAACCAAACTTCGGCGAGGCTGACGGATCCTTGGACCAAAAAAGCGATGGTGCTGGGCGCTGCCATACGCAGCAATAAGGGCAGGGGTGGCGCCGTGAGCAGGTGTTGGGTTTTCGGGTCCATGAGGCCTCGATGTAACAGGGATTGGCGCAGCATAGTTACTTTAATAAGCAAAGCAACTTGAAGCGTTCGGGCCGCAGCCTTGTTGGTACCGGCAGTGAGAGCTTCGATTGCCGCCCACAGGCAATTGATTTATCCGCACACGTTCGAACAGTTGGCATGGGCTGCGCGCTTGCCGTCAACCTGAGCCAATAATTTAACCGCAGGGGGCCGCCCGGAAATGGTTAAATCTTTGACCGGTCATGACGCGAACTGGGGCGCCTTTGTTTCGTTCAAATCGTGCTCGGATGCCCGGGCTGATTGGGTCGCGATGGTCTCAGAGAGGTTGTCGTCATGGGGTCTCGACAACGCGAGACGGTGGTCCGTTTTTAGGGATAACGGTTCGCCGAACGAGCCAGAGCGTCAGGGCGCAGCAGTATGCGCTGATCCCTGACAACGGCGGCCCTTCAATCATCCCCAGACATCTTCGCCTGTGGATTCGGCGTCGAACAAACGGTTTAAATCGTGGGTCAGCGTTTTCTCGACCGTTAATTGCATCATGTGTCGGTCAGGGGCATCGAACTTTTCGATTTCCTTTAGGAGGCGCGCCTCGGTTGGGGGCTCGCTGCCGGGCCGCATACTCAGAAAAGACTTGGTAAATTCGCGCAACAGGGCATCATCTTTGGTGATGGTGATCGTCCCGCGGAGTGTGACCTGGCGGCCAATGTTGCCGGGCTCCCAAATGCAGAAGCAGGCCGATGGATTCCGCCGCCAGGCGTGGTATTTGGCGCGGTTGGTGGTTGAGGTGATGGTAATAACGCCGTTGACGACGCGATACAACATCACGGCCGATGCGGGTTTATGATCTTTGGTAACCCAGGAAACCACGGCATGGGTCGCGTCGTTGATAATCTTTTCGACCGCGTCATCATTAATCGTAAAGGGTTCGATATTTCGCCGGGTAAACCATTTCGGCCGGGTGGTGTCTTCGCTCAAACTGTTGCTCCCTGATGCCATCATTGAGAAAAACTGAATGTTATCATATGGGTCTGGACGAGGGGCTGATTCACTGCGCGGAAAAAACGGCAATTCGAGTTGAGTCAACCGAGTCGCCCGCACACTGGCCTGCTGCCTGCTGCCCTCTCGGCGGCAAAGGGCATCGGTTAGAATGCACATAATGCGCAACCTAAAACATCATTGTTGGATGCACCTTCTATCAAAAATGAGGCGGGCCCTTGATTCAGCTCGGTGCGTTAATGACGGAGTCAGACGAATATGAGTTCGAAGACGAACCGGCTCGATCGCTTTATTCGTCAGAATAGTGATTTCTCGCTTTCGGATACGCGGTTGCTGATCGCGCAGAAACGAATTGTTGTTGATGGGTGCCTGGCGGAATCGATCCAGCAACGGGTAACAGAATTCACTGAAGTGGTGTTGGATGGCAAGGCCTTGAATCTTTCGAAGCCTGTTTATCTTATGCTGAATAAGCCCGCGGGCGTGGTAAGTGCAACGAAGGACGCGAAACATGCGACGGTCCTCGATCTCATCCAGCACCCTCTGAAGGACCAACTACACATCGCGGGCCGACTCGACCTCAACACAACCGGGCTCATGCTCTTGACCAACGATGGCGCCTGGTCCCGAAAGATCAGTTTGCCCGAGACAAAATTGCGTAAGACCTACGAGGTGGTGCTGGCAAAGCCGATAACGCAGGACTATACCGCGACCTTTCGGGCTGGGATCTATTTCGCCTATGAAGACCTAACCACCCAGCCAGCAGAACTGGAGATTCTTACAGACCACACTGCACGGCTCTCTTTAGTCGAGGGAAAATATCATCAGGTGAAGCGGATGTTTGGTTTCTTTCAAAACAAGGTGCTCGCCCTGCATCGCGTTGCGGTTGGCCGCCTGACCTTGGCGGGACTTGAGACAGGCGACAGCCGTTTGCTCACCCAACAAGAAATAAAAGGCGAATTAATAGATTGAAAGCGGGTTGTGATCGGGATGACAGCCCTCGGGGGCCGAACCCGTGCTGTCCGGTGTTGTGCTCGCCCTAAGGGTTGGATCGTTTGATTAAGGCAAAGCCGCGGCTTTATCAATGCAACAGTATCAGCACGTTCCTGTTCCCGAACGGCAAGCAGCGCTTCCGCTATGCGTTTTGCTTGAAACAGACTTCAATAAATCGATGATTTGTGGGGGCGCGAGCGCGATCCGAACAATGTTTTCCGAAAAATGTGCCGCGCCCAGCAGGTATTAACGACTCGTTGCGGCAAAATAGGGTAAGTTGGCACTTTTATCATACCCTCATCCCAGGATGACTCGGGTTTCATTCACTCACGATGGCGTGTAGGTCTTTATGGCGATTCATTGGTATCCAGGACACATGCACAAAGCAACACGCGAGATGACCAAAATCTTGCCGGAGGTTGATCTTGTAATCGAACTGCTGGACGCGCGATTGCCCGTCAGCAGTCAAAACCCGGTGATCGCGAAACTTAGGCACAACAAGCCCTGCATCAAAATTTTGAGCAAATCGGATCTGGCGGATCCAAAAACCACCGCTGCTTGGCAAAGCCACTTTGAGCAGGATGCTTCGGTGAAAACGCTTCAAACTACATTGGATCAGGCGGACAAGGCGCAAAAGGTGATTCGTTTGTGCCATGCGCTGGTGCCCACAAAGGTTTTAGACAACCTCAAAATTGTAGCGATGGTGGTAGGCATTCCCAATGTGGGGAAATCAACGCTGATTAATGCCTTGGCCGGACGCAAAGTGACGAAAACCGGGGATGAACCCGCTATAACGAAGGCTCAGCAGCGGATTAAACTCGATGAAGGCATTACCTTGCTGGATACGCCAGGCATCCTTTGGCCAAAGATTGAAAATGAAAACAGTGGCTATCGTCTGGCAGCAGCAGGCGCTATTAGAGACACTGCGATGGGCATCGAAGACGTTGCCTTTTACCTCGCCGATTACCTCATTAAACGCTACCCAGAAAACCTTAAAAACCGTTATGACCTGGTGTCGGTGCCAGAGACCGAAATCGAATTCATCGAATTGATGGGCGCGCGCCGTGGCTGTCTGAGCGCCGGCGGCCGGGTTGATTTGGAAAAAGCCTCGGCAATTCTGGTCAATGAGTTTCGGGCTGGCATGCTGGGTCCAATCACGCTGGAAACGCCTTCGATGATCCTTAAAGAAGACGTGATTGTTGCCGAATTAAAACAAGCCAAAGTCGAAAGGGATGAAGAAAGAAAACGCAAATTCCGTTTGGGCCGTCGGGATTCCGAACAAAAATAGATCGCGGCGATTAAGCCGGTGGAAATCGTTGAGGCGGTTCTATCGCATTTTTGTGGTGAGTAACGCTTGCCTAACCCTGCAGTTCCGTCTGCTGACATAACGTTGCTCGAAGGCGCGCGTTTTTTGCGTAGATGATGCCTTGTGTTTGAGCATGGCATTCTTGTGAATAGCGGTTAAAAATCCTCGGAAGCGGAATGAAGGCCCAGTATCGGGCCTTTCTGCGTTTTAAAGCATGACGCGGCTCTAAAAGAACCTGCCAAATCTTGATCAAGACAAATTACCAGACAATTTCTTAGTTTGATTTTAACTGCTAGTCTAATGGTGAGCGGGAGAACCCAACCTAAAGATTGGAGTAATGATGAAAAAGCTAATAATGAAAAAGCTAATAATGAAAAAGCTAATGATGATGGTGGTGCTATTGTCCCTTATAGGGGCCTGTGCGCAGGAGGAAAGCGCAGCAGTGTCCAGTAATGCCGTGGAAGCGGTGGAAGCCGTGGTCGCGGACGCCGTAACTGAATTACCACCGGCGACGCCTGCTGCGTATTACGAATATTTGTATTGTAAAGATGGACCGAACTACAGCCCGGACGCTTTCTGGGCCATGTTAAAGGATTGGAATGGGGTTATTGATGCTTTGGACGCGCAACCGACCGCGGCTTTTGGTTATTCGCCTAGGGGCTGGGAGAACGAAAACTTCGACAAACTTTGGGTCATGCGTTGGGCTGATAAAGCGGCCATGGAAGCCGGTTGGGCGGCCTATGTCGCGAATGATTCGCAATCTAAGGTCGATGCGATGCACCCCGGGGTTCTCTCATGCGGCGCGGTTCCAAGCACCGATCGCTTTGGTTGGACAGCGTATGTGCCGCGCGATATGCCGGATGCGTTCGACCCAACCAACTCACCGTATTATTTAACCAATGAGATTTGTGCGTTCAATGAAGGTAAATCGGCAGACGATATGCGCCGTGTGATCCGGGACCAATTTTTGCCTGAACTTGATGTTAGCGCGGCAGCGAATCCGGATTCGACCTATTGGTTTCGGGTAGAGGCGGCTGATTTTGTCTCGAATCCGGATATGAAAATCGACACCAATTGGGTCAACTTTTGGCAAACAGCGGAAGAGGGTGAGGCTTCGGCTAAAACCTTTGAGACTTCAGAGGCCGGAAAAGCCATTCGGGCTGCGTTTTACGAGGTCTCAACGTGTCAACCGATACGGGCATGGGATGGATGGTTACTGAGAGCCCCTGCGGCGGCAGCTGCAGAATAAAGCGGCCAATTGGTAAAGGTGCAAAAGGAGCAAGACCATTGGGCTTGCTCCTTTTTATTTTCCGGATCCGAGCTTCAGGGTTTGCACGTGCGGGTTGAATTATTTTTGGCGCGAGTTTCTATGAAATACTAGTGGCTTACCAGTGCGATCAATCGTGTTTCCTGGGAGTAAATGGAAAAACGGCTGAGCATCAAACCTGATTGAATCGACGAGCGTTTTGTAAGCCAATGTCCAAAAAGAGGGCAAAACGATGCGCTGGCTCGATCGCGATGAAATTGTAACAAACGAGTTATCAGCAGCCTTCAAGCGGTACTGTGAGGCCTGAAAATCTGGCGAGCGCAATTTTAGGTGTCGCCTGTTAATCGATACGAAACCCAATTGCGCTCGTAGACTTCAGAAGCTAAGCGAGAGGCGCGGTTTGTGGCTAAGGTAAGAAAAGACTTTATTGAGAGTGAGTTGTCTCGAATTGTGGAGATGGCTTGGGAAGACCGGACGCCGTTCGAGGCCATTGAACGGACTTTTTCGCTGAACGAGGCTGCCGTTATTCGGGTGATGCGCTCGCAGATCAAAGCCAGCTCCTTTCGGTTATGGCGCCAACGCGTTACCAGTCGAAAAACAAAGCACTTAATGCTGCGTTCGTCGGAGGTCTCCCGAGGCTACTGCGCCACGCAGTACAAGCAGCGGTAGCCTGAAATTAAAAATTTAAAAAAAGAGCGTCGACAAATGCATCAAGGTCGTTGGCAGATTATGCTCAATCTTTTTAGGGGCTTTTGATCTTCCCGAGAATGCGAATTAAACCAATCCTCTGGCCGTCTAATGGACTGCGGTCTGTGCAGTTCCGCAGCACGATTTTAGCTAGAACTAATTACTTCTAATTGAATGCAGGGGTTGTTTTCCGGCTAAGTTAATCGCGACCGCCCGGATTTGGTTCTGCAGATAGCGCTCAAAAATGGGTTTTTGTTGTTTGGATAAAGTTGGCTGCAGCGCTTCTTCGAAAGTACGCCAGTGGAACTTCTTGGCGCGGTTTATTTTTTTTTCGAGGCCAAAGCCGCCACGTTGGGTGATTTTGTGGACGTCCGCTTGTATAGCCCTCAAGGCAGTTCCTAGCGCCTCTTGTAGCAGAGCGCGTTGGGAGGGGCTTAGTCTTAGCGCCACAAGATCTCGGACAACCGCTTCTGTCATCCATGCGGGTTGAACCGGTGCCCTTGAGTCTGCCAAGGTAAAAGCGTTAACGGTAAGGCTGAGCAATCCGACAAGAAAGATCTGTAACAGGTTGGTCATTTCGGTGCTTGTTCAAGCATTTGAACCCTAAACTTAGCAGTTAGGTTTTTGGGGTGCAACCGACCCGAGTCCCGATTTTCTTTGCTTCCATCATACGGACCTGCTGATCATCGACCACAGGGTGCTAACTTATAAGGACTAACATCGTTCCAGATTTGGGTCGTCAACCTAAATGCTTAACCGCATCTCGCGCTGTGCGGCATAATACGCAGGCTGCCGTCCGCCTGGCAGAAAAACTGCGCCGTTATGATGTTGGGCGTCGATTGTGATCTTTACTAGGCAGGCTTGCCATGGATTGATCCTTGAATCAGCTTCGAGACCCGTATTAAATCGGCAAGGAGGGTATTTTGGGTTGGATAGAAGCTATAGAAGCTATAAGTGTACGAGGTTAAAAAAGGTGGAAGGCGCGATATGACGCACAACCGCATCATCGCCTCGACTAGGCAGTGGGTAGAAACCGTTGTTGTGGGGCTGAAACTGTGTCCCTTTGCTGATCGTGAACTACGGTACAGTCGGGTTCGCTTTACCGTTACTAACGCTGAAACCGAGGCTGAATTGCTGATGGCGCTGCACTCGGAACTCAGCTTGCTGATCAATGATGCAACGGTCGAGACCACCTTGCTCATTCATCCTCAAACGTTGTTGGATTTCTACGATTTTAATGACTTTTTACAGGTCGCCGACGCGCTTTTAATCGATCTTGCCCTGGATGGGGTTGTGCAAATTGCCAGTTTTCATCCGGAGTATCAGTTCGAGGGCACAGCGCCCGATGAGGTTCAGAATTACACCAATCGTTCTCCAAGCCCGATGCTGCACTTGATTCGGGAAGACAGTCTTGCACGGGCGATTGCGGAGTATCCGGATGTTGAGCAAATTCCTGCGCGCAATGTGGCCCTAATGCAAGCGATGGGCAGCACAAAAATGCGGGCGCTATTGGCGGGATGCATCGAAATAAATTCGAGACAGTCTTAGCGGGCCTTGACGTCGATAGCGCCTTATCTGCTTTTTGGGTCAAAGGGTTCACTGGATAGTGACCTTTGCCTGCTGCGACGCGAGATATTACAGGGCGGCGCCAAATTCAATCAAGATTCCGTCGGGCCCCTCGATGAACATCACGACCGCAAGCTCTCCAACGTTATAGGGCTCGGTATGAATTGCGCCGCCGCGGGCAAGGATTAACGCGCGAGCTGCCAGGACATCCCGGATTACCAGTTGCAACAGGCTCATGCCCATCATCTCATGCGGCATTCCGACGATCGCTGGTTGAGACGGGGAAACGTGCCAAAGGTTTATGGTGCTCTGGCCAAGGAGATATTGATGCGGCTCAGCATCGGTTTGGATCGGCGACATGCCCAACATTTCTTGCAGAAACTGGCCGCTCGCCGCCAAGTCAGACACCCCTAATCCAAATTCCATTCGCACGAGATCTGGGTCTGTCGGCTCGTCTGTTATGAAGGCAATCTCAATGTGGTTGCCTTCAAAATCCTGAAGCGCGTAACGCGTGTTTTCTGAGTTCCCAGATAACGCGGTGGGTGCGGGCAACCCATAGACCGCGAGGCGGGAAAACACCGATTGGCGCCTTGATTCTGGTAAGACGAGCGTTAAACAGCGGATCCCTCTGACCGTGGTTAGATTATTTTCTACGTGCGTGCTGCTTTGATTTGTCACGATGAATTTCAGTTCTGTGGCGCCGCCATGATAGCGCAGCATGTAGCGCCCGCCTGGAAGTTCAACATTTGGGATTCGTCGCAGGCCCATGATATCGCCATAGAACTTTTCAATGGCCGGGCCGTTGGACACTGAAAATACAAGATTCAGGTGATCTTGAATAAGCCCTAAAGGCAGGTCGGTTGGCTTGATCATGTTGCTGCCTTCACAAAGCTAGGTTTTTTGATAGGCCGAATTCTACAGCACGAAGAGGTCGAATCAATAAATCTTGGTTTCATCACTTTAATGAGCCCCGAGATTGGGCACAGCTCGAAGGGCTAAGCTGGCTAAAGATGCCTCTTATTGTGTTTTAGTGGTACTGAGGGTTCTTGTGCTGGTATTACCTGCTCAGACTCCTCGGCTCGCAACCGCGGTGCCTTCGTAAATTGGGCGCGTCATGTATAAAGCGATTTTGTGCTGATCCCCAGTCGTTCAGCGACTTCACTGACCGCATAACCACGCTCGACAACCTGCGCCACAGCATCCTGCTTAAACTCATCCGTAAATTGAATCCCTTTGCTCATATCCATCTCTCCTTGGTGCCAAAATTACCAAGCAAAGCGTCTATAAATCTAGGGGCTTGCCAGTCGCAAGAAGTTGAAGAATGGCTGACGGAGTATCGCAAAGCTGAAGAAGATAACTCTGATGACGTCCCGTTCTAGCAGGAGTATAGACATCACTATATAGTTTCCAGATTTGCTTCCGGTACTTCCCAACTTCCTAAAATAGAATTAATATCATCAAAACTAAAATTTTATCGCCATGCCTT
>Ga0115004_10004553_pt1 | contig 11059 bp, 10 predicted proteins | sample ArcticOcean_MG_C_10_FD_88737 | JGI IMG/M metagenome (GOLD analysis project Ga0115004, IMG submission 88737) | Marine microbial communities from western Arctic Ocean - ArcticOcean_MG_CB11_90 | ecosystem: Environmental > Aquatic > Marine > Oceanic | place: Arctic Ocean: Canada Basin | collected... | reverse complement strand
CTAATATTGATATGATTTTAGATGGTGATTTTATCCGGGATGATCGAATGTTAATCGATACTAGAATTATTAGATCTGATAAAGTAATTTATGAATCTTTATCGTTAAATGATGTTGTCATCAAAAGTGGATTAAAATTAATTGAACTAGAAGTTTTCATTGATGGTCGCTTTGTGCATACACAAAGATCGGATGGCATAATTGTTAGTACGCCTACAGGCACAACCGCATATGCTTTGTCCGCAGGAGGGCCTATTCTCCACCCCAATTTAGATGCAATCTCTATAGTACCAATTAGCCCCCATACCTTAAGTAACAGACCTATTGCTGTTAGCGGAAACAGTGAAATAGAAATTAAAATAATTCATATGGATGAGGCCTATGCCAGTATTGATGGGCAAATCAAGTTTCCTTTGGATCTAATAGACCGGATTGAAATTAAAAAAGCAAAGCAATGTATATCAATTCTTCACCCAAGTAATTATTGTTACTTTGAAATGTTAAGAAATAAGTTGAATTGGGGCTAGGTTCAAATTATGCTTGAAAATCTATCCATCAAAAATTTTGTTATTGTTGACCAGCTTGAATTAAATTTTGAGGGTGGGTTTACTTCGCTCACTGGAGAAACAGGAGCTGGTAAGTCGATACTTATTGACGCTTTATCATTGGCATTGGGAACTAGAAGTGAAACAGGCATTGTCAGAAATGGTTGTGATAAGTCAGAAATTTCAGCCACTTTTAATATCTTAAATAATCATGCTGCCACCGAATGGGTCAATGATCATGATATGGGCTTGGATGGAGATTTACTTCTTAGACGAGTGATATTTTTAGATGGCAGGTCTAAAGCCTATATTAATGGTTCTTCTGCCACTATAAATCAATTAAGAGAGCTTGGAGAATTACTAGTAGATATTTACAGTCAGAACTCTCACCATTCTCTTTTAAAAGCATCTACTCAGAGAGATATTCTCGATGATTTTTCCCATCTTAAAGATAATGTAGACCTAGTTATGGGACTATATAAAGCATGGCATCAATTATTTCTAGAGCATCAAAATTACGAAAAAAATCGAGAGTCATATCAGCTGGAGTTAAATGAATTAAATGAAAAATTAAGCCATTATCAAACGCTCGAATTTTCATTGGAGAATTGGGAGCATGTTCAAAAGCAACACAAGGCATTAAATAATCGCACAGAAATAAGTGTGGGCACTCAAAAAATATTAGCTATTCTCAATAGCGAAGAATCATTAGCTATTAATGAACAGCTTTCTGATTTGAATAGCCATTTAACAGACTTAGTTCAGCTTGATGATTCATTAAATATTCATGTTAAGACATTAGAGGTGGCGACAGTAGAGATTGAAGAGATGGGGAGGGAATTGACTCGTTATGCTCAATCTTTAGAAGATAATCATGAATTACAGAAAGAGATTGAAGATAAAATTCAATTAACATTCGATTTTCTGAGAAAGTATCGATTAAAGCCTGATGAGCTAGAGGAGGCCAGTCAATTATGGCAAGAGAGAATTACACTTTTAAGTCAGATTTTAGGCGAGTCTGGCATTGAGGCTGCTCTAAATAAAGCAAAAAATGACTATGATAAAGCTGCATCAGAACTATCTCAACTAAGGATTGCTGCTTCAAAAACTCTAAGTAATGAAATTACAGGTAAATTAAAGCAACTCTCATTTACCCATGGGAAATTCGTAGTAAATTTAAAGTCAACTGAAGCTAGTCAATTTGGAAATGAGCAGGCTGAATTTTTGATATCAACCTATCTTGGTGCAGAGCCCAGACCAATTCAAAAGGTTGCCTCAGGAGGTGAGTTATCCAGAATTAGTCTTGCAATTAGAGTGTGTTCTATTGCAGATACAAATATACCTTCAATGATTTTTGATGAGGTTGACGTAGGCATTGGGGGTGGAGTTGCTGAAATAGTTGGAAAATTACTAAAATCATTGGGTGAGTCTGATGATCGACAAATTTTTGTAATCACTCATCTGCCTCAGGTGGCCGCTCAGTCTAGTATTCATTTTAAAGTTTCAAAAACTCAAGTTAATAATCAGACTATTAGTCATATTGAAAAACTTAGTGAACAGACTCGTATTGACGAGATTGCCCGTATGCTTGGGGGGGTTGAGATTACAGCCACAACAATGGAGCACGCCAAAGAGTTACTTGGCTGACCCATGACACTTAGCAATATTTTCCAAGCCACCTGATCGGCAATTACAGGGTTTTTTCGTACAATCTGCATATATATATAATGCATGCTCTATAATTTTAAAACCATTTTTTTCGGCAACTATATTTTGTCGATTTTCAATTTCCTCATCAACGAATTCTTTAATAAACCCGCATTGCAGACACACAATATGATCATGATGGGACTTTTGATTAAGTTCAAAAATAGCTTTACCACTTTCGAAATGATGCCTAATTAATAGGCCTGCTTGTTCGAATTGGGTAAGTACTCGATAAATCGTCGCAAGACCAACCTCTTGCCCAGTGCCTATGATTACTTTGTATATATCTTCTGCTGATAAATGCTTCTCTTTTGAATTTTCAAATATGCTGAGGACTTTTAATCGAGGGAGCGTTGCTTTTAATCCCGTTTGTTTTAGATTAATAGAATCTACCATAGTGCATTTCTCCAATTTTAAATAAACACAATAATCACATGGTATATTATCAACCTTTGCAAATAAAGTCATATCTATGAGATTAGCAATAATTCTATCAATTTTTTTAATGTCATGTAGCCTTCAGAATTCAGTGCCTGATTTCCTTCCTAAGGTCTATAAAATGGATATTAAACAAGGCAATGAGATAGATTCTGAGATGCTCCTTGAATTAAAACCAGGCATGACCAAATCTCAGGTTAAATTTGTTTTAGGGACCCCATTGATTCAGGACAGCTTTCATAATCAACGCTGGGATTATCTTTATGTACTTAGAAGAGAGGGGAAATTGCTAGAAAAGCGTCATGTTATCCTTAATTTTGAAGAAGATTTATTAAGGAATATTACTGGCGAAGTTATTCCTCAGGATAATGATAAAAATTTGGTTACTACGGAAAAATTTGATGACTTAGTCCTTAGTGAGGATAAAAATAAAAATAAAAATAAAAGTGATGCTGTTGAATCGTCGTGGATAAAAAAATTCAAATTCTGGGGAAATGATACGAATATTACGGATGATAAAAATACCAATGATGAAAAAAAATCTAACACTAAAGCAGTTGAAAAATTAAATAATAATGCCGACCTTATACAAAAGATTGATGTGACAGAGTCAATGAATGAAGCAGTAAAGGCTGATATAAAAAATAATGATGCAGAAGATTTATCAGGCGATAATTTGAATGATAAGAAAATACTATCAGAAGACAAAGACGTTATAATAAATCCGAAAACAGATGCAAAAGAGTTGGATTACTTTAAATTGCTACTAGAGAAAATTGGATTTTAATATGATAAAGCCTATTAGGATAGTTATTGTTGGTGCTACTGGAAAAATGGGGCAAACCTTAATCCAGGAAATTTTTAATGACAAAAGTTTGCATCTATCTGCTGCAGTAGATGGAGCTTCAAGTTCTTTTCTTGGAAGTGACGCTGGTTCTTTGTTGGGCCTTAAGACGGATATTTTAATCTCAAAAGAATTAACACATAGCCATACTGAAAGTGACATACTAATTGACTTCACAAGACCTGAGGCCAGTCTTGCATATTTAGATTTTTGCCTCGCACACAATATTAATTATGTTTTAGGGACGACTGGTTTTAATGAGGATGAAAAAAAGAAAATTCATGATGCTGCAGAAAAAATAGCGATATGTTTTGCTCCTAATATGAGCGTAGGCGTAAACCTATTAATTTCTCTTGTAGAAGCTGCAACAAAAGTCCTACATAATGAATTTGATATTGAGATTATTGAGGCTCATCATCGACATAAAGTAGATTCTCCTTCAGGAACTGCGTTACGACTTGGCGAGGCTGTAGCAAAATCTGCTGGCCTATCTCTTAAAGAAAATAGCATCTTTCATCGTGAAGGAAATATGACCCCTAGGAAAGCTACAGAAATTGGTTTTTCAACGATCCGTGGTGGCGATATTGTGGGAGACCATACCGTTCTATTTGCTGGAGACGGAGAGAGAGTTGAGCTTACTCATAAGGCTAGCAGTCGTAAAACTTTCGCTAAAGGCGCAATTCGCGCCGCAAAATTTATTACAGACAAAAATTCTGGGTTATTTGATATTTTAGATGTATTAAATTTAAAAAATATTGATTAAATATTGTTATTTAAATTGAAGTAAATCCTCGATTACTTTATAATCTTGAGATCGGGAGAACCTGAATCCACCCGTTTTTTTATCTAGTCAAAATTACCTTGGGAGTGTTTCTTGTCGAGTAGAATGCCGGCCATCTTAGTGCTTGCAGACGGAACAAAGTTTCGAGGTTATTCAATTGGTGCAGAGGGTAAAGCTTCTGGGGAAGTTGTTTTTAATACAGCCATGACAGGATACCAAGAAATCCTAACCGACCCCTCATATACAGAGCAACTTGTTGCATTAACTTACCCCCATATTGGCAACACTGGTATTAACGAAGAAGATGGCGAGTCGAATAAGATTTTTGCGAAAGGGTTAATTATTCGCGATCTACCTATAATTGAATCAAATTTTAGAAGTACACGCTCACTCTCGGATTTTTTAGTCTCTGAAAAAATAGTCGCAATTGCAGGAATAGACACTAGGCAGCTCACTAGACATATAAGAATAAATGGAGCACAACCTGGATGTATAGCTGCCGGTAGCTTTAATGAAGAAGATGTAGCTCGGTACGCGAATAAATTTCCAGGCTTATCAGGAATGGATCTCGCAAAAGTTGTCTCAACTAATAAAGCATATTTTTTTGATGAAGGGGAATGGGCTTTAGGTTCTGGCTTTGAGAGTACTAAAAAAACTTCATATAATGTTGTTGCTTACGATTATGGAGTCAAAAAAAATATATTAAGAATGTTAGTTTCTAGAGGATGTCGGGTAAATGTCGTACCAGCCAATATGCCTGCAGATGATGTGCTTGCGCTTAATCCAGACGGTGTTTTCTTGTCAAATGGACCTGGAGATCCAGAGCCTTGTGATTATGCCGTTAAAAATATCCAGACTTTAATTGATAAAAGTATCCCTATTTTTGGTATTTGTCTTGGGCATCAACTTCTAGGCCTAGCAAGCCATGCCAAAACTCTCAAGATGAAATTTGGTCATCATGGAGCTAATCATCCAGTACAAGACTTAAAAACTGGAAAAGTCTTTATCACTAGCCAGAATCATGGTTTTTCAGTGGATGAACATTCATTGCCGGCTAATCTTAAGGCTACACACCGATCACTTTTTGATGGTTCGCTTCAGGGAATTTCAAGAACAGATTGTCCTGCTTTTAGTTTCCAAGGCCATCCAGAAGCAAGTCCTGGCCCTACTGAGACGAACTATCTCTTTGATAATTTTATTAAATTGATGATTAAGGCGAAGAAAAAACAATGACAAAGCGTAAGGATATAAAATCAATATTAATCATTGGGGCGGGACCAATTATTATTGGGCAGGCTTGTGAGTTTGACTATTCAGGTGCACAGGCATGCAAAGCATTGAAAGAAGAAGGTTATCGCGTCATTTTAGTAAACTCTAATCCTGCAACTATCATGACTGACCCGGAATTGGCAGATGCAACATATATTGAGCCCATTCAATGGCAAGTTGTGAGTAGGATTATAGAAAAAGAGAGGCCCGATGCAATCTTACCTACAATGGGAGGCCAAACAGCTTTGAACTGTACATTGGATTTGGATAAACATGGTGTGTTAAAGAAATTTAACGTTGAATTAATTGGGGCGTCAAAAGAATCTATAGATAAAGCAGAGGATCGACAAAAATTCAAGGAAGCGATGGGCCGCATTGGTCTGGCCTCCGCACGATCAGTAATTGCTCACAGTATGGAGGAAGCAATTCAGGTTCAGGCTGGAATTGGATACCCTTCGATTATTAGACCTTCTTTTACTATGGGTGGGAGTGGGGGCGGTATTGCTTATAATAGAGAGGAGTTTGTAGAGATATGTGAGCGTGGATTAGATGCCTCACCTACAAATGAATTATTGATAGAAGAATCCTTGTTAGGTTGGAAAGAGTACGAAATGGAGGTTGTAAGGGACTCTAAAGATAATTGTATTATTATATGCTCGATTGAAAATTTAGATCCAATGGGGGTTCATACCGGAGATTCTATAACCGTTGCTCCAGCGCAAACATTAACCGATAAAGAATATCAAATTATGCGAACAGCATCGATTGATGTTTTAAGAGAGATCGGTGTTGATACCGGTGGGTCAAATGTCCAGTTTGCGATTAACCCGGAAGATGGACGCATGGTAGTTATTGAAATGAACCCAAGAGTTTCAAGATCGTCCGCTCTCGCTTCAAAGGCAACTGGTTTCCCGATTGCAAAAATTGCTGCAAAATTAGCTGTAGGCTTTACATTAGACGAGTTAAAAAATGATATTACTGGTGGTCAAACACCCGCATCTTTTGAACCTACAATAGATTATGTTGTTACTAAAATTCCCCGATTTGCGTTTGAAAAATTCCCACAAGCTGACTCCCGTTTAACGACGCAGATGAAGTCTGTGGGTGAGGTTATGTCTATTGGAAGAACTTTTCAGGAGTCATTTCAAAAAGCCTTACGAGGGTTAGAAACTGATGCAGACGGTTTAGTAGAATACTCAAGCAATATTGACGAAATTATAAAAGAGTTAAGAGAGCCTGGGCCTAATCGTATTTGGTTTGTTGGAGATGCTTTTAGAGCTGGATTATCAATTGATGATGTATTCCAACACTCAAAAATTGATCCGTGGTTTTTACATCAAATTAGTGATTTAGTTACAACTGAGGAAGAGATAAGAAAAATTTCAATTTCATCATTAAATGAAGAACAAATTTTTAATATTAAGAGAAAAGGTTTCTCAGATAGCCGTATCGCTTTTCTAATGGGCTGTGTGGAGGCAGAAGTTCGTAATTATAGGTATTCAATAAATCTACATCCCGTTTATAAAAGGGTGGATACTTGTGCAGCAGAATTTGAAACAAAAACAGCCTATCTGTATTCAACATACGAAGAAACTTGTGAGTCTGAGCCTTCTGATAATAAGAAGGTTATTATTATCGGTGGCGGGCCTAATCGTATTGGACAAGGGATAGAATTTGATTATTGTTGTGTTCATGCATCTCTTGCGCTTATAGAAAGTGGATTTGAAACTATAATGATTAACTGTAATCCTGAAACAGTTTCAACTGATTATGATATATCAAATCGACTTTACTTTGACCCAGTTACTCTAGAGGATGTTTTAGAAATAGTTCACAAGGAGAACCCTTGGGGAGTGATTGTTCAATATGGGGGTCAAACTCCATTGAAGCTAGCAAAAGGACTCGCTGAACAAGGGGTACCTATTATTGGAACCCTACCGGATGATATTGATGCTGCAGAAGATAGAGAGCGTTTCCAAAAAATCTTAGTAGATCTTAATTTACGCCAGCCACCTAACAGGACTGCTAGGGCCCCAGAAGAGGCAATAAAGCTCGCTGAGGAGATTGGCTACCCTTTAGTTGTAAGACCCAGCTATGTTTTAGGAGGGCGAGCCATGGAGATAGTTCATGAACAATCTGATCTTGAAAGATATATGAGGGAAGCTGTTAAAGTTTCGAATGATTCCCCGGTTCTCTTAGATAGGTTCTTGAATGATGCATTAGAAATCGATGTGGATGCAATATCTGATGGGGTCGATATCGTTATCGGTGGAATTATGGAGCATATTGAGCAAGCTGGAGTACATTCTGGTGACTCTGCGTGTTCGTTGCCGCCCTATAGCCTCTCAAAAAAAATTCAACAAGAAATTGTTGTTCAAACTAAAAAGATGGCTAAAGCATTAAACGTAATTGGCTTAATGAACGTTCAATTTGCCGTTCAAGGAGAAAATATTTTTGTTCTTGAGGTTAATCCAAGAGCTTCTAGAACTGTTCCTTTTGTATCAAAAGCAATAGGGAGGCCTCTTGCTAAGATAGCGGCCAATTGTATGGCAGGAAAAACATTAGCACAGCAAGAGATGACTCATCAAATTACCCCTCCTTTCTTTTCAGTAAAAGAGGCAGTTTTTCCTTTCATAAAATTTCCTGGTGTTGACCCTATTTTAGGCCCGGAGATGAAGTCTACGGGGGAGGTAATGGGAGTTGGTAAAACCTTTGCTGAAGCATTTATTAAGTCACAACTGGGATCTTCTGTAATTTTACCAAAAGAAGGAAAAGCCTTTCTTAGTGTACGAAAAGAAGATCATCTTAAAGTGCTTGATATCGCCTCGTCATTAAAAAATCTTGGTTTTCATTTGGTTGCTACAAAAGGAACAGCAAAAGCTATTAAAAATCATGGTTTGAAAGTTGAAGCAGTGAATAAGGTAGCAGAAGGGCGACCACATGTCGTTGATATGATTAAAAATGATGAAATTGATTTCATTGTAAATATTACAGAAGATAAAAGAGCGATTGCTGACTCCTATGAAATTAGAAGAAATGCTCTGCAGAATAAGGTAACCTACTATACAACTATTGCTGGAGCACGAGCTGCATGTGTTGGTATGAACTACGGAGAGGAGCTAGATGTATCTTCACTTCAAAGCTTGCATAAGATATCTTCTTAAAATAAAATCATCTCAATAACTATCAATTCCTCAAAGCTGAGAATACATTTTTAATAAAGGAAGTTAAATGAATCAAATTCCAATAACGCGCAATGGGCACGAATTACTGAAAAAAGAATTGTTACAATTAAAGAGCAAAGATCGCCCAAGTGTTATCCAGGCTATTGCAGAAGCAAGATCACATGGTGACCTTTCAGAAAATGCAGAATATGATGCAGCCAAGGAAAAGCAAGCTTTTATTGAGGGTAGGTTAGCAGAAATTGAAGCAAAATTATCCCAGGCAATTGTAATTGATCCTGCGTCCCTAAATGGAGAAGGGAAATGTGTTTTTGCATCCACTGTTACTATTGAGGACTTGGACAGTGAGATAAAGTCAATCTATCAGATTGTTGGCGATGATGAGTCAGATATAAAGAAAAATAAAATTTCTATTAACTCCCCATTAGCAAAAGCATTGATTAGTAAAGAGGAAGGTGATGTAATTGAATTCGAAACACCTGGTGGTATAAAGTCATTTGAAATATTAAAAGTACAATATATTTGAAAATAAAAATATGGAAAATCTTCTAAATAAATTCTCTGTCGTTTTAACCACATTATGGGTAGGAAGTTTGTGGTCTATGTTGATGGTAACGTCTGTACTTTTCCATAAAATACCTAGCGCTTATATTGCTGGCGCTATTGCTGAAGACATGTTCTCTTATATTAATTATTTTGGAATATTTACGGCTTTATTTCTCATATTTATTGGATTTAAAAAGAGCGGTGTTAGATTACTTAAGAAATCTTATTTTTGGATTATCTTCATGATGTTAATTGTAATTATGATTAATTATTTCGGTATTAATCCATTTCTTGAAGCATTAAAAATAGAGTCACTTTCAAAAGAGGTTATGGAGAGCGTATTTTCTGAGCGCTATCGAACATGGCATGGAATTGCTAGCATAGCTTATTTACTTGAATGTTTCCTTGGTATCATGCTAGTTTTAAGGGTAAGGTTGTTAAATTAAGGCAAAACTATTTTTGTTTTATCATTTGCTTTGAAGATGACTATTTGCTTACCTATATGATTAATTGACTCAGCTTCAACTTTTTCACAGACAGAAGTTAAAATAAGAGCTCGATTAGCTTTGTCATTCTCTTGAACCTGAATTTTAATAAGCTCATGAGCCTTAAGGTTTAATTTAATTTCATCAATTACTGAATCGGATAGTCCTTTATTACCAATTTGGACAACAGGCTTTATTGCATGAGACATAGCTTTAAGATGTGAGATTTGTTTGGAATTTAGCATAACTTTTTAATGTAAAAATAAATTGGATGAATAATAGCAGATGAAAAGATCTAGAACCAGTAAAAGCTGGATGAATGAACATGTTAAAGATAGTTACGTGAAACAGGCTCATTCAGATGGATTCCGTTCTCGAGCGGCTTATAAGCTAATTGAGGCAAATGAAAGGTTTAAATTACTAACTAAAAATATGGTTGTCGTTGATCTTGGATCTTCACCCGGAAGTTGGTCTCAGGCTGCCGGTAATATTATAGGGGGTCAGGGAAAGATTTTCGCATTAGATATTCTTGAAATGCAGCCTATTAAGAACGTTAATTTTATGCAGGGTGACTTTCGAGAAGAACATGTTCTTAATGCCCTAGAAAATAAATTAAGAGATTTAAAGGTAGACCTTGTTATTTCAGATATGGCCCCCAATATTAGTGGTATAAAGACAAAAGATCAGGCAGGAATTATTCATCTTAATGAACTGGCTCTTGATTTTTCTAAGAATTGGATGAAACCGAATGGGAACTTGCTGGTCAAATCTTTTGTTGGAGAGCAGTACGAAGAATTTATTAGCGAAGTTAAAAAAGTCTTTAATAAGGTTGTGACTTTCAAGCCAAAGTCATCTCGTGATAGAAGCTCAGAAATTTTTATAGTGGGACAGGAAATGAAGAATATGGAGTGATTTAATCATTCTGGTTTAAAATAATTATTAATTACAATACAAAGGTAAAGCATTGAATAATAATACATTAAAAACAATTGCAATCTGGATTTCTCTCGGTCTCATAATGATGACTATTTTTAATCAATTTTCAGGGTCTTCAAGATTTGAAAATAAGCTAGTTTATTCTGAATTTATGGCTGAGGTTAAGGCTGGAAATATTTCTAAAGTCGAAATTAATGACAACAATTTATCCGGAACAACAGCACAAGGTAAGAAATTTACAACCTATGCTCCAACAGATCCATGGCTTGTATCTGACCTCTTAAAGAATAATGTAATTGTCGATGCTAAACCTAAGGAGCAGCAGT
>Ga0115004_10004549_pt1 | contig 11062 bp, 9 predicted proteins | sample ArcticOcean_MG_C_10_FD_88737 | JGI IMG/M metagenome (GOLD analysis project Ga0115004, IMG submission 88737) | Marine microbial communities from western Arctic Ocean - ArcticOcean_MG_CB11_90 | ecosystem: Environmental > Aquatic > Marine > Oceanic | place: Arctic Ocean: Canada Basin | collected... | reverse complement strand
TTATAATTTAATTAGTAAAAAAGGTCTCTTTTGAGGCCTTTTTTGTACCTGATAAAAATTATTTGGTGTAGCATTACAACTCATGAATCAACCTCAAGAAAATACAAAATTTTTAGAAAATCTCAATGAAGAACAAATTAAAGCTATAACTTTAAAGAATCAATCGGCTTTGATACTGGCTGGGGCTGGGAGTGGAAAAACCAAAGTACTTACTTCAAGAATCGCTTGGCTAATTCAAAATCAAATAACAAATCCAACGGGGCTGCTTGCTGTTACATTTACAAATAAAGCAGCTAAAGAAATGTTAATGAGAGTGACTGAGCAACTTCCGATACACACTAGAGGTATGTGGGTTGGCACATTCCATGGTTTATGTAATCGCATGTTACGAATTCATCATAGAGAAGCGAAGCTTCCAGAAACATTCCAAATTTTAGATAGCTCAGATCAATTATCAGCAATCAAAAGACTTATGAAAGCAATGAATGTTGACACAGATACCTTCCCCCCAAAGGAAATTCAATATTTTATTAATGGAAAAAAAGATGAGGGAATCAGATCTGTTAACGTCAAACCATATGACCCACACACAAAAAGAGTTAATGGAATTTATGCTGAGTATGAAAAGCAATGTCAAAGAGAAGGGGTTGCTGACTTTCCAGAATTACTTTTAGGGTGTTACGAGTTATTAAAAAATAATATCTCCATTAAAGAGCATTACCAACAAAGATTTAAGCATATTTTAGTTGATGAATTTCAAGATACTAGCGAGCTTCAATACAAATGGCTCAAATTGCTAGCAGGTAAAGATAATTTTGTATTCGCTGTAGGTGATGATGATCAATCCATATATGCGTTTAGAGGGGCAAGAGTTGGAAACATGCAAGACCTTGAAAGAGATTTCAAAATTAAAAATATTATTAAACTTGAACAAAATTACCGCTCTAAAAATAACATCCTAAATGCTGCGAACGCGATAATAGATAACAATACAAAAAGACTTGGAAAAAACCTTTGGGCGGCCTCTGGAGATGGTGATCCAATTCGTCAATATATTGGCATAAGTGACTATGATGAAGCTAATTTTATTTTAGACGAAATAAAGATGCTACACCGAGGTGGGCTAAACTATAGCCAGATTGCAATTTTATATAGAAGTAATGCTCAATCTCGAGTTCTAGAACATGCCATTGTTTCTAATAATATCCCTTATCGCGTTTATGGGGGCTTAAGATTTTTTGAGCGCGCTGAGATTAAAAATGCATTGGCTTATCTCCGATTAATTTCAAATAAAACAGATGACAATGCATTTTTAAGGATCATTAATTTCCCAACTAGAGGGATTGGTGCAAGATCTATAGAACAGTTACAAGATCAAGCGAAGGTAAACAATTGCTCATTATGGGAAGCTGCGAAAAAAATTGAATCTCAAAATGAAAATATTCAAAAAGGGGTGCCATTTTTTGTAAGATTAATTAAAAATTTAGAGGATGAAATACAAGGTACGTCTATTGCAGAATCTATAGAATCTATTGTTACTCATTCAGGGCTGAAAGATCACTATCTAAAAGATAAAGATGGAATTGATCGCGTATCAAACTTAAACGAATTAGTATCTGCTGCTGTAACTTTCATAAATACTACAGAGATTGAAAATGAGGCACTCACCTTAGTAGAATTTCTAAACTTTACCTCTTTAGAGAGTGGTGAACTTCAAGCATCAGCTGGCGATGATGCTCTTCAATTAATGACTATTCACTCATCAAAAGGATTAGAATTTGATGCTGTATTTATCACTGGACTTGAAGATGGTTTATGTCCGCATGAACAAAGTTTATCTGAATCTGATGGCTTAGAAGAAGAAAGGCGATTGATGTATGTAGCAGTAACTAGAGCCAAAAATAAACTTTATCTTACTTTGGCCCAATCTAGAATGCTTCATGGTCAAACTAGATACAATATTCCATCACGCTTTTTAGATGAAATTCCTGATGAGCTTGTAAAAAGACTCAACTCAATGAAAAAGCAAGATATTATTTCAAGTGCAATAAAAAAAGCTCCTCGTTCCGAATCCAAGCATGAAATAAAAATTGGCTCTACAGTAACCCATCCAAAATTTGGGCAAGGAGTAGTAACCGGATATGAGGGTAATGAAGATGACCTACGTATACAAATTAAATTTTCTACGCACGGAGTAAAATGGTTAGCAATGGAATTTGCTAAACTTAATGTAATTTAAATTTAGTTTTTAATGGCTCAAAAATATCTTTATATGTGACGTATTGAAATATAAACAATATTGAAATATAAGCAGTAAAAGATACTAGTAAAAAAAGACTTGTTAAAAATGAAATAGAATTTTGTCCCAAAAATGATAACAATGAAAAGAAAAAAGTTATTGATAAAATAATAACAATAAAACTTCCTGTCAATATAGCCCACCCAAGCAAAAGTGGGATAGAAAACATTAAAGTACCTGCTAAGCTAGATTTAATTGCTTTCATTGCTCCGTATTGGTTATAAAGAATCAGCATGGGAGAAAACCATGTAGCCATAATGAATGGTATTGAAATTAAAATAAGCTTAATAAAGGTAGGTTGGTATTTTTCACTAAACTCAGTTACTGATTTAATTTCCTCAGTTTTTGGACCAATATCAGCATAAAAAAACATTGATAATAATATTGAAAAAATAAAAGCAAGTCCTCCTATCAAAAGAAGTGGTCTAAATTTAATTTTTAATAAATTAAAAATATGCTTAATATCAAAATTTCTTTTTGCATCTAATTCTCTATAGAAATAAATATAAATCAGAACTATAAATGGATAAAGGAAGATTGTAATTGGTGAAATAAATTCTAGCCCTGGAAGTATTGGAATAAATAAAATTATAGTTAGGTATAGCATACCCAAAAATAAAGACTGTCTGACTGATTGCTTAAATAAAAACAAACAACTCTGTATCCAATTTTTTACTTTAATTAGCATAATTTATCATCCTCTGGCGATCAACCAATATGTCTTTAAAATGATTTGGGTCCTTGATGGAGGTAATTTCTCCATCTTTCATATTATGAAAATCTTCTAATCTAGACAGCCAAAATCTAAGGGCCGCTAACCTCAAAGCTATATTTAAATATTGTTGCTCATTATCTGTCAACTTTCTTTCTGACTCGTACCCTTTAATAAATTCTAAGTACATCATTTTATTAATTTTTCTATCTTCATCTATACACCAATCGTTCATAGCTATTGCAATGTCGTAAATAAATTTTTCATTACAAGCATAATAAAAATCAATAAACCCAGAAACCTTATCATTTAAAAAAAGTACGTTATCCCTAAAAAGGTCTCCATGAATGATTCCTTCAGGGAGCTCTACTTTATTTAATTCTTTATGATAATTGATTTCTAATTCTATTATTTCTTGATCTTCAATAGATAAATATTCTTTTAGTTTTAAATGCATAGCAGACATCCAGCCCAAATCTCTAGTATTTTTATTTGATTGGTGAAAATTATTTGTTGTTAAATGTAACTTAGCTAAATACTGACCAACTGAATAACAGCTCATGAAACTCCTATCAGCTATTTCTTTTCCTTCTAGAAAAGAGACCATTAATGCAGGCTTATCTTTTAATAAATCCAATGCTTGTCCAATATTATTCTCAATAGGTCTGGGACATAAAAAATTTTTTTTACCTAAATAAGTCATTAAATCAACGTAAAATGGTAGTTCTTCGATATTATTATGTTCAAAAATAGTCAAAATATAATTTGAATCAAGCATTATGATCAGGTAGTTAGAATTAGTAACCCCAGATGAGATGCCTTTAAAATCAACAAAGCCTTTAAGGTTAAATTTCTTAAACCATTCACTAAGGTCATTTGAGTTAATAGATGTATATACAGCCATAAATAAAAAGGGGTTACACCCTGCTTGTTCTTAGAAAATTATTAAAATTCGAATACAACCCATTGAGGAACAACCAAAGGCTCTGAAATGCTATCTATTCTAAACCATCCGCCATTTGCAGTTTCTTTATAAAGATAATATGGTGCTACACCATCTAATGTTACCTTAATCATATAAAGTTGCCCATTGATACGATATTCTTCCGTAGTGCTTTGACCATCTGTTGTAATTTTAACTTCAGGTTCATTTTCAAAATCAGACTCAAAACTAGATGCGGCTGGAGTAGCGTCTTCTAGTATTTGTGTCTCTTCTGCAAAAGAAATATCACAAATTATCAAATAAAAACTAAGTAATACTAATCTTAAAAACTTATACATTTAATATATCCCTCAATATTAGCCTTGATTCTATCAAAATCTGACATAATCATCCAAGTAACTAGATGTTAAAATATAAAATTAACCCAATACTGTTAGTTTATTCATGAAAATAAATTAATCAATCAATATTATGAAAACATTATTATTAGTAGATGGTTCCTCATATTTATACAGGGCTTTTTATGCATTGCCTGATTTAAGAAATAAAGAAAATCACCCCACAGCGGTGATTAAAGGTGTCTTAAATATGTTGCGCTTAACTCATAGTCAATTTCCATCTGATTATAGTGTCTGCATATTTGATGCCAAAGGAAAAACTTTTCGTGATGACATATACAGTGATTACAAAGCTAATCGACCTAAGATGCCAGAAGAGTTGGCAGTGCAAATAGAGCCACTTAAAAAAGCAATATCAGCAATGGGGTGGGCAATGATGGTAAAAGACTCTGTTGAGGCTGATGACGTTATTGGCACTCTCTCAAAGAAAGCAAATGCTAATAAAATTAAAGTAATTATTTCTACTGGTGATAAAGACCTTGCTCAGCTTGTGAATAAAGAAACTACATTAATTAACACAATGACCAACGAAAAGCTTGATATTGAAGGTGTTAAGAAAAAATTTGGAGTGCCGCCCTCTCTAATAATAGACTATCTAACAATAATTGGAGATACGGCTGACAATGTGCCAGGTATAGATAAGGTAGGACCAAAAACTGCGGTTAAATGGCTAAATGAACATAATTCACTTGATATAATTGTTAAAAATTCTGATACGTTTAAAGGTGTCGTTGGGGAGAATCTCAGAAAAGCAATTGACTGGCTTCCAACTGCAAAAGATTTAATTACTATTCGGTGTGACTTAGATATTCAGTTTAATTGGGACGAGTTTATAAGAAAGGATCCTGATAATATAGTTTTAGAAGGCATCTATAAGGAATTTAACTTCTCAAAATGGCTACAAGACCTCCAGAAAAAAGACTTTAATGATGATGGAATTGTCAAAAATAAAATAGACAATATGGAATCAGCAACTGAAATTTCTAATTTTAATAATAAAAAATTATACATAACAATTAGTGATGAACAAACGCTTAACCAATGGATTCAAAAAATTAAATTAAAGAGAATTGTTGCGATTGATACAGAAACAGACTCCTTGAATGTGATGCTCGCTAATTTAGTCGGCATTTCAATTTCAATTGAACCTGGTTCGGCAGCATATATTCCTCTAAAACACCAAAGTACAGATAATTTTATTCAATTAAATTTAGATTTAGTAATTGAAAAACTAAAACCTATTTTAGAAGACCCAAAGATTATTAAAATTGGTCAGAATATAAAATATGATGCCCATATTTTTCTTAACAATGGCATTAGCCTTGAAGGGATTGATGAAGATACGATGTTAATGAGCTATATATTGAAGAGTAATCAAAGTCATGGCATGGATAAATTAAGTAAGCGGTACTTAGGGCATCATTGTATAAGTTATGAATCTCTTGTAGGAAAAGGAGTTAAGCAAATTACTTTTGATCAGGTATACATTAAAGATGCTGCTCCTTATGCAGCAGAAGATGCTGACGTCACATTACAACTCTTCCAGCACTTACACAAACTTTTAAAAGAAAATAAAGAACTTCAAAAAGTATATAAAGAAATTGAGATTCCTTCAATGCAAGCACTGATTAAAGTTGAAAGAAATGGAGTGCTTATTGACTCAAAAATATTGCAAAAACAAAGCCATGAAATTGGGGAAAAATTACTAAACTTAGAGAAAGAGGCTTATGTTTTTGCCGATCAGCCTTTTAATTTATCATCACCCAAACAACTCCGAGAAATACTTTTTGAAAAATTAAAAATTAAACCACTCAAGAAAACGCCAACTGGAACTCCCTCTACAGGAGAAGAGGTTCTTCAAGTGCTTGCCCAAGACCATCCATTACCTAAATTAATTTTAGAACATCGAAGTCTATCGAAACTTAAAAATACATATACAGACAAATTACCAAAAATGATTAATCAATCTACTGGCAGAGTTCATACAAGCTATAACCAAGCAGTTGCAATTACTGGAAGATTAGCTAGCTCTGATCCAAATTTACAAAATATTCCTATCAGAACTCCTGAGGGTAGAAAAGTAAGGGAAGCCTTTATTGCACCAAAAGGATCGATGATAATGTCTGCAGATTATTCTCAAATTGAACTAAGAATCATGGCACATTTATCAAAAGACAAGCGCTTAATTCAAGCATTTAACAATAATGAAGATATTCATAGAATTACAGCCGCCGAGATATTTGAGACGTCCTTAGAAAGTATTTCAAATGAACAAAGAAGGTATGCCAAAGTAATTAACTTTGGACTAATTTATGGCATGGGCCCATTTACCCTTGCTAAAAATCTTAATATTGAAAGAAGTGCTGCTCAAAGCTATATTGATCGTTACTTTACGCAATATCCCTCAGTAAAAAAATATATGGAAGATGCAAAACAATTTGCTAGAGAAAAAGGATATGTTGAAACTTTTTTTGGGAGAAGACTATGGCTTCCTGAAATTAATGGCTCCAATGGGATTATGCGAGCTGCTGCAGAGAGAGCTGCAATTAATGGGCCAATGCAAGGCACTGCAGCGGACCTAATTAAATTAGCTATGATTGAGGTTCATAACTGGATCCAAACAGAACGTAATATTAAGGGAAAAATGATTATGCAAGTTCATGATGAACTTGTTTTCGAGGTTCCAAAGAATGAAGTGCAAATATTTAAAAAAATAATTCCTACGCTAATGGCGGGAGTTGCTTCATTATCTATTCCACTAATTGCCGATATTGGGGAGGGTAGTAATTGGGAGCAAGCTCATTAACCCAGAAACTAAAATAAATTCATTAGATATATCTCAAAAAGAAATCCATGCTGTCATTATAGGAGATGAAATTTTATCCGGAAAAAGAGAGGATAAACACCTTAAGCACCTGTCTAGAGCGCTTAAAAATTATGGCTTATCACTTTCAAAAGCTGATTATATTCCAGATGATCTAGAGGTGATCAGAAAAACTATTCGAGAGAAAATTGGATCTATTGTTTTTTGTTTTGGTGGAATAGGTGCCACACCAGATGATTGCACTAGACATGCTGCTGCACTTGCTCATGAAAATCCTATAACTCAAAACTCTGAAGCAAAGCTACTTATTGAAAATCAATTTGGTAAAGATGCATATCCAAAAAGAATTTTAATGGCAGATCTGCCAGATAAAGCCGGACTTATTCCTAACGTTATCAATAATATTCCAGGGTTCTTTGTTAACCACCATCATTTTATGCCAGGTTTTCCTGAAATGGCATGGCCCATGATTGACTGGGTAATAAATACTCACTACAAAACTCTTATAAATTTAAGAGATTTTGAAGACCAATCAATTTGGCTTGATGATGTAAGCGAAAGTATGTTAATTGACATAATGAATGACATAAAAAATAAAAATAATGAAATAAAAATATATAGCCTTCCTAAATTAAAGCCAAATAAAACATTAGAGCTTGGAATAAAAGGTGCCCCTAAAAATGTTAATAAAGCAATGAAAGACCTCAAGAGCCAGCTGAAAAAATCAAAATTTAATTGGCGTGAAAATTAAACTTTGATAATCTTCTAATTGATTATAAAATAGGCAACTAGCTTACGTTTAAATAATCTTAAAATATGCAGATAGGGCCTCATAAACTTAAAAATAATTTGATTTTAGCTCCTATGGCTGGAGTAACTGATCGACCATTCCGCATGCTATGCAAGCATTATGGCGCTGGTATGGCTGTAAGTGAAATGGTTACCTCGAACTCCCTTCTTTATGGAAGCGAAAAAACTCTGTTAAGAGCAAATCATCAAGGAGAAGTCGCACCTATCTCTGTTCAAATTGCTGGTGCTGACCCAGATATGATGGCAGAAGCTGCAAAATTCAACATGGCAAAGGGGGCCCAAATTATCGACATCAATATGGGATGTCCTGCAAAAAAAATCTGTAACGTTATGGCTGGATCAGCACTTCTTCAAAAAGAAAAATTAGTTGAAAAAATTCTTAATGCAGTTGTTAAATCTGTCGATATACCTGTAACTCTAAAAATAAGAACAGGATGGGACAAAGAAAATAGAAATGCCACAAGAATAGCAAAAATAGCTGAAGATTCAGGTATACAAGCTTTATCAATGCATGGAAGAACAAGAGCCTGCTTATATAAAGGGGATGCTGAATATGACACTATTGCTAATGTTAAACAATTGATAAGTATTCCAGTTATAGCCAATGGAGATATTACAACTCCAGAAAAAGCAAAATTTGTACTTGAATACACAAAAGCGGATGGCGTAATGATTGGTCGAGCAGCTCAAGGACGGCCATGGATATTTAGAGAAATTGAACATTTTTTAAAAACTGGTGACCATATGGCTCGACCGGCTATAGCCGAAATAGAAAAAACTACAATTAAGCATGTTATTGATTTATATGAGTTTTACGGGGCAGAGAGAGGCCATAGAATTGCAAGAAAACATATCTCTTGGTATACAAAAGGACTTAAAAATTCAGCTCAATTTAGATTTAATATGAATCAAATTGATGGAACCACTAGGCAAGTTGAATTTATTAAACAATATTTTAGAGAGTTAAGAAAGCTAGATGAATATATTGTATATGAAGATTCAGAAAATGAACTTGGCCTTGTTGCTTAATGGGCAAAGCTAATCTATCTAATGATATTGATACGCTCTTAGATCAATACTTTAAAGATTTGTCCGGAGAAAATCCAAAAGGTGTTTACGATATGGTAATCCAATCTGTTGAAAAGCCTCTTTTACTATACATAATGAATCTTGCAGAAGGTAACCAAAGTAACGCTGCAGATATTCTAGGGCTAAATAGAAATACACTTAGAAAAAAACTTAAACTTCATAAAATTAATACATAAGATGATTAAAATAAGCAGAGCTCTAATTAGCGTTTCTGATAAATCAAATATTTTAGAGTTAGCTAGGACATTACAAGACTTAAATATTGAAATTATTTCTACCGGAGGAACTGCAGCTCTCTTAAAAGAAAATAATATTCAAGTAACTGAAGTGAGTGATTATACTCAATTTCCTGAAATGCTAAATGGCAGAGTAAAAACGTTACATCCAAAAATTTATGGTGGTATCTTAGCTCAAAAAGATAACCCTAAACATATAGCAACACTTAAAGAAAATGGAATTCCAAAAATTGATCTTGTTATTGTTAACCTATACCCCTTTGAAGCAACAATTAATAATCCTAAATGTAATTTAGAGCAAGCAATTGAAAATATTGATATTGGTGGGCCTACAATGGTTCGAGCTGCTGCAAAAAACTACAAAAGTGTTGCTGTATTAACTAACCCGAGTGAATACGATATTTTTTCTAAGGAATTGATTAAGAATAAGGGAACCCTCGAGGAATCATATCGATTCAGCCTCGCTCAAAATGCTTTTTTGCATACAGCTCATTACGATAAAGCTATTAGTGACTATCTTTCCAAGAATAATAAACAGGAGAAATTTCCTAATACTTTGACTCAAAACATGAACAAGAAAATGGATATGCGCTATGGAGAAAATCCTCATCAAGCAGCGGCTTTTTATGTAGAACCAAAAATTCAAAATGGCAGCCTTGCAAATTTTAAACAAATTCAAGGAAAAGAACTATCATTCAACAATTTAAATGACTCAGATACGGCATGGGAATGTGTTAAGTTATTTTCTGCTCCTACCTGCGTAATTGTCAAACATGCAAACCCTTGTGGAGTATGTACTGCTAGAACAATTAAGAATGCATACAAAGGGGCTTTTTCAACCGATTCAACTTCTGCATTTGGTGGCATTATTTCAATCAATAAAGAAATGGATTCAGAAGCTGCTGAATTAATTATGAATCAATTTGTTGAGGTTATTATTGCTCCTAGCTATTCGGAAGCAGCATTAAATATTTTTAAAACAAAAGTAAATATCAGATTATTACAAGTTGAAATTAATACATTAAAAAATAATTTAGATTTCAAAAAAATTGGTGGGGGGTGGTTAGTCCAAACAAGCGATGATCACAAACTAGATATTACTAATTGCAAAGTTGTGACTAAATTAAAACCTAACACTGCACAGTTAGAAGATTTAAATTTTGCTTGGAAAGTTGCACGACATGTTAAATCTAATGCAATTATTTTCTGTAAGGATAAAAAAACTCTTGGGGTTGGTGCGGGTCAGATGAGTAGAGTTGATAGTACTCGTATAGCTGCGATAAAAGCAGAAAATGCCAACATATCTCTCACTGGAAGTGTGGTTGCCTCAGATGCATTTTTTCCATTCAGAGATGGTGTTGATGTACTTGCAAGTTATGGTGCCAAATGTGTTATTCAGCCTGGTGGTAGTATTAAAGATGATGAAGTTATTAAGGCAGCTGATGAACTTGGTTTAATAATGATATTCACTGGGATAAGACACTTTAAACATTAACTATGAAAGCTCTAATAATTGGTAATGGTGGTCGCGAACATGCACTTGCATGGAAAATAGAACAAAGTCCGCTTGTTAAAAAAGTTTTTGTTGCTCCAGGCAATGGCGGAACTGACCTAGAAGAAAAAATAGAAAATATTAATATTGGTACCAATGATATAGATCAATTAGTTTTATTTGCAAAAAAAGAAAAAATAGATTTAACAATTATTGGCCCAGAAGTTCCGCTTTCTAAAGGAATTGTGGATACATTTAT
>Ga0115004_10004545_pt1 | contig 11073 bp, 7 predicted proteins | sample ArcticOcean_MG_C_10_FD_88737 | JGI IMG/M metagenome (GOLD analysis project Ga0115004, IMG submission 88737) | Marine microbial communities from western Arctic Ocean - ArcticOcean_MG_CB11_90 | ecosystem: Environmental > Aquatic > Marine > Oceanic | place: Arctic Ocean: Canada Basin | collected... | reverse complement strand
TAGTCTTTAATAGAATGTTTTCAAAATGTAAGTCGCCATGAAATCTAACGGGAGTTCCTTTACTTAAAGTATCCCAATCAATATTATCTAGCATATCAAAAACTTTAGGAATCTTCCTGCCATTTATCTCTTCCTCAATATCTATTTGTTCAAATGAAGATAAATATTGTTTTACTCTATCGTAAGTTTTATCTTTATAGAAAATCATACAATTATCTTCGAATAAGGCTTTATCATTATCACTTAATTCCTTTGATTCCCAGAAAGACTCCATTCCTTCTAGAAATTTTTTAAATTTTGGAACTGTTGGGTGTCTAGAAAAAACCTCTCCTTCAACTTTTTTATAAGAGTACATACTATTAGTTGAATCTAGTAGCTCTGGAATATAACCATGAAGGTTTTTTGATCTTTTTACTCTATTTAAGATAAATTCCTCATCAATAGAAAATTTTATAACGGTATTATCAACAAACCATATAGCTTCATCTTGTTTTTCTAATATATTGGCATCTATATTGCTTTCGATATTATTTTGAAAGAAGTCTCTTGTTTTTTGGATTTCTTCTAAATTACCAGTATCAAACCAAGTGTGTTTAATAGCTTTAATAGGTTTGCCAATAAGGTTCCTTAGTCCAAAACTTTCACCAATCTCTATAGAGCCAGATTTAATTCCTTTATTCATAGAGCTCCAAAATACTTTATAGTCAAAAATTCCAGCTAAGCCTATATATGCTTTAGTGTCGCCCAAAGCTCCTTTAGCACATATTTCAACCACATTGTCGTTATCTAGTCTCACAGAGCGGTATTGATTGTTATTTTCAGTATGCGCATAACCCATCCAATTAAAGCTTGGCTCTATTATGTCCTCTAAAACCATAGTATCGTTTGAATTAAAAATAAAGGGCTCTTGAAGATGCTCCTGACACTTCATCATCGTATATCCAAGACCAGAGCCCTCTCCTTCGTATATATCAATATCTACAAAAATAAATTTTCGATCTGGATAAGCTAAATTCAAGAAACTCTTCACAGTGTCGCCCTTGTAACCTAAAGGAATAACAAATTCTGCATTTTTTGGGAACTTTTCTATAATATAAGAAATTATTGGCTTATGAGCTATAGATATAAGAGCCTTGTTTATATTTTTTGAAAGATTTTCAGTTCGACTACCAAGACCTGCTGTGGGTATTAAGACTTTGTATGGCATATGCATTTTATTTTCTTTATTCATTATCTATAACTCTTTTTAAAATTTCTTTTATCTCAACTTCGTTTTTATCAGAAGAATAAACTTCGTCAAAATATTTACGCATTCTAACTTCGAAACCATTCATTTGCTCATCTTTTTTATTTAGAAGACTCAAAATATCATTTTCATTATCTATATAACTTGCCAATCCATAATCTACTGCCCTGTTATATAGATTATGGGAAACAAGATTATACAAAAGTATAAATTTATTTAGGATCATCGCTTCGAGTACTGCTGTGGATGACTTAGATACAACAACTTCACATGCATTTAAACACTCATAAATATTTATATCTTTAGATACTATCGCATTTTTATTATTAGATTGCTTAAGAGCTAAATTCGAAAGCTCTGAAGTATCACTTGGATGAACTTTGATTATTAAAAAGTATTCATCTTGTTCTTTTAATGTTGTCAAGAGATTAAACTCTTCATAATATTTTTGTTCTTTGCAATTATATAACTCGCCAGGATCACCTATAAATAAAATAATCTTCTTATTTAAATCTATTTTCTCCCTTTTTTTAAATTCAAGTAAAGAAATTTCATTGAAGGTTTCTGAGGATTTAATTAAATCAAATGAGGTTTTTGCATATAAGCTATTTAATTCATTAGAGATATTAATTTCTGATTCTTTCTTTTTAAAATTATTTATCAGGTTCTTGGCCACAGTATTAGATGACACAAGGGCATGATCTGCAGTAACATCGAAAAACATATCTTCGTACGCAAAAATATCTTGAACATATATAACCTTTATATTTTTTAGTTTAGATAGCTGAATACTTATGTCATAAATCCAATAATGATTTAATCCAACGAATACGCCATCTGGCTTAGTTTGATCAAGAGCTTCCTCAATTATGTCAATAGCTATCTTGTAGTTTTCTTTGTTTTGAATTAATGTCCTTGATAAAATAGTTAATAAATATTTATGAAGCTCATAATCTACTTGTTTTTTTTGGTTTTCTGAAAATTTAATAAAATCTAATTTTAAAGAGAGGGAATGTCTCTTGGTCTTTAATATCTTATGATTATATTTTTCTGTGAATTCTTTACTAAATTTATTTTCAAGCTGAGGCTTAATCCAGAAAGAGCTGAATTCGTCACTAATATTATCCAATAATTTGAGAAATGTTGTATTGGAGGAACGTAAAGTTAGGACAGATAAAAAGGCTTTATTAGAGTCTTTATTTGTTTTTTTTATATTTAGATTAAAATCAAATAATATACTTGAATTAATATTTCTTGTTCTTGAGTAAATAAAATACATCGAATCAAGAAGAAAATACAAACTTGATAATACTAATGATGTTTTGCAATCAATGCCATGACTCCTAAATAAGTTAAGGGACCCATACTCAACTTTGTAAATTGTGTTATTTCTAGCTTGATAGTACTTAAGTTGATGAATATTATTAAAAAACTCTGAGAGATCACAATGAAGTTCTCTTCTTGAAATAAATGGAATATTAACTCCATGATATAGAGCTCCGTCTAAGTCAATTCTTGAATAAAATTTATCAAGTGATTTGTCGACCTTCAAATATATATCTTTATAATTCTTAAAATTAGACTTCGCAATTTTACTTAAAATTTTACGTCCAGGATAATCTCTAAAAATAAAATTTTTGCTTGAAAAAATCTTAATAAATAAGATTTCAATAAAAGTGCCGTATCCTTTCTTTTTATAAAAGAAAATATTTTTATAAATCTTATCTGAATTACCATCCATTTTTTAAATCAATGTTCTAGTTAATAATTTCATCATAAGTGCCTATCGATTTTATTTTTCCATCTTCAAGCTCTACTATTTGATCGCAATTTTTAAGAGTTGTTAGGCGATGAGCTACGATGAAAATTGTTAAATTATCATCAAGATCATTAAGCTCGCTCATTACAGCTTTCTCAGTTTTGTTGTCTAATGCACTGGTAGCCTCATCCAGAATAATTAAGTCAGCTTTTTTATATAAAGCTCTAGCAATACCAATTCTTTGACGTTGACCACCTGATAGCTTTATTCCTCTTTCACCTACATGTGTATCATATTTATCTTTCCAAGATTCTATCGATGACGATATTTGGGCTTTTCTAGCAGCATCCATAACAAGATTTATATTAATTTCATCAAATGGCACTCCAAATGCAATGTTTTCCTTAATCGTGGTATCTGATAAAAATATTGTTTGCGGGACATGAGCAATATTTAACTGCCATGACCTCTGATTATTAATGGAAACTGAAACATCATCTACTTTAAAATCTCCTTCAGATGGTGAAAGGAGGCCCATAGTTATATCTAATAAAGTGCTTTTACCACTTCCAGTTGACCCTATAAAGCCAACTCTTGAACCTTTATTTATTTTTAATGAGATATTATCTATAATCTTTGGTCCTGATGATGTGTAGTTAAAAGACATGTTCTTGAATTCAATAAGTTTGTTAAATTTCATTGGAGTAGTCTCCCATTCATTATTTAAAACATAATCAGGTAGAGGCTGATTTAATAATTCCAACGCTTCAATAAATTGAGCTTGCCCACCTCTTATTGTCTGCCATCCACCATATGCTTGCTGAAGTATTGGAAGTAGTCTTTGGGCTCCGAGGGCAAAGGCTCCTAAAATTGGAATAGCGGATGTAATACCCTCTGACCTAATTGACAAGTTATAGGCCATTAGAGCTATTAAGATCATACCAAGAGATTCAATAACAAACCTTGGGCTCATAGTTAATACATTGATTCTTGCATAAGCTCTTCGCATAGGAATCTCAGATTGTTTATATTTATTTACGTATAATATTTGTGATGCACTTAGAAGAACGTCTCTGATTCCACCAAGACCTTCTTGAAGCGACTTCATTATTCTATTTCTTTCTTCATTAATTAATTCACCGTCTCTGGCAAGACCGGTCTGGGTTATTAAGATGATAATGAAATAAATTAATCCGAAACTTAAAAAGGAAAATATCGCGATAAAAGGATCAATAAACATTAACGCTGAAAGAATACTAATTAAAATAAAAGAGGAGCCACATAATGAAAAAATAGGTATCAAAATAAGATCAACAACAACACTTGCTTTTTGTGTAATTCCAGTAATAACTTCACTACTATTTCTGGAAATATGGAGTGAATAAGGCTGGAACAAAGTTCTGTTATAAATTTCAATTCCTATTGAAGCCCCTACAGAATGCCCAAGTCTTGTTTGAAACCATAACAATAAAAGTCTAGTTGCACCTGAAAATAATGCAGCAATTATAAAAATAGATGTAAATAAAATTAAGAGTTCTTCTCTAGTAGTTATATTTAAAAAAAATATTATTGGCTGGAGGTATGCTGAGTCCATAATAGTTTCAGGAGCAGTCATGGCCCCTAAAAAGGGAATAACTGCCCCAATACTAATAACTTCTGCAATAGAAGCAAGAATTATAATTATTATTAAAAGAAAGAACTTAATTCTCTTTTTTCTATCAATATGATGCCAAAGTTTTTTTAGTAAATTAGGCAATGAATTATTCATAAAAAATTAAAATTGATTACTTATTACCAAGGTACCACGGAATTGCTTTTTCAATGCCGGATAAAATAGTATCTACAGGATTGTAACCAAGTAGTTTTTCTGCTTTGCTTATATCAGCTTGAGAGTGTCTAACATCTCCCTCACGAAAATCTCTGTATATAGGTTGAAGGTTATATTCAGCTCCATTTTTTTTTAATGTTTGCTTAATATATGAGAATAGATTATTTAATGAAGTTTTATCACCCTTAGCAACATTATAAATATTGTTTGTTGCTTCTTTTCCAGCTAATGCTGCTAGAATGTTAGCCTGGATCACATTCTCTATAAAACAAAAATCTCTTGATGTTTCACCATCCCCATTAATTGATATCTCTTTTCCATTTATCATTGCATCAACCCATTTTGGAATAACTGCAGCATATGCTCCATTTGGATCTTGTCGTTTTCCAAAAACATTGAAGTATCTTAAGCCTATAGAGTTAAAGCCGTAACAAGAAGAAAAAATTTCACCATATAACTCATTTACATATTTTGTTATGGCGTATGGAGATAAAGGCTTTCCAATATTTTTCTCAATCTTAGGTAGTGCGGGATGGTCTCCATAGGTGGAGCTACTTGCTGCATATGTGAAACTCGATACATTAGCATCTTTAGCAGAAACAAGCATGTTTAAAAATCCGCTTACGTTAGAGTTATTTGTCAAAATTGGATTAGCTATTGAACGAGGCACTGAACCTAGTGCAGCTTGATGAAGAACATAATCTACATTCTTGCAAGCTGATTGACATACATTTAAATCACAAATATCACCTTCTAAGTATTTAAATCTAGACCATTGTTCGTCAGAAACTAAAATCTTAACTTCATCTAGATTTTTGACATTACCTGTTGAAAGATTATCAATACCAATGACTTTTTGATTCAATAGCAGAAGCTTCTCTAATAAATTACTACCAATAAAACCGGCTACACCTGTTATAAGCCAGACTTTTGAATTTTCTTTTAAAAAAAATATTTTTTTTTCAAATGACTCCACTTCCTTATAGCCTCATATCTGAAACATCAGATGGGAAAATATATTTTAAATCACAAACAATATGATTGGGTTTGCATAATGATTTAATATCTTTGATATCCATATTCTTAAATTGTTCATGAGCAACTGCAAGGATTACTGCATCATATTCAGAACTTTCCAGTTTAGTTAAATGACTGTTTTGGTAATCTAGGGGTAAGTTTTTATACTCCACCCAGGGATCATATGTTTTGATAGAAAGACCCAGGCCTTTAAGCTCATCTATAAGGTCGATTACTTTAGTATTTCTAGTGTCTGGACAATCTTCTTTGAATGTAACTCCCATTATTAAAACCTTAGCATTTTTAATATCAATATCTTTTTTTATCATATTTTTTACTAGCTCAAGTGCGACATATTTACTCATACCATCATTAATACGTCTTCCAGCTAAAATCATTTCAGGTTCATAACCTAGAGACTGAGATTTATAGCTAAGATAATAAGGATCAACTCCTATACAGTGTCCCCCAACAAGACCAGGCCTAAAAGGTAAAAAATTCCATTTTGTTCCTGCAGCCTCTAGTACTTCTTCTGTATCTATTGATAATTTATTGAATATAGTGGCCAATTCATTTATGAGACCAATATTTACATCTCTTTGAGTATTCTCAATAACTTTAGCTGCTTCAGCAACCTTGATTGAACTTGCTCTATGGGTTCCTGCTTTTATGATAGTCCCATATAGTTTATCTATGAGCAATGATGATTCTAGAGATGACCCCGATGTTACCTTTACTATGTCTGTTAATCTATGAGACTTATCTCCAGGATTAATCCTTTCAGGGCTGTATCCAACATAAAAATCTTTATTCAGGATTAGGCTAGATTTACTTTCAAGTTCTGGAACACATATTTCTTCAGTTGCACCAGGATAAACGGTTGACTCATATATCACCACATCCCCTACTTTTAAGATTGAGCCAATAGATGAGCTTGCCGACAAAAGATTACTAAAATCTGGTTCTTTATTAATATTTACTGGAGTTGGAACACCTATGATATAAATAGTGCAATCTGAAATAGCATCCAAATTAGATGTAAATTTAAGATTTGAGCATGCTTGCATTTCCAACTGATCAAGTTCTAGAGTTCTATCGATGCCCGATTTTAACTCTTCAACTCTTTTAATGTTTATATCATACCCTGTGACATTAAATTTTTTTGAAAATTCAACTGCCAAGGGCAGACCAACATAACCGAGGCCAATTACTGCTATTTTTGTAGAGTCAGATAGTTTTTTCATAAGTAATATGATATTTAATAATTATTTAGTTCTTTTAGTAAAGCCGAAGTGCCATATTAATATAGTTAATATTCCAATGAAAAAACCAAGGATGGTGCCTAAAATACAAATTCTAGGCCTGTTAGGGCTAGATTTTAACTCCGGAAAGAACGGACTATCTAAAGGGCTTATAATATAGTCTGTTTTAACTTCTGCCATTGTCTGACTCTTAAGAACAGAGGTAATAACTTTGTTGATTGAATCTCTAATTTCAATGATTTTAGTTTTTGTTAATTCTTTGTAAAGAAAATCTAAAGAGGCTTGTGACTCTATTGCATCTTTCTTTCTTGATTTATTATTAATCTCATCAATAATTAATGATAATAAATAAAATGCAAATTCTGGTGACTCATGAGTTACAGAAACCTGCATATAGCCTAACTTATCATCTCTTGAAACTGCAATAAGTGCACGATATCTATCATATATCCTTTGGAAGGAAGGCATTTTAGTTAAGTCTTTTGTGAACAGCTCTGTCTGAGGATCATATACTTCTTTATTAAAAATAATTTTTTTATTGTCTCTATCGTATTCCTTGAAAGCTGCTAAAACTGGTTTTACATCTTTAAATTCTAGCAAATGTCTTAAAAAATCTCTCGATCCAATTGTAGGAACCACAACATTCATACCCTTCGAGATACCTATATTTAAACCAGGAAGTGAACCAAGCATTCCCAATCCGCTCATACTTTGACCTGACTCTCCAATCATTATTAATGTACTTGATGATGTAAATTTATTTGGTATTGATAATGAATAAAAAACTGAACCTACAGCAAAAGTAAATACTATCGAAATGATTATAAATTTTGAAGACCAAAAAAGCTGTAAAATCTCGCTTAGATTAATTTCGTCTTCTTGGTTAAATATTTTTTCTTGATTCATTAAAAATCCCCTATAGATTGCTAATTATAATTCATTTTAGGTTTGTGTTACTAATAACTAATTATTATTATTTTTTAAAATATATTCAGGTAGTGTATAAGAACCAAAGCCTTCCTTGAAATGAGATATTGAAAGTTCTTTTGATGATGGTTCAGGCTCCTCATTTTGATAATGTCGCCTTCCTATTTTATAAAATTTTATATTTCTACTTTTTAATTCCTCCATGACAGCATATTGAACAACATGTCCTAAAGGCTTATCAAATAAATCTCTGTTATATGCGCCAACATCATACCTGCCTTCATCTTGACTGCAACTGATATATGCAGCACCAACTAAGCAATCATTATCCTTTAATGAAACCATGAATCCTTCATCTTTTCTTATATTTTCATATTGAATTTTCCATGAGTTCTTAGATCTAGTAACTCTTCCAGCAACATCTAAATGCAGTTTTTCAAACTCTTTCCATATTTCATTTTTTATAGATGAATCATGTACCTCTATATTCCATAGTTCACTCCCTCTGTTAACCTTAGTTTTATAAGAACTCCTAAATTTTGATTTTATATTCTCCATATTCATTGAAAGATCAATATATAGATTATAGTGAACACTACATTCAGCATTGTTAGCTACACATAACAAATGCCATTCATCTAATGATAGGCTATTTAAAAAAATTGATGAACTAGTCCATGAATTATAAGATGAATGCTTATTTAGATTACTCACCACAGAGTAAACATTAGTAAGACACTTTTTATAAATTTTTTTTGGGCAATCAGGGATAAATATTGGAGGCAATATGTTGCCACCTTGACTAGATAGCGAGTTAATATCACTTAGGTATGCTATGGAAATTGGCCAAATGGCTATAGGCTTATTTTCTGAAATAATTATAATAGATATGTCTTTGAATACATCATAATTCTGAGTTTGATATTCAATTTGATAATTTATATTTGAGCCAAGATAGTCTACTGACTTATATTTGAGCAAATTATAGGTATCGTCCCACAGAACCTCATCTTTATGTTTGAAAATATATTCAAAACCGAGTTGCTCAAATGATTCTTTAATCCAGCTATCCATGATTATCATAATTTAAAACAATTTATTCTATGCATACCTTTTAAAGCCTGGTTTAGATACAGATCCTTTAATTGCTTTAATGAGATCTTGATTACCATCTTTTGATAAAAGATTAATTTCTTTAAAGACTGGTTCAGCTGCTTTCTTATATTTCTTAAAATGAGAATCATTTTGAGCAAAATTTGGATAGTATCTTGTTGATGCTAATATATATTTATTAAGCATCTGTTCTACAAAAAAAGTTTTTTTAATGTCATTATCTTTTTTGAAAGACATGTAACTAAGTTGATACAATCCGGAGACTTCGAGATCTAAATTATACTTATCACTCATTTCTTTCCAAAAATTTTGTACTTGTTTTCCCATTCTATGAAGATGTTTATGAACATTTTTATTTTGAAATTTCTTGATCGTTGCTAATGCAGCAACACTACCAGTTCGTTCCGTCCAATTGGTACTGCTGATGAATGTATCCTGTGCAGATGACATTATTTTTTGAGAGCCTATTATTGCCGAAATAGGAAAACCATTTCCAATTGCTTTAGCAAAAACAGCAATATCTGGATTAACTTTAAACTTTAAATGACTCCCTCCAGAACATATTCTAAATCCAGAAGAAATTTCATCAAAAATTAAAGGTACATTATTAGTTTTACACATCTTAGAAATTATTTCTAGGAAGCCATTTTCAGGCTTAGTTGTCCTTACAGGCTCCATTATTACGCATCCTAAATCCTTAATATGCTTATTGAAAAGTAGCTTAAATTCTTCTAAATTATTATAATTGAAAGGAATTGCCGTTCCCTCAAGGCCTTTTGGTACTCCTGTTGATTTAAGGGAAGGTAAAAGATGATTGTCCAGATTAGAACCTGCATTAATATTTGAAGCAAGGTACCAGTCACTCCAGCCATGGTAACCACAAAATAAAACTTTATCTTTTTGTGAGTAAGTTCTTGCAATTCTTATAGCTATACTCACGGCCTCTCCTCCAGATCTAGCATACCGAACCATATCAGCCCATTTATGCATTTTACATAGCACTTCTGCGAGTTGAGCCTCTTCTGAACAATTAATAGAAGAAGAGCTACCCATATCAATAGCTTTTTTTACCTCTCTATTAACATCTGCATCAGCATAACCCAGTACATTTGCTCCAATTCCACTGAAACTGAAATCTAAATACTTCTTTCCATCTAAGTCCCAGATATGAGTACCCTTCGCCTTCGAATAATATTTAGGCCAAAATTCTCTAGAAAATTGATCTGGCCTTTTAGATAACAATTGTGAAAATCCTGGGATTCTATTTTCACCAATTTTTTCAAGTTTATTTACCATGCTGTAAAACCCCCATCAATTACTAAATTGTGTCCATTTATATATGATGAGTCTTCGGATGCAAGAAAAAAAACTCCATTTGCTATATCTTCAGCACTGCCCATTTTTTTCATTGGGCATCTATATGAGTAATTTTTTATGAAGTCATCTCCTTGGGGCTCATCTGGATTAAAAATACCTCCAGGGGATATTGCATTTACTCTTATTTTTTTATCACTAAGGTGAACACAATAATATTTTGTTAGTTGAATGACTCCAGCTTTTGTTGCTGCATAAATCTCAGGACTATTTCTTGCTGTATCTGTATAAATTCTTGGATCAGCCGATACTATTCCGTATAATGAGGCTATATTTATAATACTTTTTTCATTTAAGTTATCTTGATTAACTCTAGCAAACTCGTTAATCATATTTATTGTTCCTTTAAGATTAACATCATAAACTAAATTCAATTCTTCGGAGCTTCTATTCAGAAAGTTAGAGAAAACAGAGACACCCGCATTATTAATTATGATATCTGGATTTATTATTTTGTAAAAATCCCTTACTTTTTTTTCATCAGAAATATCTAAGTTATGGTGATATTCGTCTAACTGCTCAATAGAATATGAAATATCTAAGTTAT
>Ga0115004_10004544_pt1 | contig 11076 bp, 6 predicted proteins | sample ArcticOcean_MG_C_10_FD_88737 | JGI IMG/M metagenome (GOLD analysis project Ga0115004, IMG submission 88737) | Marine microbial communities from western Arctic Ocean - ArcticOcean_MG_CB11_90 | ecosystem: Environmental > Aquatic > Marine > Oceanic | place: Arctic Ocean: Canada Basin | collected... | reverse complement strand
TGAATACATCCGTGTGGCACGTAATTTGTGTGTATCAATACCAGAAAAATTAGACTTTGATGCAGCATCTACGATTACACTTGGTGCGATAGCCTTACAAGGTGTTCGTCGTTCTCAACCAACCTTGGGTGAAACTTTTGTTGTTGTAGGCTTAGGTATTCTGGGCCAACTCTCCGTACAAATGCTCCGTACCAATGGCTGTCGAGTTATTGGCATTGATACTGATCATACTCGAATTGATAAGGCTATGTCTCTAGGTATGGATCATGGCATTCATCCCGATGACAGCGACACAGACACTGTGGCAAGGATGACTGATGGCTTTGGTGCTGATGGCGTTATCATCACTGCTGCAACTACATCAGATGCAGTAGTATCCAGCGCATTCAAGATGTGTCGTAAGAAGGGACGAGTGGTATTAGTTGGAGATGTAGGTCTGAATCTCAACCGCGCTGATTTCTATAGTAAGGAGATTGATTTTCTCATTTCAACTTCATATGGGCCTGGGAGATATGATCAGAGCTACGAAGAGCAAGGTCTAGATTATCCGATCAGTTATGTTCGGTGGACTGAAAATCGTAATATGGCAGAATATCTACGATTAATTGTTGATGGAAAAGTTCAGATTTCTCCACTGGTAAGTGCACGTTACCCGATTGAAGACGCCTCAGCAGCATATGAGGCGGTTAGAAGTAATGATAAGCCGTTAGTAGCAATTTTTACCTATCCGCCTATTGATGATATTTCTGCGATTCCAAAAAGAAGTCTCAATCTTAAATCCCCAACCCGAAGTGTTGAGCAAAAGATTCGTATTGCAATAATAGGAGCTGGCGCATTTTCTAGGTCAACTCATCTACCCAATATAAAAGAACTTAATAATCTTTATCATCTTAGAGCGGTAGTTAATCGAACTGGTCCATCAGCTAAGATAGTGGGCAAGCAGTTCGACGCTGACTACGTCAGCACTGACCCTGATGATGTTTTCAAAGACCCTGAAGTTGATGCCGTAATGATTGCTACAAGACATCAACTTCATGGTGCACTTGTATTGGCTGCATTAAAAGCTGGTAAGCATGTTTTGGTTGAAAAGCCATTAACCTTAAGCAAGGAAGAGTTAATTAATCTCCAAGAATTTTATGAAGAAGATGTTTTAGGTGCTGAAATTCAATCTAAACCAATCCTTCTTACTGGTTATAACCGTCGCTTCTCACCTTATGCAAAATGTATGCAGCAGCTACTTAAAAAAAGAACAGCACCCTTTATTATGAATTACCGCATGAATGCCGGATTTATACCTTTGGATCACTGGGTACATAACGAAGAAGGCGGGGGTCGTAACTTGGGTGAGGCATGCCATATCTACGATCTGTTCACATTTCTCGCTGATAGCAAAGTGGAAGCTATTTCAGCACATGCTATTAAATCAACCTCAAAACATTATGCTCGTAATGATAACTTCGTTGCTACACTGAGTTTTGCTGATGGATCTATTGCGAATCTTATTTATACTGCTCTTGGTCATAAAGGTGTATCAAAGGAAAAAGCTGAGCTATATGTTGATGGTAAAATTGCGGTACTTGATGATTACAAATCTATTAATGTGCATGGCGCCAAAAAAAATTCACTAGCAACACGTCACCAAGATAAAGGTTTAATGATTGAGCTGGAGCATTTTGCCAAAGGTATCCAAACAGGTGAATGGCCAATACCATTCTGGCAACAGTTGCAAGTGAGTGAGATTGCCTTTACGGTGGAAGAGATGTTATTTGATTGATTGTGATAAATGAAGCGAGTTGATTTATTTATGATTACGTCGGCGTGTTAATACTCTCAAAATGTTAAATAAAATTTGGATTATCTTTCTTCAGGATGGCCTTGCTGGGATGTTTCGAAGAATATGGGCTAAGGTTTTGAGTGTATTAAGGACACTATATGAAGAAGCGTTATCTAGACGAAAGAGCTCATATAGTTTGGATTCAGCTATTTGCAGCACCCAACTTACACCTAGAATTAACGCGAAAGAATTTGTAGGATTAAACCTTAAAGATTGTATTCCGAAGGCCGTATCAAAGCATTACCTTAATCATCGCTTTGATTTGTTAGGCTCGGGTTGGACGCAGGTGAGATATGGTATGCGTTGCCGGGGAATGGAAGAATATCGCTACAATAAAACCAATGATGTATTACCAGATGCTTCAGGAAACTGGCTGAAAAATCGATTAAATCAAGCAAATCTTCCAACAGCTCAAAAAATATGGCAACGTGTTAATGGCAACTATACGCCTATTGACTGGCAGCTTGATTTTAAATCAGGATATCGTTGGTCAGAGAAAATTTGGTCACCCCGCTTGCTATATGGCCAGCTTTCAGGCGCAGATATAAAAGTGCCATGGGAGCTTTCAAGGATGCAGCACCTCCCTCAGCTTGCATTACGCGCCAGCGCATTAGGGAAGAATGATAAAGAAGCGCTGTTATTAGTAAGAGAAATTAAGAATCAGTGGCTAGATTTTATCGCCACTAACCCCCCTGGCTTTGGCGTAAATTGGGCATGCCCGATGGATGTTGCAATCCGTGTTTCAAACTGGTGTATGGCTTGGGATATCCTTCAGGCTTCAGGCTTTTTAATGGAGACTGAAGATAAAGAAATTTTAGCCCATAGTTTGCATGACCATGGCTGCTATATTTTGAAACATTTGGAGTGGTCCAGCGATCGTGCTAATCACTATTTAGCCAATATCACAGGACTAGCATTTATTGCTAGCTATTTGGAGTCATCAGAAAAAACTGATGCCTGGTTAGCATTTTCTATACAAGAGTTGGTGGTTGAAGTGGGTCGCCAATTTTATGAAGATGGCAGTAATTTTGAAGGATCTACAGCATATCATCGTCTCTCAGCAGAGATGGTATTTTTTTCAACTGCACTGATATTAGGTTTGCCATTAAATATTCAGGATAAATTAAAGAAAAATAAGTATAAAGAAGTAATAATTGAAAAAAAAGGCTTTCCCACTCAGGAAAGATATCTCCAATTTTATCCTTTACCAAATAATTTTTCATCCACACAACAAGAATCGCCATTTCCAAAATGGTATTTTGAGCGAATGGAGCGTATGGCTGAATTCATTATGGATATCACAAAGCCAAATGGAAACATACCGCAGATTGGTGATAATGATAACGGTAGATTTTTTAAATTGTACCCAAATTATCATAGGACGTCAGTCCTCCAAGCAAAACAAAAATATGTCAATTTACGTGGATACGATAGCTTAAGTGATGATATGGATTACCATGTAGAGAATCATTTGGATTGTAGGCACTTAGTTAGCGCAGCTTATGCGTTATTTGGTAGGAGTGATTTTAAAGTGTGGCTAAAAAAAGAATCACCTAGAAAAATAGATAATCAGGATTATTTTGTTATTAAATCTTTATCAAACAACATATCTATTCATGCCCAACATTCACCTTCAACCAGCAAGACTAAAAGTCTTTATTCTATAATTGGTTCAGAAAAAGAATTTAATAAGGCTATTTTAAGTATAGAGAAAAAAAACAATAATTGTGTTTTGTTATTTAAGTCATCAATTAAATCTAATAAGCCTAATGATAAAATTTCGTTATACTCTTATCCTGACTTTGGGTTATACCTTTTTGTATCAAAGAGTATTTATCTTGCGGTTAGATGTTGGCCAGGAAAAAAACCTTATGTTAAGTCGCATATGCACTTAGATCAATTCTCAGTTGAATTAGTTATTGATGGCAAAGAGATAATATCAGACCCCGGTTCTTATATTTATACGCCAGCACCTTTGGAGCGATGGAAATATCGTTCAAATGAGGCGCATTTCTCTTCAATGGTTGATGTTGATATAGAGAATTGGAAAAAACTTGACCCTTTTGGTGCGGTTACATTAAAGCCTGCCTATCCTAGTTATTTTGGCTTACGCGGTTTTTTTTCTTCGGTCGGTGGAGATTTAGAGTATGGCAGATATTGTTTAATTAGTATTCGAGATAATGAAATCAAACTCTATGGTTTTGCTCAAGATCATAATCATCCAGACAAAAGATTTATAGGAAATAAAATATCAGACGGTTATGGTTCAATATCAAATAATTTATCATTTGCGACAGTAGATGAAGATTAATCTAAACACTGTGGGACTATTTTTAGTTTTATTGCTGATAATGTTGGTAATGATTCATAAAGAAGTAGGAAAGATAGTTGTTTTTTATCGAGAAATATTTAGCCTAATATTCTTAGCTTTGCTTCTATGGCAAGGGTTTTCTAAAATTTCTCACTCCTTATTTAATAAAAGAGTTATCGTTGAAATTTTTTTGTTGGCATTATTCCCATTATTATTAGTTACTATGGCACTTGTTGATCCTATGGTTAACTTATATGGAGATCTTCTAAGTGTGGGTGTAACAGCTTATGATGGGTATGTAGATCCTAGATTATATGTGCTTCGTAATGCGGTTATTTATCTCCCTATGGTTTTCTATATTGCTGTAAGGGGGCTTTCAACATCAGAAATAAATAAGATTGCAGGAGTTATAGTTTTTTTTGCTCCTATTAGTATTATTGTATTTATGTCACAACTAAGTAATCATTCTGTAGTTTACGAATTTAGAGAAATGATTAGTGGCAGAAATCAAATCGAATACAACACTTTTGTTCCTTGCTTTACGATTTCTGTGCTATCTATTTTTTATTTGATGGAGCTTCCTTATCGGAAATTCAAAGTATTTATTAAGCTAGCACTTGTAGGAATATTTGTATTTGTGATATTTTTTATTTTTTATTCAACTAGTAGGCAGGCTCTTATTTTGGCATTAATTTACGTAATATTATTTTTAATTAAGGAATTATCACCAATTATGGTGGTAAGAAATATTTTTTATTATACGGTTATGTTTATTGCCTGTTATTATTGTGTGGAGTGGGTTAATCAAAATATTGGTAGTAATGAAAGGTTAACTGAAAGGTTGGGAGAGGGTCTTACGAATAGCCCGAGATCTAAAATGATAGTGGAGGGTGTTGAAAAGTTAGATATAACTAGTTTTTTCACAGGGGCTGGATTGACTAGTGTTTTAGTATCTGGTCCACATAATGATTATGTAAGATGGCTTCAGAGGGTTGGTTTTATTTTTACCTTTATTTCATTTTATCCATACTTTTCAGCTGTGATAAAAAGTTTTGTGAATTACCGCTATAGAAAAGAAAGTGTTTATCTATTTATCTTATGCGCAAATTTATTTATTATTTATAACTCTATGTTTGGTTATCCAAGAGAGGATGCATACCAATCACTATGGTGTTTTTTGGGGATAGCAATTTGGTTAGGTTATGTTAACTTCAGTAGAAGAAAAAGAATTGTGGATGCAGAAAAATCATATCCTTTAGTAAATTAATTATTTTTTAATGCGAAGTATGAAAATTCTTGTAATCAGTTACCACTATGTGCCAGAAGAAAACCCTCGGGTTTTTAGATGGAGTTCTATTGTATCTCATTGGTTATCATGTGGACATGATGTTTCTGTGATCACTGCAGCCGATGATAAGCATGACAGAAAAATACAGGATAGTTTGCATGTTATAAGTGTTCCAGAAAACATGATAGGAAGAATCCGCTATAAATTATCTAAAAAAAATAGTTTTAGAGCAGAGGTAAGTGATTTTGAAGAACAAAGACCCCTGAATCCTTCAATAATGTCAAAATGGGTAAAAGAACTTTATTCATTCGTCATAAAAAGACTACAATGGCCTGATTTTGCTTGGACATGGATTCTAAATGCACGTAAGGCAGTTCTTCTGCACTTAGAGGATCATTCTGATATTGATGTTGTCATTTCTGTGTCTCACCCATTTAGCAGTCATGTCGTCGGGTCTATTGTTAAAAAAAAATATCCTAAGGTAAAGTGGATAATGGATATTGGAGATCCCTTTAGTTTTCTTTCTGAGTCTCAACCTAATAATTTTCTAATTTATAACAGACTGAATGAGTTTATTGAGAGAAAATATTTTTCTCTAGCTGACTTTGTCTCCGTGACTACGCAGGAGACTAAGAGTGAGTATGTAAAGTTATTTCCAGAAAGTGAATTAAAAATAAAGGTTATACCTCCTGTTCTAAGTAGCAAAGCTAGAAAGATTTTTGGAGTAGGTTTGGAGAAGTCTCAATCAAACCGTAAGGTACTAAAATTAGTGTACCTTGGCACTCTATATTCTGGTATTCGTCACCCTCAGAAAATGTTAAAAATGTTAGCGGATGTCCGGACTTTAATGAATATTGATTTTGAAATTCATTTTTTTGGGCCCACAAATGATGTTGATATTTCTCAACTAACAAATTCATATACATATTTTCATGAGAGTGTAAGTCATGACGTTGCACTGAAGTTGATGATGGATGCTGATATGCTTATAAACATTGGGAATTCAACAAAGTTCCAGCTCCCATCAAAATTGGTAGAGTACGTTTGTTCAGGAACCCCTGTGCTGAATATAATTTCTAGAATAGATGATTCATCACATACTTTTTTATCAAACTATCAAATGTGTAAAACTATATGTTTAACAAGTAAAATAAAAAATGACATCATAAGAGAGGTTGCTGATTACATAAAAATATCCTCAACCCGGAACTTTAAACAAGAAGATACATACTTGAGAAAATATTCTGTTCAAAACATCTCAAAACAATATGAACTTATGTTTTATTAAAAAACTTTAATTATGAACACATCGCCATTAGCAATTCAAAATTAATTTGCAAAGGATCTAATCTGATATACTTTTCTCATTTAATATTATGGAATAAACTTTTATTAAAGCATTAATCTTAGTTGGAGGGAAAGGGACTCGGCTTAAACCTTATACCAAAGTTATCCCCAAGTCATTATTGCCTGTGGGAGAACTTCCTATTTTGGAAATTATTCTATTGCAGCTGAAAGCTGCAGGTATTAAGGAGGTAATTCTAGCTGTTGGGCATATGTCACATCTTTTTGAATCGTTTTTTCAAGATGGAAGTCGTTTAGGTATAAAGATTAGCTATTCTTTCGAAGAGAAGCCTTTAGGAACTGCTGGTGCAATAGGTTATGCGTTAGAGGATTTGGGAGATGATTTCATTGTTATGAATGGCGATCTTTTAACTACGTTAAATTACAAAGAAATGTTTATGTTTCATCAGAAGCGAGCTGCTGCAGGAACGATTGCAACTTTCAAACGTGAGATTAAAATAGATTTTGGCGTTTTAGAGTTTGATAGCAGCCAAAAACTTAAAACATATACCGAGAAGCCTAGTTACCCATTTAATCTTGGAATGGGTATAAACATACTTAACGCTGATGTTGCTTCACAATTTTTAGTGAAAGGCGAGTATCTGGATATGCCCGATCTTATGATAAAAATAAAGAATGAAGGGAATCCTGTGTATTGTTATAATAAAGATTGTTTTTGGCTGGATATGGGCTGCCATAGTGATTATGAAGAAGCAAATGAGGTATTTGAAAAAATGAAGGAAGAATTCCTACCAAAAGTTCCTAAATAAACACTAATTTTATATTTTGAAAATACTTAACGTAATTGAAAATATAGATGAAGTAACTGGTGGAGGGGTTGCTGAGCGAACTCGACAGTTGGGTAGCCACCTAATTAATCTCGGCCATGACGTAACAGTATTAACAATAAACCAAAATCTCTCACCATCAAATATTGCTTCACTTGGTCCTGTTAAATTAATTTCCATTCCATGCATGATTAAGAGATTTCATGTTCCATTGCCTTTTTTTCGTAGAATCAATAAGGCTGTAAAAAACGCAGATATAGTCCATTTGGTAAGCCATTGGAGCATATTAAATGCATTGACATTTATTTGCTTAAGAATAAACAAAAAACCTTATGTAATAACCCCTTTAGGAGCTCTTCCAATATTTGGTCGATCAGGTTTGATAAAGAGAATTTATAACTTTATGATTGGTATTAATATTATTCGAAAAGCAAATATTTGCGTAGTTGCTACCCTTGAAGAGCTAGTTGCACTATCCTCATATGGTGTAAATAAAAAATCAGTTGTTCATATACCTAATGGAATTAACGAGTACGATTATCCAACTGAAGACCTCAGCAATTTTTCTAAAGAAATTAATGTTCTAAAAAAACATCCATTTATTTTATATATCGGTCGTCTTAATAGCATCAAGGGCCCAGACCTTCTTATTAAAGCCTTTTGTAAAGTAAAAGATAATTTTCCGGATATCCATCTTGTTTACATAGGTCCTGATGAAGGAATGTTAGATTCTCTTAAAAAAACTGCTTTAGGAGCTGAAATGCTTGAGCGCATACATATTCTTGGTTGGGTAAGTAAGGAACAAAAAGCTGCAATTCTTCATGCTTCACTTTTTTTAACAATCCCTTCAAGACAGGAAGCAATGTCAATTGTTGTTTTAGAGTCAGGTATTGTTGGAAAACCTGTGCTAATCACTGATCAATGTGGATTTGATGAAGTTGAACTGATAGGAGGTGGTTTTGTTGTACCCGCTACTATTGATGGAATAGCAGCGGGTATAAAGAAATTATTAGACTCTAAAAGTGATCTCAGATCGATGGGGTTAAATTTACAAAAGTTAGTTCGTAATAATTTTCTGTGGTCAACGGCTGCTAAAAAATATGCATCGATTTTTACAAAGGCAATTAAGAATAAAATCTAATTTTATTCAATCAGTCTTGCTTATGTATTATATGTTTAATATGTATTTATTGATGTAATTTACAGGCAATATTTTATAAGGGTTTAAATGCAAAAGATATGTATACAAGGTTTGGGGTTTGTTGGTTCTGCTATGGCAACTGCAGTTGCCATAGCAGAGGATAATAGAGGAAAATTGATTTATGATGTCGTTGGTGTTGACCTACCAAATGAAACAGGAAAGAAGAGGGTAGATGCAATAAATAACGGTGAATTTCCATTTACTATAAGTGATGATAGATTATTATTAGCTCTTACAAAGGCACATAAAAATGGTAATTTAAGGGCCAGTACAGATCAAAATGAATACATACAGGCAGATATAATAGTAGTTGATGTCCATCTAGATATTCCGTATTTAGATGATGAACCTCAATTATTATTTACAGAATTTATTGAGGCTATACAAGCAATTGGAAAAAAAATCTCATCTGAAACATTAATCATTATAGAAACTACTGTCCCTCCAGGCACATGTGAAAAAATAGTCATTCCAACTCTTCGTATTGAGCTAGAAAAACGCCATATTAATCCTGACAGTGTTCACGTTGCTCATTCTTATGAGCGAGTCATGCCAGGAGAAAAATATCTTGAATCTATAATAGATTACTGGAGAGTTTTTGCAGGATATACAAAAAAAGCAGGTGATCTCTGTGAGGAATTTCTAAAAAACGTGGTAAATATAGATAAATTTCCTTTGACTCGTCTGTCATCAACGATTGCTTCTGAAACAGCGAAAGTGATGGAGAACACTTACAGAGCAACAAATATTGCTTTTATTGACGAATGGACAAAATATGCAGAGACCGTTGGAATAGATATGTTTGAGGTAATAGATGCCATCAAAGTTAGGCCAACTCATTCTAATATAATGTTTCCCGGTCTTGGAGTGGGGGGATATTGTCTGACAAAAGATCCAACCTTTACTCCTGCAGCTAGCAAACAACTATTTAAAAAAGCGTTAGATTTTCCTTTTTCAAAAATGGCAGTAAAAATTAATCATGAGATGCCATTACATACCATTAAACGTCTTATCTCTTTTTTGGGTCCCTTGAAAGGTATGCGGATATTAGTTTGCGGCATTAGCTATCGAGAAGATGTAGGTGACTCACGCTTCTCTCCTTCTGAAACTTTAGTTCGTGAGTTAATCAAAAACAAGGCAAATGTTTTTTGCCATGATCCATATTTGACTTATTGGGATGAATTAGACTTGGCTCTTCTTAAAGAGTTACCAAAGCCAGCTAATTATAATGCCGTCATAATGGCTGTTGCACATAAGCAATATCGAGAGTTAATTTTATCTAACTGGGCTTTAGGCACAGAGTTAGTATTGGATGCCAGCTCTATTTTTAATAAGGAGCAAAGAAACTTGGCACGAGAGCAAGGTATAAGGGTTGAAAGTATTGGAAGGGGTGAGGGCTTATGAATGAGAAAATATTGATTACTGGTGGCGCTGGGTTTATTGGACTTCATTTGGCAAGGCGGTTGATAGATTCAGGATACCAAGTTGATCTATTAGATAATTTTGCTCGGGCAGTCAATGATAAAGAACTTAAAGAAACCTTGGCACAAGATAAAATTAATTTCTTTAATATCGATTTATTATCAATTGATCAGATTAATAAATTAGACACTAACTATGACGTGATATTCCATCTTGCGGCAATCATTGGCGTAACTCATGTCATGGATAACCCTTATGAAGTCCTTTATAAGAATATAAGAATGTTAGGAAATATGATAGATTTCGCTCATAGACAAAAAAAACTAACGCGTTTTCTTTTTGCTTCAACTAGCGAGGTGTATGCGGGAACTTTAAAACATTTCGATTTGCCTATGCCAACTCCTGAAGATACCCCATTAGCCCTTACTAACCTCTCTCATCCGAGAACATCTTATATGTTATCTAAAATTTATGGTGAGGCGTTATGCCAGCAATCTAGTCTACCTTTTACTATATTTAGACCGCATAATGTTTATGGACCTCGTATGGGTATGGCACATATAATCCCTGAACAGTTGCGGAAGGCTCATGAGGCTAAAGATGGTGACAGTATCGATGTCTTTTCCATAAATCATACACGTAGCTTTTGTTATATTGATGATGCTATAGAGATGCTGTTTCGTATTATGGTTAATGATGATTGCGAGAGCAAAACGTTAAATTTAGGCAATCAAAAACCCGAAGTAAAGATTAAGGAGGTTGCACAAAAATGTTTTTCCGTTGTAGGTAAGAAATTATTCATAAATGAAAAACCAGAAACTCCAGGATCACCAAGTCGACGAGCTCCTGATATGACAAAATCTACTTCTTTAACAGGATTTGAATCTA
>Ga0115004_10004541_pt1 | contig 11081 bp, 9 predicted proteins | sample ArcticOcean_MG_C_10_FD_88737 | JGI IMG/M metagenome (GOLD analysis project Ga0115004, IMG submission 88737) | Marine microbial communities from western Arctic Ocean - ArcticOcean_MG_CB11_90 | ecosystem: Environmental > Aquatic > Marine > Oceanic | place: Arctic Ocean: Canada Basin | collected... | reverse complement strand
ATTAATTCTATCTTTTGAACAGTTTCAGCCGAAACACTGAATGTAGTGAAAAAAATAAAAATAATCAAAAAAATTTTGGGCATAATAGTTTTTAAAACTTGTTTTTTTTTATTATCTGAAGAGCAAGGTTTCTTGCCCAATTGTCTATTTTATAGATATTTTTTATACTATTAGAATGCATATTTGAAGTTTTTATATAGTTTCTGTTCTTTATAACAAGACTCAAATAAAAAGAAATGTCGTTAAAATCAATATTTTTCTTTAAAAATTGATCAACAAATATTTCATTCGCCGCATTAATGATAATAGGTGACGATTGAAGCTTATTCATTACAGATATTAATTTTACAACTGGAAATTTATTTGTATCTACAGGATAAAATTCGAGATTTTGAATAGACTTAACTTTTTTATTTATGTTAGTAAATAAATCTAGATAATTAAATTTATTGAATAAAGCGTTTGCAATAGGAATTTTCATATCTGGACAATGATATAAAAAAATTGTTGTTCCATTTTTAAGTTTAACAATTGCATGAACGAGCGACTGAGGGTGGATTATAATTTCATATTTTTTCAGATCAAATGTAAAAAGTTTTAAAGCCTCAGTTAATTCTAATACCTTATTCATAAGTGTAGCGGAATCTACGGATATTTTTTTTCCCATTTTCCATTTGGGATGTTTGATAGCTTGCTCGGGTTTTATATATTTAAATTTTTCCTTTTGAAGATTTAAGAATGGTCCTCCAGAAGCTGTAATGTAAATTTTTTCTATTTCACGGTTCGAATAGTTTTTTGTCAACTGAGCAATTGAAAAATGTTCTGAATCTATTGGAATTAACTCAGTCTTATTTATCTTTGAATTTTTTTTTATTAACCGCCAACCACAAACTATGGATTCTTTATTTGCTAAGAGAATTTTTTTACTTAATCTTGTTAAACTTATTGTGGGTTCTAGCCCAGCTATACCAGGAATAGCCGACACTGTTACATCAATTTTCTTTATATACTTATCAAGATTGATAATATTATTTAATATAATTGTATTTTTAATAAAATTTTTTTTTCTTATCTTTAGATATACTTTTAGATTATTTATAACAACTATTTTTGGTTTAAATTTTTTTATTTGTGAAATTATTTTATGATAATTTTTATTTGCAATAATTAATACGACTTTAAATTTGTTTGATTTTTTTATTATTTCTAGAGTTGTTTCCCCTATTGACCCAGTCGAACCAAGTATGGCAATTGTTTTTTTTTTCACTTTATATAGCTCCAACTATATTTAATATAAAACTGAAAATTAAAACAAATATTAAACCATCTATTCTATCGAGAATACCACCATGACCTGGGAGAATATTGCTTATATCTTTTATTTTAATTTTTCTTTTCCAGTAGGAAATATAAAGATCTCCAAGTTGACATATTATTGAAATTAATATGGTAAGTAAAATGTAATTAAATTGCAAAAGGTTTACTAATAATTGACCGAAGAAATAATTTTGAAGTATATTTAAAAATGGTAGGGCAAAAAAACTAAATATTATTGATCCGACAGCACCTGAGTATGTTTTATTTGGGCTTATTTTTGTAAGTTTTTTCCCTTTAATTATTCTTCCAACAACATAACCTCCAATATCAGATAAAAATGTTGAAGCTAAAACCCAATAAAGAATAATCAGAGAGCTATTACTATTCCCTCGTAAATAATAAAAAGAAAAAAAAGCTAAAATTAATATTAGATTTGATAAAAAAATAAATAATAAATTTTTAGTATTTTTAATTATTTCATAAAATGAAAGGAAATAAATTAAAGATAAGAAAATAATAAGATAAATTCCAGAGTTGAAAGAAAAATAGAATAAAACTGGTAAGAGAACCAAAGATGTTAAAATTCTATTTACAAGTTCTTGACTAATCAACTAAATACCTCCAAAATTTCTTTTAATATTTTGATACTTTTTAACAATATTTTTTAAATCATTTTTTGTGAATTCTGGCCATAATTTATCTAAAAAGAATATTTCTGTATACGCTAATTGCCAAAGCATAAAATTACTTAATCTTTTTTGACCTCCTGTTCGTATGAGAATGTCAGGAGACGGTAGATCTGAATATAAGTTTTTGTTTATTTTTTCTTCTGTTATATTTTCAGAATTATTATTAATTTTTTTTACCGCATCTATAATTTCATTTTTGGAACCGTAATTAATGGCTAAATTTATAATTAATTTATTATTTTTTTTCGTTTGTTTTATGGCACTTTGCAGAGATTTTTTTATTTGCGTGGGTAATTTTTTTAAACGACCAGAGACAATAATTTTAATTTTATTCTTAATGATATTACTAATTTCTTTCTTAAAATAAATATTTATTAAATTGAAAAGATAGTTTATTTCTGACTTTGGTCTACTCCAGTTTTCGGTGGAAAAAACATAAAGTGAAATAATTGGAATTTTTAATAAGATTGAAGCTTCTACAATTTTTTGTACGGTTTTGACGCCTGCTAAATGTCCGTAATTTCTATTTCCCCTTTTTTTTTGCCCCCATCTTCCATTGCCATCCATAATAATGGCAATGTGATTAAGTTTGTTCATATTTGTAGAATTTCTTTTTCTTTCTCTTGGGATATCTTCTCTATATTAGCAATATTGTCGTCTGTTATTTTTTGAATATCTTTTTCAAATGATTTATTTTCATCTTCACTAATTTTCTTATCTTTAATAAGGTTTTTTAATTCATCGTTTGCTTCTCTTCTTATATTTCTGATTGAAACTTTATTTTTTTCACTAATATTTTTTAAAACTTTAATTAAATCTTTTCTTCTTTCTTCTGTTAAATCAGGAATTCTAATTCTCAAGACAGATCCATCAATCTGCGGGTTAATTCCTAAATCAGATTTTTGTATAGCGGCATCAACTGCTTTAATGTTTGTTTGATCCCAAACTTGTATTGTTATTAGCCTTGCTTCAGGAACGCTTACACTAGCGAGCTGATTTATAGGCATCATTTGTCCATAAACATCAACTTTAACCATGTCTAACATGGATGCGTTAGCTCTACCTGTTCTTAGAGAGGATAAATCTTTTTTATAGGATAGAATGGTTTTATCCATCTTAGTAGCATAATTTTTTTCATTAAACTCTGAGTTCATAATTAAACTCCTTCACCAACCTTATATCTTGTAAAATTTATTATTTTAATATTACTATCTTTTAGTATATCCGAAACTTTCTTCTTTGGATCCATAATCCATACTTGATTAATTAGAGTGTTTTCAGAAATAAATTTATTAATTTTTCCTTTAGCGATTTTTTCGATCATTTCTGCTGGTTTTCCTGAATTTAGAAGCTCTGCTTTAATAATTTCTATTTCTTTGGCTATAATATCTTTATTTAAGTCTTTTTCCTCAAGCGCCGTTGGAGACATTGCTGATACATGCATTGCAATTTTTTTTCCTATATCATCTTCTTTAGAAATTTTAACAATCGATATTATTTTACCAATTTTACCCTCTATAGCTCCATGTACATAAAAGGAATTTTTACCATTTAAATTGTTAAAAAAAACAGACCTTCTTATTGTTATTTTTTCTCCCATTTTAGCAATGAGATCTGTTAAATTTGTTTCTACTGTTAAATTATTTTTCATTTTTACTTTATTTACTATTAATAAATCAGATTTATTTTCAAAATTTATAATTGAAACTTCTTTGCAAAAAGAAACAAATACATCATTTTTCGCAACAAAATCTGTTTCACTATTAATCTCTATTAATGATACTTCACCATTTTTTTCTTCTAATAAGCATAGTCCTTCAGCTGCAGTTCTGCTCATTTTGTTTGAAGCCTTGGCTATACCTTTTTTTCTTAAAAATTCTATAGCTTTTTCGATGTTACCGTCTGATTCATCAATAGCAAGTTTGCAGTCTTTAAAACCAACACCTGTGACTTCTCTAAGTTTTTTTACACTTTCAAGGAGTTCTTTGCTGGACATAAAATAAAGTTTGATTAAATACTTTTTAATTCAGCTTTTTTTACAACTGTTTCTGTATTTAATTTTTTTGGGTTTAGTTGTTCTTTGTCTTTATCATTGGGTTTTATTTCAATAAATTTTGATGCATTAATAATAGTGCTTTTTAATAGGTCGCAATATAAATTGATTGATCTTCTTGCATCATCATTTCCTGGTATTGGCAAATGTATATTTGTTGGATCTGAATTGGTATCTAAAATAGCTGCAATTGGAATGTTAAGTTTTTTAGCTTCGGCTACAGCAAGAGATTCAACGTTTGTATCTATGATAAAAATTAATTGAGGTAATTTCTTCATGTCAGCTATGCCACCTAGTGATCTTTGAAGTTTTTCTTTTTCTTTAGTTCGTTTTAAAATTTCTTTTTTTGTAAAACCGGTGTCTTCTTTTGCGAGAGTTTCTTCTAACATCTTCAATCTTTTAATTGAATTTTGAATAGTGTTCCAATTTGTTAACATTCCACCTAGCCATCTATAATTTACATAAAATTGATCTGTTTCTTTAGCTAAGCTTAAGATTTGTTCTGAAGCTTGTTTTTTTGTTGATACAATTAATATTTTTCCACCACTTGATATACACTTATAAATTTCTGTTAAGGCGTTTTTAAAAAAAACTACAGTTTGTGTCAGATCAATTATATGAATTGAATTTTTTTCTCCGAAAATGAATTTTTTCATCTTTGGATTCCACCTTAGTGTCTTGTGGCCCAGGTGAACTCCGGCTTCTAATAATTGTTTTATGTTTACTTCAGGTATATTCATAATTTTTTCCGGTTAATCCACCACAGCAAACCTCTTTTGAGACCGGTAGGATTTTACTCCTTAACACTGTGTGCGAAATTAAGCTCTCATATAGTCAAAAATAGAACAAATCAAGCTTCTAGAAAATTATTTTTTTAACATATTCCTTATTTTTGATTAGACTAAATAGATTAAAATCAAATTTTCTGGCTTTTTCAAGTTCAAATAGGTAATTTTTGCTACTGTCTCTTAAAATGACATTAATTTTTGTTTCACCGGTATTTTTTAACAATTCATTTAATTCTTTTAGTTTTCCTTTATCGCTTAATTCTATAGACACTTGTTCATAGGTTTTATTTACCAGATCTAATAAGTCCACTATTTTTTTGATATTAACTCTTACTAAGCTATTTTCACCCGTACTTTGTTCTTTTTGAAGTGTTAAAATAAAAGAATTAGACTCTTTTAGTTTCTCTCTGTTAGAGGAAAAAAGATCAGAAAATAGAAATATTTCAAATTCACTTTTATTATCACTAAATTTTATAATTGCATAAGAATTTCCTTTTGCACTTTTTTTTTCTTGGATAGACATTACTGTTCCTGCAACAAGAGCCTCTGACTTATTGCCTTCTAAGAAGTCTTTATAAGACAAAATTTTAAGCTGAGAAAAAAAATCTTTATACTCATTTAGGGGGTGGTCTGAAATATAAAATCCTAGGGAGACAAATTCTTCATTTAATAATTCTTTTTTAGTCCAAGCCTTAACTGTGTCGAACTTGAAAATTTCATTGTGCTTATTGCTAACATCGTCAAAGAGGTTCGTTTGATTGCTTATTTTTTCTTCATATTTACTTTTTATTGTTTGAATAATTTTAGGTATTGCCTCAAATAATTTTTTCCTATTAATATCAATTTCATCAAATGCACCAGCTTTAACAAGTCCTTCAAGCTGTAACTTATTTACATCTTTAGGTTCTACACGGTTAATAAAATCTGTAAATGTTTTAAATTTTCCATTTTTTTCTCTTTCATTTATAATATTTGAAATCGCTTCAAAACCTACACTTTTAATGGCACCTAGCCCGTAAAATATTTTGTTTATATCTGGTTTGAACTCAGCAAAACAATTATTTATTGAAGGTCTAATAACTTCAACTTTTAATCTTTTTAGCTCTTCAACATATTCCCTAAGTTTACTTGTGTTAGTTAATGACGTAGACATAGAAGCAGCTATAAATTCTTCTTTATAATAAGTTTTTAAATAAGCGGTTTGAAATGCAATTAGAGCATAGGCTACAGCGTGACTTTTATTAAAACCATAATCTGCAAAAGGTTCAATTTTAGTAAAAACATAATTAGCTACATCTTTTTTGATACCATTTTTTAACGCTCCGGAAATAAATTTTTCTTTTTGTTTTTCAAGTTCTGCTCTCTTCTTCTTACCCATTGCTCTTCTTAAAATATCGGCCTCACCAGCAGAAAAACTAGCAAGAGTTTGTGCGATTTGCATTACTTGTTCTTGGTAAATTATAATCCCATAAGTTGGTTTTAAAATTTTTTCTAGTATTTCATGAATATAGTCGGGTGTTCTTTGGCCATTTTTACATTCATTATATGTGGGAATATTACTCATCGGCCCTGGTCTATAAAGAGCGACTAGAGCAACAATATCATTAAATTCTGTTGGTTTCATTTGTCGTAAAGTAGCTCTTACACCTGTACTTTCTAGCTGGAATAAGCCTGTAGTTTCTCCAGTTGACAGTAATTTAAAAACATTCTGATCCTGTAAATCGATTTTACTAATTTCAAGTTTTATATTTTTTAGAGTTAACATTTTTATTGTTTTGCTAATAACAGTAAGAGCTGTAAGACCAAGTATATCAAACTTTACTAAACCTGCATTTTCTGAAGAGTGCATATCAAACTGTGTAGATGGCAATATTAAATTGGCAGAGTGATCTTTGTATAAAGGAACTTGTTCGGATAAGTTTTCACCAGCTATAACAACACCTGCTGCATGTGTTGCCATGTTTCTGTTAAGTCCTTCAATTTTTAATGAAAGTTCTATTAACTTTTCAACTTTCTTATTATTTTTAATTTCTTCTTTAAATCTTGGCTCTCTGTCAATTGATTCTTGTAGAGAAAGGGGTCTTGATGGATCAAATGGTATCATTTTACTTATTTTGTCTACGTGACCATATGGTAACCCAAGTACTCTACCCATATCTCTGATTGCCATTCTAGCTTTTAATTTTCCAAAAGTAATAATATGAGCAACTCCATTTTTATATTTAGATTTTAAATATTCAAATACTAAATTTCTCTTTTCTTCACAAAAATCTATATCAAAATCTGGCATTGAAATTCTGTCCGGGTTTAAAAACCTTTCAAATATTAAGTCAAATTCAATTGGATCAACGTCAGTTATATCTAAACAATACGCGACTAAAGATCCGGCTCCAGAACCTCTTCCCGGTCCGACAGGAATATTATTATTTTTTGACCATCGAATGTAATCGGATACGATCAAAAAATAACCTGGATACTTCATTGAGTTTATGATGTTTAATTCGTGATAAAGTCTATCTTTGTAGAGTATTAATGTTTTTTCTTTGTTAAGTTTTGAATCTTTCTTTAATATATGGTTTTCTATCCTATTTTTTAAACCTGCTTCTGCTTGCTTTAACAACTCATCTTCAACAGTAATATTATTTTCTGTTTCTATGGTAGGTAAAACTGGAGTTGATTTTTTTGGTTTAAAATTAAATCTATATGGGAAATTATAGTTATTTTCTAGCGCTTCCGGAATATCCTTAAATAAATTAACTATATCATCATTTTTTTTAATAAAATGTTGATCGCTAAATTTTAGTCTATTTGGATTGTCTACAAAATTTTTTTGTCCTATACAAATTAGAGCATCGTGGGCCTCGTACATATCCTTTTTTAAATAAAAAACTTCTTGTGTAGCAATTAAGGGTATTTGGTTTTCTTTAGAAAGTTTAATTATAAAATTTTCATAGTTTTCTTCGCCTGTTTCATTGTGTCTTTGTATTTCTAGATAAAACCTATCTTTAAATATATTTTTTAATTCTTTTGTTGCTTCTTCTATTTGTTTTAATTTGTTTAACTTAAATAATTTACCAAATAAACCGTGATGATTGCCGCTTAACAACATCAAACCATCGTTGATATTTTTTAATACATTGATTTTACAATGTGCATCTGTTTTTTCATCAGAATCTAAATAACTATTTGAAGATAATTTAATAAGATTTTTGTATCCATGAGATGAACAGGCAAATAAAGGTAATTTACCTATAGAATTGTCTAAAGAAAAATTAATTTGTGTTCCTATTATAGGTTGTGTTCCAAACTTACTGATCTTCTCTGCAAATTCTAAAGCTCCACATAAATTGTAGCTATCACAAATACCTATGTTTGAAACTTTATTTTCCTTGCAGTGAATTGCTAAATCATCAATCTTAATTGCACCTTCACAGATGGAATATTGAGTATGAATTTTAAAATTATTGAAAATTTTGACATTAGACATTAGCTCTTTTTATATTACCATTTAAAATACTCAACTTGTAATCTGCTTTATTGGCTAAATCTCTATTGTGAGTTGCAAAAATTATAGTCTTATTTAATTTTTTTAGTTTTAAGAAATATGAGAATATTTCTTGAGATGTTTTATGGTCTAAATTTCCAGTGGGCTCATCAGCTAAGATTAAATCAGTTTCAGAAATTAATGCTCTTGCAATTGCAACTCTTTGTTGTTCACCACCAGAAAGTTCGTCTGGGTAATGGTTTTGTCTACTTTTTAGGTCAAGACTAGAAAGTATTTTTTCTGCTTTTTTTTGAGATAATTTAATTTTTTCTCCTCTTATTATTAATGGCATTAAGACATTTTCTATAGCTGTAAAATCTGTAAGAAGATTATTGTTTTGAAAAATCATAGAAATATGTTTTTTTCTAATATCATCTTTATCTTCTTCTTTTAAATTTCTTATATCTTTCTTGTTAAAAATAATTTGACCAGATGTCGGCGTGTCAATTAGAGAAATCATGTTAAGTAAAGTGGATTTACCAGAACCTGACGGCCCAACCAATGCTATTAAGTCACCTTTTCTTACCTTCAGTGTTACATTTTTAAAAATTTCAATTAAGCCGTTTCTATGTTGAAAATTTTTGTTAATTTTTTTAATTTCTAGAATGTTATTATTCATATTTTAATGCTTTTATAGTGTTCATTTTAGATATCGATATTGCCGGAATTAATGATGCTAAGCTTGTTGTTGTTAGTGAAAAAATAAAAATAATCATAATTGAAAAAGAATTTATTTCACTTGGCATTTCTTCTAAAAAATATACATCGCTAGGAAAAATTTCAATATTCAAAATGTAAGACAAAAATACTCTTATAGACTCAATATTTTCTGAGAATAAAACACCAATAATAATTCCAGAAATACTAGCTATCAGACCAATTGTAAAACCAGTTAAAAAAAAGGTTTTTATTATTGATCTATTGCTTAGGCCTAACGTTTTTAAAATAGCAATTTCTTTAGTTTTATTTTTAATCAGAATAGTTAATCCAGAAATTATATTAAAAGCAGCTACTATAATAATTAAAGTTAAAATTATAAACATTACATTTCTTTCAACCTTAAGAGCGCTAAAAAATGATTTATTTAAGTCAATCCAACTATAAATAAAAAAGGTATTATTCATTAGCCCAATTTTATCTTTTATATCGTTAGCATTTAATGGGTCTGGTAAATATATTTCTAAATTAATGTCACGTTTAGTCTTGTCAAAAAAGTATAGCGCCTCATCTAAATTTAAAAAAACAACATTTTTGTCGAATTCATAAAAACCACTACTAAAAATACCTTCTACAGAATAAGTTTCTTGTTTAGGGAGACTACCGAAAGGGGTGCTAATATAAACAGATGAAAGGAGATTAATTTTATCACCAACGGCTAAATTTAATTCTATTGCTAATTCTTTGCCAACTACTATTCCTCCTTTTTTTATTTTATTCTTCTTACCTTCAATTAAAATTTTGTTTAAAAAAATTAAATTTTTTTCGTTTTTAGGATCCAGACCTTTAATCATTATGCCTTTCGCGTAGTCATTATTAATTACAACTCCTTCACCACTGTAAGATTCTAAAACTTCTATACTGGGAAAATTTTTACTCAACTGATTTCTGAATTTTAAGTCTATGTTTTTTTTATTATAAGGTTTGATGATTAAATGAGGATTAAAACCAAGAATTTTATTAGTAAGTTCTGTTCTGAAGCCATTCATAACAGACATAACTATAATTAAAATTGCTACACCAAGCATTATTCCAATAAATGAAAAAATTGAAATAACTTTTAAAAAACCTTCTTTTCTTTTAGGCTTTAAATTTCTTAATGCGATTAATCTTTCTGCTGAGGTAAACAATTTAATTTTTAATTTTTCTAATTATCTCTTCTAAGTTTAATAGTATTGCATCATTGCCCACTTCTTTAAATTCGAATCTGCTTTCTTCAGATTTAGAGCCGATTATAATTTGATAAGGAATACCTATTAAATCATGTTTTTTAAATTTAGCTGACATATTCTCATCAACATCGTCTAAAAGTACGTCAATTTTTTGTTTCTGAAGTTTTTTATAGATCTTAGTTGCAATTTCAAAGCTTTGTTTGTTGTTCTTATTTATGTTTGGTATCAGAACAACATCATAGGGTGAAACTGATTTAGGCCATTTCATAACATCGTTTTGGAAATTTACTTCAATTAAAGCTCCAACTAACCTAGATACACCTATTCCATATGATCCCATTTTGACTGGAACTTTTTTACCTTCTTTATGATCTATTAAACAATTAAGAGGTTTAGAGTATTTCTCTCCAAAATAAAAAATATGACCAACTTCTATTCCTTTTGTAATAATTTGATTATTTTTTTTGACTTTTAGTTCAAAATTATTTTTATTAAATTTTTCGTCTGTTACGGCGTAAAAAGAAGAAAAATCATTTCTCATTTTTTCCAAAGTTTTGTCACTAAAGTCATATTTGTCAGTATTGATTTCAAAAATATTTTTATCTGCATAAACATTGCTTTCTCCAGTATCTGCTAAAATAATAAATTCATGAGATAGTTCTCCTCCAATAGGTCCTGTTTCTGCTGCCATTGGTACTGCTTTAAGTCCAAGTTTTGAAAATATTTTTAAATAAGAGTAAAACATCTTATTGTAAGATTTTTTTGCTTCTTCATCGCTGATATCAAAAGAATAGGCATCCT
>Ga0115004_10004538_pt1 | contig 11082 bp, 6 predicted proteins | sample ArcticOcean_MG_C_10_FD_88737 | JGI IMG/M metagenome (GOLD analysis project Ga0115004, IMG submission 88737) | Marine microbial communities from western Arctic Ocean - ArcticOcean_MG_CB11_90 | ecosystem: Environmental > Aquatic > Marine > Oceanic | place: Arctic Ocean: Canada Basin | collected... | reverse complement strand
CTATTGTCAGAAATAAAATTTCCTCTTCTCGATTCGCCCCTTTTTTGTGTGGCCCATAAAAAAAAGGAAGGACGAAGAAAACGCCTTCTCTTCTCTTTTTTCGAAAGCCGCCGCAATGCAGCGCTTTGGACCGAACAAAACGATTTACGATGAAATCGTAAACCATGAGCGAGCGCGAAAAAAAACAACTCGATCGATCGATAGTTTTCGTTCCGGTCCAGACTCGAAGCTCGATCAAAGCGCTTGGTCTTTTTCGATGATCTTTCCATCAACATCCACCCGGATCGAAAGGATTTCCAAAAAAAAAAGAGAAGATGGAAGATCGGACTTTTGAAGCGACGCAGACATCCAAAACGAACGTCAAAGAAATGAAAACGAATAGCGTACCATACGCCGACACAACTGTACGTAGTGCCTAAATCGATACCGATCGCCGGTCCTTCTGCTTTAGACATTTTTATGTGTATTTAATTATATATATTTCTTTCTTTCTTTCTTTCTTTATGAATGAATGAAGATTGCGTGAATTTTGTGTCCAACAGGGGAAGCGAATTTGTTTCCAGAACCTTCTTTTTCTTCTTTTTTTCTTCTTTTTTGCTTCTTTTTTGCCCGTTTAGGGTTTCAAAAAATGGCGGGAAAAATCGGCGGGGAAAATCCGTGAACACAAACCAAGCATATATTGAGTAGTGTTAAACGCGCGCGCGTGCTTAGTAACGTTCGTTGTCGTGGTCGTTGTTGTTGTTGTTGTTGTGGTCGTTGTGGTTGTGGTTGTTGTGCGTTTTGGTATTGCCCGTGCCCAGTGCGCGCCTCACCTCTCGCCGATGAAACCGAAACAGTTAGAGTCAGAGCTGCAACGAATAGAGGACTTCAGGAAGCCGAAACAGAACTTGGAACAATATGCGACGACGCCTTTATTAGCGTCTAGACTGTTACATTGCGCGAGCGTAGAGTTCGATGATATAAGGAATAAGACCGTGATTGATTTAGGGTGCGGTACGGGAGTACTCTCGATCGGGGCGCAGTTGATGGGCGCGAAAGTAGTCATCGGGTTCGATTGTGATCGAGACGCGATCGAGCAGTGTAAGGAGAATATGGATTTGTATGATGGGTTTGGGAGTGGGTGTGGTAGTGAGCTTGTGATGATCGATGTCGTTGAGTTGATTAAGAGATATGATTGTGACGACGACGACGACGACGACGACGACGACGAAAATAATAACGATAGTTTTGAATACGTAGATTATAAGTGGCCTAAATGCGACACGGTGTTAACGAATCCACCATTCGGCACGAGAAGGAAAGGCGCAGATGTAGCTTTTTTAGCCGCTGCGTGTAAGATGGCGAAATATGCTGTGTATTCGTTTCATAAGACTTCGACGAGAGAGTATGTGAGGAAAGTCGCCTTGAAGAAGCTACGAGCGAAGAGCGCGAACGTAGTTGCAGAGTTGAAATATACTCTGAAGAATCAATACGCGCATCATAGGAAAGATGAGGTTGATGTTTTAGTAGATGTTTGGCGAATAGAACCTTTGGACGACTCAGATATAACTAGTAATAACGTAGAAGAAAGCGAGAAACTGTTGAAAGAATTAGCGAAAAATATTGACGAATTACAACTTAGCAATAGGGAACGAAAAGATAGAGCAAAATTGAGAGAGAAAAATAGTACATCATAATAGTTATACTAGTAGGAGATAGCTTGTGTTGTTTTATTGCGTGCTTGCTTGCGTATATTCCTAAAAATTCCTATATTCTAGACTAAACGAAACTTCCTCCTCCTCCTCCTCCTTCTTCTTCTTCTTCTTCTAATTCTTCGATGTTCATGTTATCTTCAGCCATCATTCGCTCGCTCGTTGCCATCGCTTTAACTAACGCCTCGACGATTTGACTGTCTTCGCCGACAACTTTTGAAACCTCTGCCGCAATTGCTTTCGCGTCTTCTTTAATCTTTTCCAACTTCTCGACAAACGCGCTCGAATCAAACTTATTTCGATCGTTCATGAGAATCTCTAACTTTAACTTAATCACCGTTGTCGCGTGCAAGGCAAACTGCGGATGTCGATACGAATGCGGATAATGCTCTCTATACCACGGCGTTAGCGCGTTCGCTAGTTCTAAAGCCAAAGACCAATTTTCAAAAACTACAGCCGAGTTCATGAACTTTTCCAATGCTTTGATACGTAAATGATTTCCTTTTGCAATACCAACACTTGCTCCGAATAACGATGACGAGTTATCGGTTAAACTGTTGAAGCGATCCCAGGCACGAGTTAAACTAGCAACGTTTTCTTCGGAAGATGCAAATTTTTCAACCAACTCAAAGGCTTGGCAAAAGCGTTCCGCGATTTCAGCCGTGACGACGTTATTGCAATTTCCCCATGTCTCGACAATTAATCTCGTCTTCTTCTTTTTCTTGTTGTTGTTGTTGTTGTTCAATGATGTTTTATTTTTTTGACCATACGTCTTTTGAGCGGCAAACTCTGGGTCGTTTGATAATCCCATATCGTCGTCTTCATCTGCGTCGTCGTTTTCTTCCGTATCGTCGTCGGCGTCGTTGTTTTCTTCGTCGTCATCGAAGCTCTCTTCAAGATTAAAACTAGCAAACGCGTTGTATTCTCCATTACTGTTTAGCTCGCTTGAAAGACGAAAAATATGGCACCCGCCATCGACGACGTCGTCATTTTTTATATTTGATCGCGATATTTCGTACCAATGTTTCTGGTCTGCCGATATTGTATACTTTGGAGCGCTCGGGAACGATCTTAACTTGTGCCCACCTATTAATGGAATCTCTTTAATTGGATCTGGATCTGCATTAAGTGAATCATCAAACTCTACGTCTTCTACGTCGAATCCGTAACTCGCTTTTAATAATCTCGCGCGTTCGCGCCTCGGTTTTAAGAGTTCGTCATAAGTTATGCATAACTCTTCCCCTGGGCCAATATCTCTTAAACTTCTCACGATTAATTCTTTTCCTCTGAACGTGATGAAACAATTCGGATTCTCGGAATGGTTCATCATCGCCGCGAATGGATATATCCCGATCCCGTACGGCTTCAACTCGTCGTCGCATAACGTATGACTATTCAACCTAATTTTCCCAATCAATTTCGCGATATCCGAAACGGACGGTATATCCTCATACTCTCTCTCGTACCTCTCCGCCCTCTCTTCGTCCGAAACGATCGTTTCGTCTACGTTCAACGAATGCGTTACGTACGCTCGAGTCATCGCAGCAAACGTAAAATCGCTCTCGTTACTCAACCCAAACGTCCTATTTTCTTCCCCGTGATATAAACTATCGAACACGGTCTCATAGCCAACCCCTAATCCTACTTCCTTCGTCTTCAAATCGTCGCTATACCAATCTTTCGCATCTTCCTGTTTCCTTTCTTTCTGGAATCTCCAAATGATCTTCGCGGCTAATCTCACGGTCCCTACCGGTACTTTCATTCGCGAACTCTTCAAAGCTTTTGTCTCTAAATCATACCCTTCCTCCCAGTCTTTCAATTGGTTCTCGCGTGAGTAATATCGCGCATACTTCGTCGCCGAACAGCGCTGTAGTTGTTTTTCCGAGTCCTCCAGGAAACTGTGATGGTCCCTGACGAACACTTTTTCGTCCACGAGCAAGGCTTGATAGGGCGCAGATTTGAACACGATGGAGCCTGATGCGAACGATGAGTCGCAAGTCGTTCGTAAAGCGCGTAACTTTGGCGCCCGTTCGAAAGTAATCTCGAATTTATTATTATTTGACATTTCTTTTTTAAGGCGTCAAACGAACGAGTAGGAAGTTTTCCTATTTACTTCCAAAAGTAGGTGCCTACTTATGATAGTTTATAGAGACAATTATTTTTTTCGAGCGAGCGTAAGTAAGTGCGCGTGAATTTAATTCTGAAGCGTTTTTGTTTTCATTATTTCAAATTTTATTAATGATGCAGTCTGTTTCTTTGTTCGTTGTCTGTTTGTTGATCGTAAGCGTGAGAGTTTTAAGCCGATGACGATGACGATGTTTTCGGTTCAATTCTCATGCGTTCGAGTTGTTTTTCGGTCGGTAATTTTACTTTCGTAGCCAATCCGAGTTTTTTCATGGCCCAAATCAAATACCAAGTCACGTCGACTTGGTACCATTCCAAACCGTGCTTCGCGCTAAACTCGAAAGCGTGGTGGTTGTTATGCCACCCCTCTCCAAATGCTAAAATCCCAACCGATAAATTGTTTCGGCTCAAGTCGCCGGTGTTGTATGATTGTTTACCCCAACAATGCGCGACTGAATTCACGGCCCAAGTGATGTGGTAGACCCAAACAGTTCGTACGCAAAATCCCCATACCAAAAACGGTAAGCCGCCGAGTAAGTACAAACCTAACGCAGAGGCGGCGATGTGCCACATGTACGTCTTCTCCAACCATCTGTAGAATGGTTGCGCGGCCATTTCTGCCGCATTTGATCGATCGCCGACGCGCTCAATCGTCGCCTCGTTGTCCAATAACCAACCCATGTGCGACCACCAAAAACCTTCGTACGGCGTATGCGGATCTTTCGGAGTGTCGCAGTGTTGGTGGTGATACCTGTGCGAAGACGCCCACTCGATCGGGTCGCCTTGGACGGCCAACGCACCGCAATACGCCAAAGCGTATTCTAACCACTTCGGAGTTTGAAACGATTTATGCGAAAGCTGTCTGTGATAACTCAAAGTAATTCCCAAGCAACCGGTTATGAAATACATGACCATGAAGCAATTGAACGCTTGCCAAGTGAAGTAGAACGGGGCCAACAAAGCCCCGGCGTGCATCGCGCCAATGAACGAGACGTACGTAATATCCGTCGATATCCACTTACGAATGAACGCATTTTTCTTCGGCGACGCGATGATATCGGACAAGAACACTTTATGTGAAGGCTTCACGCCCTCCCAAGCTCCTTTCGCGGCTGCGGCGGCTTCAGAGTTCACGGCTGACCAAATCTCCGACGCCTTCTGCACGCCGCCGTCGGCAATTCTTTGCCACGAAGTCTTCAATTGATCCGGGTTCTCTGGCATCGTAATCGCTCGTCCAATTTGTTGGTCGCCTCTTCTTCTTTGTTGTACTAATGTAGCTCGCGATTGTTGATGTTCTCGAACTCGCGTTTGCGCCTGCGCCGGTAAGCGCATCGTCTTCATCGTTTTTGTATTACCTGTACATACACATCAACATAATAAAGAAAAGAAAGAAAGAAGTCAGTAACCACATGAACGAACACACACACACACACACACTCTCTCTCTCTCTCTCTCTCGCGTGTGTGTGTGTGTGCATTAAATTACTAAAGACGAAACGAGCGTTTGAAGATCTTAATCCGTTTCACGCGCGCGCGCTCTCGAACTCTTGCACTGCAATAGGAACATAAATTCGTTTTGGCCTTGGCCCGTGCCTGCGTGATTTTGGCCATACGATTTCGTTTTCAGAAGCCGTTTTTTTAAACCTCGTTTATCGTCGTCTGCGTCTCTGCTCGTAAACGTGTAACACGCAGGCTCTCGAGATCACCGATCGAACGAACGCACTCGTGCTCGACACGAAGATCGCGCGGTAACTCGCACACACCGCGCATAAAAAACACGCGTCGCGCTAGCCTTGGTCATCCTTAAGCGCGATACGAAATTCCGGATATAAATAAATACGTTTTCGCACTATCTTGTTGAAATCAAAAAAGGTCTTCTCTTCTTCTTCTTCGTTTAAGACACGCGCGCGAACAAAAGAAGACTACTTCGCGTGGCCAATGAAAGTAGACGTACCGTTTTTGTTCCGCTCGAAGTGCGCGCGCGAGCAATTGCGCGTTGCGATCGTTGAAAACATTCTCTTCTCTCTGTTATATCAATCTCTGGATACAAAAAGATGTCTCGTCGACAAGGCAAAGCGCAAAGTGATAAGAAGAGATTTCTTTCTTTCTTTCTTTTTGCGACTTTCTTCTTTGTAACACGAGAGATAAAAAAACGCGCGCGCTAGATGAAAACGAAGACTCTGCGTGGCGATTGAACGCGCTGCGCAAGGAGAACTCGTTTGTTTAAATGAGCGCGGTGTAGTTCAGTCGTACGCTGAATGGAGAGTTTTTTTGAAGTAAATAGGGAAAGAAATATTCCTATCTGGATACTGTGAGGGTTTAGGGTTTCGGGGCTTTAGTGTTTATAAAGGGTTTAGGGTTTTGGGAGCATTTCAATTGAAAGTGTATTAGAAATGATAACGATATATATATTACTATCTATGCGTGTGATGAAGAAGTGTAAAAGTGTTTGTATAGTATAACGCTAAGAAGAGATACGTGATTAATGGTCAGGCCGCGATAATGGAAGGAAAGTGGACGATATCAACGGGTTTGAAAGTGCTCTCGTTGTTCGTATTCGCCGCGTTGTTAGAAATAGTCGGAGGATGGTTAGTGTGGAGGTTTATTAGAGAGAGGAGGGAAACGTGGAATTTAATCGTAGGATTCATAGTGCTCGCTTTGTATGGAGTTATCCCATGTTTACAGCCGTTGGATGATTTCGGGAGAGTATACGCCGCGTATGGCGGTGTTTTTATCGCGTGCTCGTATGCATGGGCGAGAGTAGTGGATGGGTTTAGATTGGATGCGGGCGATTACGTAGGAGCGAGTTTATCGATCGCCGGCGTGTTCGTCGCTTTATTATGGCCCAGGGATGGCAACGGATTGCAGCAAACGCCGTCGTCGTCGTCGACATCATAGCAATAACAGTAAATACAACGTAGTTTATTAATTATTATAGTATAAATAGCGCTCGCACTTACTACTCGTACTTACTACTCTTACTCAATTACTTGCGACGTTCGAAGACCATCGCGACGGTTTCCATTTCTCTCGAATCGCCGTCATAATCCACTTGAACAGAGTGCGATTTAATAGCCAACATCGTCTTATCGAACGACGCGTTCTTCACGAACGCTCTTACGTTCGCTTTCGCCGGCGGGTTCATCCAAGTCGTGACATCAACAGGCGCGCTTACGTTAAACACCGCAGTCGTTAACCTTAAGACATCCCCGACTTTAACTCTCCCGTCTTCATCGGCGTTCGATCCTTGAACGATTTCGACGACTTCAATATTCGTCTCAATCGTCGTCCCACTCTTTCGTTTTTCTTCCAAAACGATCCCGAGTGGGCGTTTGATCTCCACGCATAATAACTCCGATTTCTGTCCGTCGTATTCAATCTTCGTCTGCTGTCTCTCTTTTCCCCCTAAATCTAAACTAATCGTTCGTACTTTATTCGTCGTAGTATTCGTATTTGCATCTTCCTCTTGGCCAGTTAAACTTATTTCAAATCTGTCCGGTTTAACACTGTTCGTTTTCAGTAGTAACGACTGCGATGATAGTCTTCTCTCGTTGTTGCCGTTGATACTTTTTCTGCTACACCTGTATCGATACAAATTTCTAGTCGACGCAGCAGAAGATACTACTCGTTCATGACTCGTTCTAGCGCTCGTTGAAGCGATTATCATCGTTTCAGTTCGTTCGCGTACGTTGAAGAGATGTTTAAGATATCTCTCGAATGAATTAATCGATCGATGATGATAGTAATGATAATAATAATAATAATAAGAGGTCGTAAAAAACAGTTTTTAGATATATTTCTGGGGAACACTTTGGACAAGGAGCACGTGAGAAATCGGGGGCAAAATTGTTAGTTTGTTACGCGAGCTTACAACTTCTTCTTGACGACGCCATCTCACTATTTTTGATGCTGATTCTTAAACTCCCAGTCGTTAGCCATTTTAACGTACTCCTCGATACTTGCCCTTAAACGAGTTAACTCGACAGGTTTCCTACCAGCTTGCTCGAAATTCTTCTGTTCGTTCGTGACAATCTTCAAAGTCCATTTCTTTTGTAAGCGGTCGTAATTCGCGAGCTTCGCGTGTTGCGGATGGTTAAACGCTCGATATTCCATCGCGAATTCTTCGACGACGCTGCTTACGGTTGATTCGAATTCGGAATCAAACGGATCTGAGAAAGACGATGTCGTACTGCTTTTTTTGAATACTGGTATTGGAGCTTCGTTGCGTTGAGGAGCCGGAGGAGCGTCGGTCGTTCGAGGAGGAGGAGCGCCTGCCGGTAGAGGCGGCGCCACATCCATCCTCTGACGTTTGTTATTGTTATTGTAAGTGTTGTTGTAACCACCACCACTACCGAAGCCGTTGTTGTTGTTGTTGAAATTATTGTAGTAACCACCACCATCGTTGTTGATATTGTTGCTGTTCCTATTATAATTGTTGTTCGCCATGTTATATCCGTTGGCGTTGTAATTATTATAGCTTCTATTATTATTATTATTGTTATTATTATTTACTCCTTGATGATATGGCGGATATTGTTGTTGTTGTTGCGGCGGTTGCTGCTGAGTATATTGATAAGCAGAAGGTGCCATTGAAGGTGCCAATTTTGCTTTCCAACCACTCGGTAGCGCTCGACCAATCGCATCTCTTTGATGATGTTGATCCCCCGCAGCCGCACCTCCTCCTCCTCTCGACGATGACTGGTCAAATCTTCTCTGTTGATGTTGCATCATCGGCGGCGTTGGAGCGCTTTGATTGAAACCACCACCACTACCACCACTACCACCACCGATTGGCGGCGGACCTGTGTTGTTAAATCCACTGCCTCCGCCTCCTACTGGCGGTCTACGATTTATTGTAGTCGCACTTCCTGGTGGAGGGCCACTGCTTCCAAACCCGACTACTGGAGTTGCCATCATCATCGATGCAGGTGGCGTTCCTGTTCGGAAACCATTAACGTTTGCATTACCCATCGCCGTCATAGGCGTGTTCATCATGATACGCATACTGCCGCCCATAAATCCATTTCCGGCATTATTAACAGTAGCAGTAGCTCCGCTATTTGCTCTCAAAATACTTTGTGGCGGTCCGTTGTCTGGAATAGTTCCTTGCGGAGCCTTTTGCGCGAACTCAACGGCGACTTTAGCTAGTTCGGCATCTTTAGAGTATTTCAACTCGCCGAGTAACTCAAAAAAACTACCTCGCGCCGTCCGTGATTCTTTCATCGCACGTAACGTAACCTCTTTGCAAACAGATAACCAATTTCCTAAAACGCGCAACACCTTACGCAACAACGGGGCTCTTTGTGGAGAACAAAGCGCACCACCTAAACGACTGATACACGTTTGCAAAGCACCCGCACCACCTCTTTCGGCGAGCACTTTTTGCAACTGCAAACTTGTCGTCATCGAAATAGCTTCTAAAAGTAAACCCAAATCTCTTTCCGAGACTTGCGATTCTCCTTTTTCGTCCACTGGATATGCCAAGTTGAACATACCAATTGATTTCAAGCACGCTTTTTCGTTTCTTAAACCACCTTTTTGAGCGCGCAAATCGTCCATGGCGACATCGATTTCCGATCGTCTCTGAGAACCGCTTGAAATATTCGCCCATTTTGCGGCGTACGAACCAGCAGCGGGCGCACGAACGCGAGAATTTGAACGACCTGCTGAAAGGCTTTGATAAGAAGACAATCGTTTCTCTTCTTTCAATCGCATTTTCTCTTCGTTCTCGTATTTCTTCTCTTTCGCTTTTTTTGCGCGATCGTACGCCTTTTGTTCCTCGGGCGGACGCCATTTTTTTTCATCACTCTTCACTTTCTTCACGCTTTGTTTATTAAATCCGCCTTCGTTTCGTGATCTCGCCTCTTTTTCTTCTTTTATAATTTGCTCTTCGTTACATTCGAGCATGATTGGAGTTTGATCATCCAAGTGTATTGTTTCTTCATCCTCGTCGTCGCTATCGACGGCGTATTTTTCTGCCTCTCTCGCGGCTTTCGCTCCACCTATCCACCCGCAGCACGCTCCAGTTTCGCAAAAACAGCGCATTGGCTTTTCTCCGTAGCGCTCAAACTTGTAATCAATCGTGATTTCTTCCCCGGCTTTAATTTCTCTCAAAGCAAACACGCCAATGCATAATTCACCTTTTACCATCCATTTTTGCGTCTCGCAGTTTGGATCGCACGAGTGGTTCAAAAACCTACCAACGCCGCCGCGTTCTGTTGCATCGATCGTTTCCGAGGAAGATAACGTCATGAAATAAAAGTGACGTCTTTTCTCGCGAGCGTATTGTTGTTTACGTTCTTCGTAAGCTTCCTCGTGTAAGACTTCGCCGACGTATTCTAAAACAAACTCTCCCGCTTTAATAACGTTTGCGTCTTCCGTAGCGAATAAACCGTGGCCTTTTTTCGACGAACGCTTGACTTCCAAATCCTCAAACTTCTTCCTCGAAAATCGTTGATTCTTACACGCAGTCGAACATGGGCAAAACTTTGGATCACATTCTGTCAAAACTAATCTGTTCACGCAATCTTCGCCGCAACCGGAACCGTCTTCGTTGAGTTCGCAGTTACAGACCATGATATCGTCCTCTGTTAACTTCCTCGGTTCGCGATGCGTGAATATATTCCTCGAAACTCTCGACCATACGTGCGCGTTTTCTATGGGTTTACAAAGAAGAGCATTATCATCATCGTCATCATCATCATCGTCATCATTATCATCACCATTACCACCATCCCCTAATGCATCTTCTCGCCGCTCTTTCTTCATCTTAAACCCGCCTACGCCCGTCGTAGCCTTCGCTCGCTCGTCGACTTCCCCCGCTTCGCCCGCTCTCATTAAATCCTCCTCATCCTCTCTCTGAATCCTCATCCCATGTTCCTCAGCTCGCTTCTTCCTACTCTCCCTCTCTTGCATTTGCATCAAAACATCGATCTCATCGTTCTCCAGTTCTTGCTCGTCATCGCACGTCGAATACTCTTGATGAAAATTCTTATGACAAAACCATTGCTCGTGCTCGCCTAACTTCTGCGCAACGAAAGACGGTACTCGGCGCCAAACTTGACAGGAGTCGCATTGGACCCACGCATCCGTCGTCAGCTCTGGCGCGTCCAGCAGCTTCTGCAGTTTCTCTGAATACCGCTTTTGCTCCTTATTTTCATTCGCAATCATTATCTTATTATTATTATTATTTAACTCCTTTATCCTCCTCGTCGCCGCCGACGATCCTTTTATTTGTTAAATCGAGCTTCTTGTTCCTCTCACGAATT
>Ga0115004_10004527_pt1 | contig 11099 bp, 3 predicted proteins | sample ArcticOcean_MG_C_10_FD_88737 | JGI IMG/M metagenome (GOLD analysis project Ga0115004, IMG submission 88737) | Marine microbial communities from western Arctic Ocean - ArcticOcean_MG_CB11_90 | ecosystem: Environmental > Aquatic > Marine > Oceanic | place: Arctic Ocean: Canada Basin | collected... | reverse complement strand
GGCGATGGCGGTGGTGAGGGAGGTGGCGATGGAGGTGGACTCGGAGGCGGGCTTGGTGGCGGACTCGGGGGAGGTGAGGGTGGCGGCGATGGCGGTGGTGAGGGAGGTGGCGATGGAGGTGGACTCGGAGGCGGGCTTGGTGGCGGACTCGGGGGAGGTGAAGGCGGAGGCGAAGGCGGTGGTGAAGGAGGAGGTGAAGGCGGCGGCGATGGTGGCGGCGAAGGAGGTGGGCTTGGCGGCGGCGAGGGCGGAGGGCTTGGAGGAGGCGGTGGTGGCGGTGATGGCGGAGGAGAAGGCGGGGGTGGGGTGGGAGGGGGACGTGGAGGGGGCGAAGGCGGCGGGGGGGGCGGGGGACGCGGGGGAGGGGAGGGCGGAGGTGATGGAGGTGGCGATGGTGGGGGGCTCGGAGGTGGAGAGGGAGGTGGAGAAGGAGGCGGAGAAGGAGGCGGTGATGGAGGTGGAGAAGGAGGCGGTGATGGAGGCGGACTCGGCGGTGGTGAAGGAGGTGGTGATGGCGGTGGCGAAGGAGGCGGTGAAGGAGGTGGAGAAGGAGGCGGAGATGGTGGTGGTGACGGAGGCGGCAATGGAGGAGGGGATGGTGGAGGAGAGGGAGGTGGAGATGGTGGTGGCGAGGGGGGTGGACTGGGAGGTGGTGATGGAGGCGGCGAAGGCGGTGGCGAAGGCGGTGGCGAAGGCGGTGGCGAAGGCGGTGGCGGACTTGGAGGTGGGGATGGGGGCGGACTCGGAGGCGGACTCGGTGAAGAAGGTGGCGGAGGAAGTGGTGGCGGAGATGGGGGCGGACTTGGTGGTACTTTGTCCCAACACGCAATGTTGTAGCACGGACAAAAGTCTATATCGCTCGGAACACACGTTTCAAATGGGCAGTCAAACGTAGCAGTTTCATGTAGATCATCGTTATACACACCACGATAATGAAGAAGACTCCGGCCTTCATTTGATGGTGAGAGTATAGACGGGTTCATAATTGCACGCGTAGAAGTTTTTCGAGCGGCAGAATTTATTGCGCACGACCTCACTTGATTTTGGACGCCGCAAGAGAATTTCCTGTTAAAAGCGTTGGCGCCCACGAACATGTTTGATTGTGGAGCTGCAGCAGCGGGTCCAACCCAATTATAAATATTTTGATCAAAGTCAGTCGCGTTGTAAAACATCCATCGCATATCTTTGACTTGGGAAGTGTTCCATTTTGAGATGTCTTTTGAGAATTTTGAAGCAGAGGCAAACATCATTTCCATATCAGTGACTTGCGAGACGTCCCATTTTGAAATATCTGCGTTAAAATCGGCGCGACCCTGAAACGCAGAAACCATATTCGTGACGAGACTTGTGTCCCAATCTGGCATTGCACCGTAGCTACCGTTCGAACACATTCCGTCTACTTCATACGATGCTTTATCAATCGATAAACACTCTGATATCGCGCTATGAAAATTAAAGTCCCTTAAAATGTTTTCAGCTTTCATCTTTGAATCTTTTGCAACTAAAAGCGTCTTATTGTTGTTATTATTATTACTCGATTCGATTGAGTGAGATTCGAGCTGTCTTCGAGGCGCGGAGCTACCAGTTTTTTCACTGCTAACGGAATTATCTCTCGAAAACTTAGATACCGATGCTTGCGTCGTTGCAGAATATGACGAAGACTTGTTCGAAATTCTTTGTTTGACGTTTTTGAACAACGAGGTCTTTGTGCACGTTAGCCAAAGGGGAATCGTCGGCGTTAAGACCAAATCACCATTCTCTTCGAGGCGATAAATCTTGCCCGCAACAAGACCTAAATGATCACCTTGCAATCGAAAATGCCAATTGCCGCTAATGACATTAAGTCTAATAAGCGTATTCGTGCTCACTTCGGTAAATTTTTGATCTTTTTCGTACCAGCATAAATCTGGCAAATCGTTCGCGACTCGACCTGGATCTTGCAAGCATAAGTTCCACGTGACCTGTGACATGAGTTCGAGAGCACTGAACGCAGCAGAATATGCAAATTTGGTTTGAATATGGATTACGAGCGAAATTAAATTAATTGCCATGCCACAATCCGCTTTACAACCAAATCTTCCAAAAGCGGGGAACTCGTATGGCGCTTGACAAATGCCGTCGCCGCACGGAATTTCAGTCCAAATTTGGTCGACGACGCTTTCAGACAACCAATCGTAAATGTAATACATATCTTGAGTAGATTTGATTTTTGGTTTCAAGAGACCAGTTACTGAAGATGTAACTTCGTAACTCAAAACAGGCTCTGTTTGCAAATAGAGCATCGCACAATACAAAGTACAAAAAGCCGCGAAGCTCAAGAGCCTTGTAAAATGACTCATATGACGAATGCGCAGGCGCGCATACGCTTTTAATTTTTGCAACACGTCAATATAAATTGCATTATCATCAATTCCAAAACTTATTTCGTCGTCGTCGTCGTCGTCTGATAAATCATCATCTCGGCGATACGCGAGGCTTTTGAGGTCTCCTCGAGAAGAAGAAGAAGAATTAGCAAACAGTTGTTTTTTCTTTAAAAGTTTCTCTTCGCCGCCGCCGCTCGAAACGCTAGACGAGGCAATTTTTTTCAATGAATCCGTTTTTTCATCATCTGATTTTTCTTCATCTACTTTTTTTGTTTTGCCAGAGAAGAAAAAAGATTGCAGTTGTTGAGTAGATTTTAAATCGGTCGTTGTTGTGGCCGTTTTCTTTTCCGACAGAGACGACGACTGAGGCAATGAGGAAATTGAAGCGAGATATGATTTCCCACCCTTTTTCTTCTTACCACGGTGTAAATCACCATCTTTGATCTCGGCTTCGAGCTCTCCAGTAAACGTTAACAAGATAACACCAGAGCCGTCGCTCTCTGTTTTTGCGCGAAGATTTGCGACTGCTTTTATCTTACATCCCACGTCAACTTTACGAACGAGATAGATCGGTGCGGTTGCACCTGCAATAATTTCAAATTTGTTGTTATCATTACCTTCGAAATCGTTTTCGAAATCGTTTTTGAAATCGTTTTCGTTTGTATTTTTGGTGATTGATTTCAACCAAATGAACTCGATGGCGATGTCGTCGTTTTCGTAATTCTTTGCCTTTGGTACTTCGCCTATCAAAACCGCTCTCAGAGCTTCTCCAGGCTCGGGACTTCCCGATATGCGCAAGTGACAACTCATTTCTAATCAATTTAACTTAATTAAATCTATAAATATTTTGATGAATAAGTAAAGAATAGAAAGATTTGTTTTGTCAATCTTCTTCTTCTAAACCTCTTCTCTCTCTTTCTCTCTAAATCTTCCCCTGAGCGCCGAAGGGCTCACGCGTCGTTTTTGATCTTTTAAGCAAATATATATGATATAAAAGCTTAATAAAACAATAATCGATCGTTGCTTTGCTTTTTTGAAACGATAATATAATCAAATAAATCTCTCCTTCTTATATAATAATACTGAAGTGATACGATTCAACTTCAACTATTTTGGAAGCGGCTCCTCCCTTTGAAGAAGGAAGATCTCGTGTTAGTATATTTTACTTACGTATATATCTATGTACGTTTTATAAATGCGGAATAAAATCAAAACGATGTATGAATATGAACGTATATTTGTGAATATATTTACCTAGGTGTACTGTTTTTTTATTCAATAAAGAAGAAATTTTAGTGTCGTTTGTCAAGTGTCGTTTGGGAAATCTTATAGCCTTTTCTTAGAGTTTAAGGTGTCGATCACCAAAAAGGTCAACACAGCACAAAGATTTTTTTGTACTCTCTCTTCTGATGATTCTGCTCTTGTATTTCGAGCTTTTTACATTTTAATCGTGTTAATTTGACTAACGATATGTCTTCTCATAATCCTTCTTCTTCTAATCAATCCCTTTCTATTATAAAGACCGCAGGTTCTATCAAGAAACAACGTAAAAATAGTAACGATACTATTGCCAGGAAGAAATTTTCACCATTTACATATTTACCATAACGTGCTGTTGCTGGGGGGGGAAAGCACACTAGCACATCAGCATAATAGTTATTTAAATGAAAATGAATTATATGTAAAGTTGAAGAAGAAGAAGAAGAAGAAGAAGAAGAAGAACAAACACGCTTCTTCTTCTTCATCTTCGATGATGATGATGATGTTCGTTGTAGCTCAGGCCATTTTGAACTTATTGTTCCATTTAATATTCTCGAGAGGGTTTTTACTCACGAAGTTCGTTCTACAGAACAAAACGACGATGCAGACGAACGACTGGAGAGAAAAAAAGAATATTCTATTTGAATCTTTACAACAAGCGAAGAAGACGAAGGATGATTATGATGATCACGTTAATGATAAAAAATCTGATCTCGTTTCTAAGCTGATTGTTTTGATTATCGACGGCGCTCGGTATGACTGGGCTCATTATAATCGAAATGAGGACGACGACGATGTTAATGATGGCTACGTCCTCCCCTCGTTATCGCTCTCCCAATCTTCAACTACTACTTCTACTACTACTAGTAATAAATTACTGTTCAAGTTCATTGCAGACGCACCGACGACTACATCGCAACGCTTAAAAGCACTTTTGACTGGCTCATATCCAACCTTTATAGATATATCGAATTCGTTCAGTTCAAAGACTATCGAGGAAGATAATTTAATATACCAGCTGAAACATAATGGGAAGAAAAGGATTATGTTTTCAGGCGATGATACTTGGGGAGATCTCTTTCCATTAGAAACCAACGATGATGATAATGATGATAATGACAAGGACAAAAATAACTTTTTTTCAAGTTTTGAAGCGTTTCCTTCGATGAACGTTAAAGATACCGAAACGGTCGATAATGGCGTTCGCAATTCGTGGAAGAAAACGCATGAATTAGCCGTGAGAGCTTTTTCGTCGCGATCAAATAACAAAACAAAACAAAATAACGACAACGCCGATGATTGGGACGTTTGGATCGGTCACATGCTCGGAGCCGATCACGTCGGACACACGTACGGAGCAAAGACGAATGAAATGAAGGAAAAATTAGCGCAAAACGATAAAGATATTAAAAATATAATGGACGACTTAAAAAGAGAGAAGGATGTATATGAAAACGCATTATTCCTAGTTTTTGGAGATCATGGGATGACTGATGAAGGCGATCATGGCGGTTCGTCACCAGTTGAGGTCAATTCGTTTTTATTTGCTTATAGACCGCATGGCGGACGGCGGCGGCTGAGGCGACGAAATAATTCAATAACAAATGAAGATTTGTTCACACGCGCGCACTCTTTATATGGCGGCGGCGTCGACGGCAATGATTCTGATGACGGTCCTTTTGAGATGATACAAATAGACTTGGTTCCCACACTCTCCTCGCTCATGGGCGTACCCATACCTTTTTCTTCGCTCGGTATAGTGAACGAAAAACTTTTAGAATTGTTTTTTGATGTCGACGATAACGATGCAAACGCAGACGACAATAGTTTTTCATGGAGCGTTTTCTTCCAAAGCGCTCTCGATGCAAACGTTCATCAAGTTTGGACATATTTAAAAGAATATGAAAATACTCGAGCGTCGGCAAAACCAAAAAATTCTATCGACAGCGGGGGTGACAGTTTTCATAGTAGCGAAACTCCTTCTTTTGCATTTAATAAGCAACTTGAAGAAATGTACGCGAAATACGAAAACGTTTCTTGGAACGAAACTGCTTACGATGATGCTAACATGAATGAAGAGAACAAAATAGAACTTGGATATGCGTTTTTAAGAGAGACCCAAAAAGTGACTCGCAACTCGTGGGTTACGTTTGGAATATATTCGATGATATTTGGATTACTTGGTCTCGTAGGTTTACATTGCGCGTACGCTTACGTCATTATTTGTTGTTTCAAATATAATAATAATAATAATAATAATGGGGACGAGAATTTCCAGGGACGCAAGCGAGAAGATTCAGTTACCCGTTTTCCGTCGCCTTTCTGTTTTGAATCGATTCCATACCTCTTCATTGTTAGCTTGATTGTATTTATACTCTCGCTCGCCGCGCGATGTTCGAATTCATTCATAGAAAATGAAAGAGAAGTGTATCAATATCTACTAGCGACTCTGCTTGCAACAACGTGCGTCGATGGACTGAGATCTACGAAAGCAACAACAACAACAGCAAATGCGACGAATTTTATTGAAGACGATGGAAAAAATAAGCAAGTGCAAGAAATGCGCAGACGAAATATAAGAAGTGACAACGACAACGCTGTTATTGAACAAAATAGTTCACAAAAATCGGACAAAGTTATATTTAATGCAATTATAGCCATGATTTGCAACGCGCTCTTGGCTCATATCGGAGAGACTTGGGTCAAAATTGATGATAACAAAGTAGTCGCTTCGAGAGACGAGACTGTTTTAATCTTTGCAACTTTCTGCTTTGCATTGATTAACCATCTTCAAAACTTTGAAATGGTTATTTCGTGGTTATTTTGGACGCTCGCTGCGCTATATAGAAACAATCTTTGGTATCCTCGAATAGTTTTCGCGAGTAGCTTTATTTTGTTCCCGCTCACGCGCACGTTTGAAACTTTCAGTCCTCGACGAAGAATGAATTCGAAGGATTTTCTTTGGACGTCATTGCCATTTTTTGCCATTTTAACAAACTCTAGGCATATCGGTGGAGTATTTATACTCCTAGGAGCACATTTGATGAACTTTTCTGCTTTGGCGATTGCTCAAATGCTTAAATCCTTCAAGAATATGACCACGACTATTACAGCAACGACGACGCAGAAGAAGAACGAGAAGAAGAAGAAGATAATTATCACCGCACTCATCATCAACAAGAACAAAAACAAAGAGGCGTTGGAAATGTTTGGAAGTATTTTTGCCATCTGCGTTGCTAGTATTTTCTTCTCTCAAGTAATATTCTACGGAGGCGGGCATTGGGTAAAGTTCAATGGAATCCGATTCACGGCTGGAATGACTGGAATAGATTCATTCAACTGGTACATATGTGGACTTTTATTAGGTTTGGATACTTTTTGCGGAGAGATTATTTCGGTGTTGATGTTTCCAATATTTCTTTCACTTTTCTCATCATCGACTTCATTATTATCGGAAAAAAGCATTAGGACTGTTGGGTTTCTAATGCTAGGATTCATGCGTAGTTTTGGTGTTTTCATTTCAACCGCGTTTGTGGCTTACGAGAGGCGACATTTGATGACTTGGGCAATTTTTGCACCAAAGTTTATTTTTGAGATTTGCGCTCTTTTATCTTTCGAAAGCGTCATCCTTTTTAGTTTCCTTTTAGCATCGCATTCATTAGTCATCGAGAATCTCGATGAAGATGAGGAAAAGAGTAATATGTAATATAAAATAGTATTAGTCCTAGCAGTTGACATATGCGTAGTTTACAAAATCATGCTATACAAGGTGTTGTTGTAGACAAGATACTCTACATAAAACTTTGAAAAGACTCGCCGTTAATCAGGACTAAATGTAGATTCCTACTCGTTTCTTGATACTTCCGTCGTTCTGCTACTGATCTATCTTTCGAATTACTTTCCAATTCTATGATTTCTTTAAGTTTTTCAAAGCTTCTCGTTGTATTTCTATCACTCAACTTGCCTTCGCTTTTTGCGCCAACGCGAACTAATAAATTTCTCACTTCTTGCGATAATTTCCCAGAATACTGAACCTTCTCCCGCGTCTTTACCACTGCTGCTGATGCTGCTGTCATAGTTTCTTTTTCTTTCAGCATTAAAGATTTCGCCTTGTTATTATTATTATTAATAATAATATTCTTTTCCACGAGTTCTTTGTTAGATCGCTCGAGCTCGATCGTCTTCTCTTCAAGTTTTCGTTTTAAATCTTCATTCTCTTTTTGTAGAAGTATGTTGTTCGTGTTCGTGTTATTATAATTATCATTAGTATCAGTATTAGTATTACTATTAGTATCATCATCATCATTGTCGTCATTGTCTTTTATTGGTGATGTTTTCTTCTCTTGTTGTAATAATAATAACAGTTTCCTTCTTTCGCGTTCTTCTTTCGCTCGTTTCACCCATGTCTCTAGTTCAAATTTCAACTTTTGCTCTCGAACTATCATTTTATTCTTTTTATCGACGAGGACGTCTTGAACGTTCAAGAGATATTCAACCAATAGTTGTGCGTATGCTAAATATTTCATGACGAACATTTTCTTTCTATTCCTATACTCAACATCATCTTCTTCTTCTTCTTCTTCTTCTTCTTCTTCTTCTTCTATTGACGATGATGATGAAAAATCTGCGTTTATGAACAAATCGAGGAAGAGCTCTAAACTATCGACGTCGTCGTCGCGGACGATCTCTTCCGGCGTCTTGATGAAGTTTTCGATTAATTGAAAATTACATCGTTCGCGGCGTTTTATTGAAAGATTACTATTGAAGAATCTCTTGAATTTATTGTTTTGATTATCATCATTATCACAATCATTTAAAGAAGAAGAAGGAGAAGAAGAAGACATCTCGACGGTAGTGTTTTGTTCGTTCGCTTCAAAAACTTTTATGACGACGCTGTATCGTTGTTTGTTTTGTTTTGTTTTGTTTTGTATATCATGATTGTTTTGTTTGATGTGTGATTTTTATAAAACAGCAGCGCAGTGCGCATCAGTGCGAGTAGTTATCGACAGCACAGCAGGCAGCAACTGCTGCAGACACGATAAAGGCACATAAAATAAATAAATAATTGCAGAACATATTGTACCTAGTACCTAGTACCGTACGTTTTTTATCACACCACTACCTGGTACATATTGGTACACACATATTAATAATAAACAGTAACAGCAATGAGAGAGCGAAGAGGAAGTAAGTATAATGACCAAACACGAATATACCACCCACCATCGGCAGTGCAATAGAATCAAAAAAAAATATAAGAAATAAGAAATGGCCATAATAAACAATAATAAACGCACTGTTACAAGGACTGTATTGATTATGACAATAATAGTATTATCAATACTATTCTTCTATGTTATACATATAACGAGTACTTCAACGAAGACGATGATTAATATGTTTTTGTTCAAGACTAAGATTAATGAGTTGGGTCAAAGTAATTTAGTTAGTATTGATGACGACTCTTTGCCTCGTTCGTCATCATCATCATCATCATCAATAAGATCTACTGTTACCGAGGCGGTAATGAAAAATAATAGAGATAACTCATCGTTCGGATGCGTTTTGTTCGAAAACGCAAAATTCATAAGAGAGATGTGTTTAATAGATGTTAAAATAATACACCATGGCGATCAAGACGATGACGAAGAACATATTACTACTACTACTACTACTACTACTTTCGTCGACAGTACTGCTATCATTGATGATTCTTCGTCCAAGTATAAGAAATTAAAAGCTAAACTGACTGTTAGGAAACGGAGCAAATCTAAGAACAACAACGCAGTAAGCGATTTGTTCGAATGGTCGTGCGGGGATTCAGTTCGCATATCGTTCGCGACATCAGATGCGTTGTTCGCGCCAACAAACGTACTAGAAGAAGAAGATATAGACAATAATAACAACGAGAAAATATGCGGCGAGTTCAACGTTGAAGCGATTATACCGAAAGAGGGGAGGCAAAACGAAGGGATTTCTGCAAAAGTGTGGTTATTGCACGTCAATGGGGAAGGATTGAAAAATCCATTGAAAGACAAATCGTTCCCTGAGAATTTAATTAGCAAGAATAATAACTGTCCACCATGTGATGGACCGGTGATTTATAATTTAAGAAGAACGTTTCCGGGGAGAGTTTTCGTAGAAGAAGAACGATATTTTGTGAACGAAAACGTAGAGGAAGATGAAGGTGTGGGTAATCCCATTCTTGATGATGCCGCCGGATATAACGCGGCGTATAGAAGTATATTAGAACAAGGAGACGGATCTGTGAAAGAAGAATGGTATAAAATAGAATCTAATAAAGAAGTGATTAAAGATCCAATGACTGAGCTCGTTTGGCGAAAAGAGAATCGAAAATTAGAATTTTGCAAAAACGGCGACGTTCCAGGGCGATGGGTGTATTCAAAAAAAATGTATCGAACGCAAAGCGAAACAGAGGCTTTAGAGTGGAGATATTATGGATGTAAAATTAAACACATCACTGGCAATAGGCTCAAGAGATGTTTAGATAAAATAGGCCCAACAAAGTTCGCCGGAGAGAGTACTTTGGGACACATATACGAAGCTTTTTTGCAACACATGAACAAAACGGAATATTTTTGGCCACAAAGACACGATTTAGATGCGAGGAAAGTCTATGCAGATTACGCGCTCTTACGAGCGCAAGGCGAGAGAGAGGCCTCGAGTGATTATCACGGCATGACAATGGTGAATAAAAATCTATTCAACGAACTAAGATTACATAAAGACCGAGAAAACTTGAAATTTCAAAACGTCGTGATTTTACAAGGCGCAAACGACGCTGCTAGACATTCTATCGAAGCCTTCCGCGAAAAGATGAAGCAATTCATCGAAGATGTCATAAAATTTAACAAGACTCCAAACGAAAGCGAACAATTCAAGTTGAAACGTCTCGTGTGGGTCACTGCTCCAACGAGACATTATAAAGCTGGTAGCGGACCTGGAGATGCCATGTGCCCTGAAGGCTCTTCCATCGAAGGTATGCAAACGTGCATCGTAAACAATGGTAATATTGAAACCAGTACGGCGGCGTTTCGATATCATGGCGTACAAAATGGCAAAGAAGCTTCGGTACCGCCAAATTTATTTGGCACTCATGAAAGAAGACAAATTGTGAATTCTATAGCAAAAAAGATGATTAAAGAACACGAAAAGGATCTCGCGGATGAAGTCTATGTCGTAGATTTTGAGGCCATAACCGCTGCTTTGCCTTCTGACTTTAATTACGACGGCGAACATTGGGGATGCCCTTGGAGGTCGTGGGAAAATAGACGCGGCGCTCCGTATAGTTGTCGAGGCTTAGCCAACGTCGTCGTCTCAAACATAATCGCTCATTTCTTAGGATGTTCTGGAAACATTTAAACAATATATATATTGAATAATAGTAATAATGATACCAGCAGTAACTTCGCTTTCAGTTTTTTTTTTTTTGTTGAGAAGGATCCTTCATATATT
>Ga0115004_10004514_pt1 | contig 11108 bp, 8 predicted proteins | sample ArcticOcean_MG_C_10_FD_88737 | JGI IMG/M metagenome (GOLD analysis project Ga0115004, IMG submission 88737) | Marine microbial communities from western Arctic Ocean - ArcticOcean_MG_CB11_90 | ecosystem: Environmental > Aquatic > Marine > Oceanic | place: Arctic Ocean: Canada Basin | collected... | reverse complement strand
TGAACCGCCTGTATGAACAGTCTAGCAGTGATACTGCTTTATTTATGATTGGCGATCCTAAGCAGGCGATTTATGGGTTTCGGGGTGGTGATATTCACACCTATTTGAAAGCTGCGCAGACCACCGATCATCAATGGCACATGGATACCAACTGGCGTTCTAGTCATGCCATGGTAGCGGCCTATAATCGCTTGTTCTCAGCCAGTGCGGGTGAACGAAAAGTATTTGGTAATGGTATTAATTATACGGCTGTTAAAGCCAGTGAATATGCCGCTGCTAATACAGCAAATAACCCCAAAGCTGAGGGTGTGGCGTTAACTTATGTATGGCTACCTACCGAGCTAACAACCCATGAGCGCAAGCACCAACACATTGCTCAATGGTGTGTTGGTGAGGTACAAAAATTATTGCAGCAAGGCCACTTTAAAGCCAGTGATATAGCTTTGTTAGTGCGTGGTGCAGGCGAAGCTCAGGCATTGCAAGCGGCATTAAGGCACGCTCATTTGGCTAGTGTGTATATTAGTGACAGAAGCAGCGTATATGCCAGTGCTGAAGCGATAGAAATGGTGCGCCTATTGAATGGGCTGTTGCACTGTGAAGACCAAAGGCAGCTTGTACGCGCCGCCAGTACCCATCTATGGGGCGGTAGTGTAGGGTTGCTGGCTCAGTTAAATAACGATGATCAGTGCTTAATAGAAGTAAGAAGCCAAATGATGCAGTTGCGGCAATTATGGTTGAGGCAAGGCGTAATGGCCCTTGTGGTTCATCTACTTAAGCAGCGTGCTGTACCGCCTGCCATCCACAAAGAACGCTACATGACCAACATGGTGCAACTGGCAGAGTTGTTACAAAAGGCATCCAACCAAGCCAGTTCTGCGTTATTGCTGGTGGAGTGGCTGCAACAACAATGTAAAGAAGGCCCCGCAGACTCCAGTGCCGAGTTACGTTTAGAAAGTGATGCCAAGTTAATTCAAATTATTACCCAGCATGGCTCTAAAGGGTTGGAATACCCAGTGGTGTTTATACCTTTTGCCAGCCAAGCAAAAGACCCACTAAAACGTGGTTCCAAACATGCTCAATTGTTCCCCTATTATCATCCACAGAAACACTGCCAAGCATTAATGATAGGTAGAGATTTGGAGGTTTGTGAGCAGGCTACTTTGGCGGCACAAGAAGAATCTTTGCGGCTATTATACGTAGCGGTTACTCGTGCTCAGTATCGGTGCTACATCCCTGTGAGTGATTTTAAAAATGCTCAGCTATCACCTTTAGGGCAGGTGGCCTTTTGGAATGTTGAGCAATCCTCATCAGGCCAGCAATCTGAGCAAGGCCAACAAGTGAGTTGGCCAGAAGCCCTAGCTCAGCTAACCCACTCTAAAGACTCTGAATTGCTATTGATCGAAGAAGGTTCTGTGCAGATACCGGTAAGCCAAACAACCATAAATAGCGAGGCAAGGGTCCTAGTAGCCCAAAGCTTTACAGGCCATATTGACGCCAATAATAACCTATTGTCTTACAGCGCTTTGGTACGCCAGCTTAGTTATGGGTCACAGGCTCAGCAAACCAGTGTTAAAGACCGTGGAGATGGAAGCAGTCAGTTAATAGAACGAAGTATAGGCCACAGCCAGAATCAGAGCCAAGAAGGTATAGCCGTTGATGAACTACGTTTCACTTTAGCTAAGGGCAAAAACACTGGTTTATTGTTGCACGATATTCTAGAACAAGTGGATTTTTCACAACCCAGTTGGCCTAGTGTGATGGAAGTGCCGTTGGCAAAGTATCACACCATGGTGGGCATTGATGAAGATGACACTAACAAGGTGGAGCGCTTGCAGCAGTGGTTAGAAGAATGCCTAGCCGCTGTGATGCCGCCTATCGTGCGTATTGATGCCATTGATGCCGATGTCGGTGTCGGTGCACCATCTATTAATGAAAGTGGAATCACTTTAAGCCAGCTTTCGCAGCAGCAAACCCTAAGAGAAGCAGAGTTTTATTTTCCACTACAGCAGGCTAAGCAATCTACCTTAGCCAAAATATTGAGCCGGCATCGTGGTGGTCTTGCTACTGCATTACCCAGTCACCCAATACTCCAAGGGATGATGCACGGTTTTATAGATTTGATATTTGAGCATGAAGGTCGGTTTTTTGTGGCCGATTATAAATCTAATTATCTGGGTGATAGCCTTGAAGACTATAACTATCTATCGATGTTAGAGGCGAACCAAAGCCACTATTACGACTTACAATATTTAATATATAGCTTAGCTTTGCACCGCTATCTTGGCCAAAGAATGCCCAATTATGACCCGACTCTGCACTTTGGTGGCGTGTACTATTTGTATCTCAGAGGTATGTCACCTAAGGCAGATTCTGGTGTGTTTGCTACGGTCATTAGTATAGAAGAGCTAAGTGAACTCGATCACCTGTTTGCAGGAGAAACCATATGACGGCTTCCGTGTTAGTTGAAGAAGGGACTACAGGAATAGCTACGGGAATGGCCACTAACACCCAATTACATACCAACTATGTGGGTTTAGAAGCGATAGATGGTTTTTTAGCGGCTCAGTTATGCCAAAGCCTTAATAGCCAATGTGGTGGCCATAGCGATAACCCGAACGATAAACAAAGTGGTGTGCTGCAGCATTTAATAATGGCCCTCAGTAAAGCTCTACGTAACGGCCATAGTTGCTTACCGTTGGCCGACATTGCTGGCCAAACCTATTTGTCGTCTGCCGTGGGCGAAACCAGAACTGGTTTAGCGGCTGCGCCGGTTATAGAGGCCTCACCGGGTTACACCTTCGCCTCGTTTGAAATGCTAATGGATAGTGTACAGCGTTACCCTATTACTGCAGATCATGGCGCACCGTTAGTGTTAGAAAACGCACGGCTGTATTTACGAAGGTACTGGCAATACGAGCAACAAGTAGCGCAACACCTATTACAGCGTATGCAGATACACCCATTAACTGAGCAACAACAAATAACGGCAGACGCGTTATTGTTGAAGCTGTTTTTAGCGTCTTCTGAACCTCAAGTAGATTGGCAGGCTCAGGCTGTTAAAGAGGCATTAGTGCGCCAAGTGAGTGTTATTTCCGGTGGGCCCGGCACAGGAAAAACGTACACAGTGGCTCGTTTATTAGTGGCATTACAGGCTGTTAATGAGCAGCCGTTAACCATTGCTATGGCTGCGCCCACGGGCAAGGCAAAGCAGCGCTTGGTAGAGTCTATTACTTTGGCAAAGAGTCAATTGCTACGTTTAGGTATAGACGCTGCGCTTATCGACAGTATTCCAGATACTGCCCATACACTGCACGGGTTACTAGGGTTTCGTCCCAACAGCCAAGCCACCAAACACCACCAAGGTAACCCACTATCGATCGATCTGTTGTTAGTTGATGAAGTGTCTATGGTAGATTTACCGATGATGGCCCGGCTGTTAGATGCTCTGCCAGAGCGCTGTAAACTAGTGCTGGTGGGAGATTCTGAACAATTACCTTCGGTAGCTGCGGGATCAGTTTTGGCCGACATTCCAGCTTCAGCGATTAGCTATTTACATAAGAGCCATCGCTTTGATGTGCAGGGTGGTATAGGGCTGCTGGCCAATCATGTGATGCTTAATCAGGCAGAACAAAGCTGGCAAGTGTTGTTAACTAATAAAGACCTTCACTTAATACCAGAAGACGGCTTTCAAGCTTGGTTAGAGCAAATGTGTGACCAATACTTTGTGCCCATGCTCAAGGCCAAAACTTTAAATGAAGCCTTTGAATGTTTAACCCAGTTCAGAATTCTTGCCGCCACCCGCCAAGGCGACATGGGAGTTGAGGGGCTAAATGAACAAGTGGAACGCTTGTTAAGTAGGCGGTTGTCACAAATTAGGTTGGGACAAAACTACCATGGTAAACCCGTGATGGTAACCAAGAATCACCATGGTTTAGGCTTGTTTAACGGTGATATTGGTCTTGTTTGGGCCGAAGAAAATGGTCAGCTTAATGTGTGCTTTCAGCAAGGCCAAGAAGTACGCAAAGTAAACGTGGGGTTATTACAAGATTTAGAAACCGTTTACGCCATGACTATTCACAAAACTCAGGGCTCAGAGTTTGGCCATGTAGCGCTTATTGTTGCCCCTCAAGCCGAACGTTTGTTGTCTTCTCAGTTACTTTATACTGCAGTTACGCGTGCAAAAGTGACATGTAGTATTAAAGTTAGTGAATATGTGTGGCGTAAAGCTGTAGGTAATAAGACCCAGCGTTGGTCTGGCCTAGCGAGTTTGCTTCGTGCAAAGCAAAGCGGCCAATTTAAGTCGCTAATCTAAGCCACGTTTTTAATGAGATATGCGAGTGGCTAAAATTTGTTCGAAAAGCAGGTTTAACTCAGTCACTTTAAGTTGCTGGTTGAACTCTTCTGGGTTGGTAATAGCGTAAGTTTTTTGGCGCACTATTAAGTATGCTTTGGCCCCTTGTACTAGGCTAAAGGACACACTAGGGAAACGCTTTAAACATTGATTAAAGAAGGTCATGTTGTTGGCTACGGACATGTGTTTGGCACTGGGGTACACCTGTTCTAAGCTTTGTGCGTGAATATTAATTTTTTGATAACGTTCAATGTTAACAAATACTATAGGATCAAATACTTGCATGCCTTTTTGGTTGCCCGTTACGCTAGTTAAGGGGAATTGGCCTTTGGGTACACTGTTGTCGAAAAAGGTGAATTCGTAGCGTGGGCTAGTATGGGCCAGCCACTTAAATATGAGTTTAGGGATGCCTTGATAAGCTTCTACGCTGTGGCCCAAAAAGTCTTCAACAGACTTGTATCGTCCACGTTGTTGGCCTCGTATCCACCCTCGCTCTACAGTCTCCTCTGGCGGTGTTATTACAAAATACATGTGCATAATATGAGCGTATTTGGCATAGGTACCATGTAACACCTTTTGTACTTGCTCCGTTGAAAAACTGTCAAACCTAAAACGGTCTACCAAAATGTTAGGAATGGATTGGTTTTGTTGGCCTGTACGTCTAATGTAACGGTCTAACTTGCCGTCAATAATATTAACTTCGTTACTAGTAAAGCGACCTGAATATTTATAATGAGGGCCAAGTGATTCATAGTCTAATAGCTGGCGGCGCCAGATGTCTGGGCTAATAATTCCATACAGGGAAGACTCAATACCCCGTTGCCCCATGGTTTGTTTTAATAAAGGCCTGAGGGTACTTTTGCCTGCTGCAGAGGCCCCTTTTAGGCTAATGATCACCGGTTTCTTGACTCGGCGTAATAGTTGGTAGCTGTTGGCAGCTACTGCAGCATCGATGGCTGGTTCTATTAACTTTCCAATCATAAAACTGCCGTAGTTGTTAAGCACATGGCGGCAAATAATACGGCTCATAAAATCCTTGTCATTACCTATCAATCCACGTGTTGAGGCCACAGAACCTAATATTTGATAACTACTTTTGTACACCGCTTTAATTAAAGGGTCTGCATGGGCAAGACCGGTTTTTTTTAGTTGGTTTATGGCCTTAAATTGGATTTCTTCGCCGCTGAGTAAGGGCTTTTTAGTCATCTGTTTTTTACCCCAAGGCCAAAATCCTTTTTTAACCTTTGGAGCTGGCTGTGAATTGAGCATTACCTCTTCTGTGAGTAACCGATCGGTTTCTAGCTTTATCGCAACAGATAAGCTTTCAAATTCGGCTTCAATAGAGTCATATAAAGGACCAATGTGCTGATGTAAAATGTCGTTAGTGATGCGCCGAAAATTGATACCAAAATCTTCTTCGTGTTCTGCTTCGGGTATGTGGATGTTGGCACCCACTCGCACAATAAGCTCGTGCAGCACCAAACGCCATGAAGTAAAACCTACTAAATGTTCTGGCTTAAGGCCCGTTAGGCTTGCGATTTCCTGAACTTCGTCGTAGCTGGTATAAACGTTTGGAGCTTGAAAAATAGTTTCTAGATCACTCAACTCCCGTGGTAAATTGGCGCTTAAGCCAGGGTTCCATGCACTGTATTCTTGTTGTTTTTGCATCTGAGGCGTCTATACTATGATCGATAACCACATTTATAGCAGATTTCCCTAAGCACGTCAGTGTCATTGCCGTGTGACTCAATCTAGTTCCGCAGTCTATGGATTGCCACGTCACTTTGTTCCTCGCAAAGACGGTTCCGGTGGGATGGCCAAGTGGTTGCCCTGTACATTTTCTTTGCTAACGAAGCAATCCAAGTTTCAAGCCTCAAGCCTTTAAAAAATATTAAACAACCCCATTATGTAAAGGCTAGTATCTACTACAAACGCCATTAACGAACCAATATGCCAATATGACTTACGCCTTAGAAATCACCCAGCTGCACAAAATATATGACAATGGCTTTGAGGCTCTAAAAGGCATCAGCTTAAAAGTTGAACAGGGCGATTTTTTCGCTTTGTTAGGTCCTAACGGAGCGGGCAAGTCCACTACCTTGGGCGTAGTGTCTTCTTTGGTTAATAAAACCAAGGGTTCAGTAAAAGTGTTTGGCTACGACTTAGACACGCAAGTAAGCCAAGCTAAATGTTTGATGGGTGTAGTGCCGCAAGAATTTAACTTTAACATGTTTGAAAAAGTGCAAGACGTAGTGGTACAGCAAGCGGGGTACTATGGCATTCCACGAGACGAAGCCATCCGGCGAACTGAGCAGTTACTTAAACAATTGGGCCTGTGGGACAAGCGCGATGACGCATCTCGCAATTTGTCTGGCGGTATGAAGCGTCGTTTAATGATCGCTCGTGCGTTAGTTCACAAGCCTAAACTACTTATCCTTGATGAGCCCACTGCAGGTGTAGATATTGAGCTACGCCGCTCTATGTGGGAATTCCTTACACGTATTAATGAACAAGGCACAACCATTATCCTCACCACCCATTATTTGGAAGAAGCAGAAAATCTGTGTCGCAATATTGCCATTATCGACAGTGGCGACATCATTAAACATAGCCCTATGCAAGACCTGCTAAAAACCATTAACACTGAAACCATAGTGCTAAATTTGCAAGAACCTCTGGTTAACCTTCCGGAAGTAGAGGGCTATCACTTATTATTAGTTAACGACATGCATATAGAAATAACCCTAAACCAAGGGCAAGATATCAACAACGTATTTGTAGTGTTAACAGCTGCAGGAATAAAAGTAACAAGCATGCGCAATAAGACCAATCGTTTAGAAGAGTTATTTGTGAACCTAGTTACTAGCAATAAGACTGATTTACAAGGAGTAAGCGCATAGTGTCTACCTATGAAATTTATATCGCTTACTTAACTATTGTACGTAAAGAAATTAAGCGATTTATGCGTATTTGGGTACAAACCTTATTACCACCCTCAATTATCATGGTGCTGTATTTTATTATTTTCGGTAATTTAATTGGTAGTCGTATTGGTCAGATGGGTGGCTTTGATTATATGCAGTTTATCGTGCCGGGTTTGATCATGATGTCTGTGATAACTAACTCCTATGGCAACGTAGTGTCTTCGTTTTATAGCACCAAGTATCAAGGCAGTTTAGAAGAAATGTTAGTTTCGCCTATGCCTAATTGGGTGATATTAGCAGGATACGTTACCGGTGGCGTGGCCCGAGGTTTGGCTGTAGGCACTATTGTTACCAGCCTATCGTTATTCTTCACCCAACTGGAAGTTTATAATTTGGGCATCATTATATTAGTGGTGCTAATGACTTCCATCTTGTTTAGTTTGGGTGGTTTTGTTAACGCAGTATTTGCTAACAGTTTCGACGATATAGCCATTGTTCCAACATTTATCCTAACTCCCTTAACTTACCTAGGTGGTGTTTTTTATTCTATCGATCTACTGCCTGATTTTTGGGCAGGAGCGTCACAATTCAACCCTATTTTATACATGGTAAATGCCTTTCGTTATGGCATCTTGGGTGTTTCAGACATTCCAGTGGGATACGCGTTGTTGGTGATCAGCGCCTTTATCATCGCCTTGTATAGCTACTGTATGCACCTATTGAATACTGGTAAGGGCATTCGTAAATAATAGCCTTGCCTTGGAGAAAACCATGCAACAAAATGATTTTATTGAAGCGTCACCCTTAGGTGACAAAAGCGCCTATGTAACGGCATATACGCCAAGTTTATTATTCCCTATTCCGCGCAATACACCTTGGCAGCCAGAGTTTACTACCCGACCGTTTTATGGCATTGACGTTTGGAATGCTTTTGAAGTGTCTTGGCTAAATGAAAAAGGATTGCCAAAAATGGCACTGGCCGAATTCCGTATCCCGGCCGACAGTCCCAATATTATTGAAAGTAAGTCCTTTAAACTGTATTTAAACTCTTTTAATCAAACCAAGATGGAAAACATATCGCAAGTGCAGACTGCGATGGAAGATGATCTATCTGAAGCAGCAGGTGCAGAAGTAAAGGTTGCTTTGTATAGTCTGCGTGATATGGCTATGCCGGTATTGCCAACGCCTGGGGCAAGCATAGATCAACAAGATATAGAGATTACCACCTACACGCCTGATGCTAGTTTGTTATCCTCTGACGTTAGCACCTATCGTACGGAAATTTTGCACAGTAATTTACTTAAAAGTAACTGCCCCGTTACAGGGCAGCCAGACTGGGCCACCTTGATTGTAGAGTACGAAGGCCCAACGATTAATAGGGCAGGGCTTCTAGCCTATATTGTTTCTTATCGTGAACACGGTGACTTCCACGAACAGTGTGTAGAGCAAATTTTCCTTGATATAAAAGCACAATGTAAGCCTGGTCAACTCACTGTGTATGCCCGGTATGTAAGGCGTGGTGGCTTAGATATTAATCCTTATCGTTCTACTAGGCCCTTGGCACCTAGTAATCATCGTACTCAGCGACAATAGCCCTTTATAGGTATTTTTTATGGAATTATTACACGGTTTACTCAATCGGGTTTCGATTCACAGATTGGAAGCTCCAGGGCCAACGGAAGGTCAGTTAGAAATGATCCTGCAAGCCGCTTTGAGAGCGCCAGACCATGGCAACCTTAAGCCGTGGCGCAGTGTTATGGTGGCGGGTGAGGGCCTTACAAGGCTTGGGCAGCTGCTCCAGCAAGCGCAGTTAGAGCGTCATCCAGACAGTGATGCAGAAACATTGGAAAGGTGCCTCAATATGCCATACCGGGCTCCCAGCATTATGGTATTGATCGCTAGCCCTACGGAGCATCCTAAAGTCCCTACGGAAGAGCAAGTGCAGGCTACGGCAGCCGCGGGGCATGCCATGTTACTTGCCGCCTACGCGCAGGACATTGGAGCAGTATGGCGCACAGGCTGGGTGGTAAGTCATCCAATGGTAAGGCGAGCATTCGATCTTGAAGAACGCGAAGAAATCATTGCTATGATTTATATGGGTACTCCTTCGGTAGAGCCAAGGCCTGCACGTATAATAAGTAGCCACGAGTTTATTAAACATTGGGATTAATGCGTTGAATTTTATTGCTTTTTATCTAGCAAAAGCATAAAATTTCCGCCTCCAAATGGTGAGGTGTCCGAGTGGTCTAAGGAGCACGCCTGGAAAGCGTGTGTACCGCAAGGTACCGAGGGTTCGAATCCCTCCCTCACCGCCATATATAAGCCTTAAGTATTTTATACTTGGGGCTTTTTTTATACATGTTTGTTTTGTGAACCGTCAGTAAAACCGTCAAATGAGTTTGTTACATCGTTGAATTAAGAGACGGAGCTATTAAGAAGTATTTTCACATCCTGTTATTAAACCTGTGGGCAACTTCTTTTGTTGTCCATGGCTTTTCCCCACGTCCCGAAGGGCTTGAGTTGGTCACGAAGTGAATCGTCCACAAGTCCATAGGTAGGTAAATGTTTGGAGCCTACGGCTTTACAGGTGGATACTGCCCCTTCTGTTAACCATGCTGGCGACAATGGCACAGATGAGATATCCCGTCGTATCATTTGGTCTAAAAAGCTGGTTCAAATGCCGGCAACTGTACCTTAACGTTCCGGTTAGATAGCCAGTCTAAAGATAGTCTCGATCTAGCTAATTTGCATCATTAGATGATTACACCTCCTTGGCTTTTTGGCCATCTTTGTCAGAGTCAGATGGTCCTTCGTCATCCCAAGCTTTCACCAAACCTTGGCCAGCTTTGCCAGCTCCAGCAACTATTGAGGCTCGGATAGATGCAAAGCTGAGCGTTGCAGCTTTAGCCTTAAGCTGGTCATCTGTTAGCTCTGAATTCAACACACCCAGCACGAATATGCCTGTAGCTCTGCGAACGTCTTTCGCGGTCGGTATAACCTCTTTGATGCATGAGCTACCTAGTGTAGCTTCGTCTGCTATCAGCTCTACAGAGGCAGCTGTTAGCTATAGGGGGAGGTTGGTGCTTTGCTTAACGATCGTTTTTAAGTTGGTGGTAATTGATTTACTCATGGTTCATTTCCTTTTGAAATGGGTCCCCTATTCCGAAGTGGAGGGGGTACCCTGTATATAGGCGCTGTAACACCTATATACGGAACCAGAAGTTATGAAAAAATTATTTACACTGGTCACTAAAATGAAATTTTAGTTATATTTCCCATACAATTTTTTTCAAAAATTCTATTATTGAGGGCCAATTAACCATCGCTAATTCAATGATGCAATGCTGAGCAAGGTTATGCTCGATGGTGTTGAGAAAGGCATGCTATCACCCCCAGTCCATGATGCTGTGACTGTTAAGCAATGTGACGCGCGGGCTAAAGAGGCTATGGAATGTGTGGTCATCAGAGGCACAAGAAACCTGTAAGAGAGCCTCAGCTAGATCATCGCCATCACAATACAGATAGGCTACTGGAATATTCTGCACTCTAGCTAGATGTTGTGCAGTATGATAGTTAGTACAGGCGGATTTCAGGATAATTGTCGACTTAAACTCTCCAATCCGTGTAGTAGTATTTGGCTCGATTCTCCATCGTCTCCAACCATTTTTTTTCTCGACACTAATTTTAGCGCTTTTGCCTGATGATTCAACAACTCAATTTTTGCGGGTGTGAGGTCTTCTTTATCGTTAAGTATTTGATCTGCACTGGTGGCTATGGTCGTAATCAGAGGGTAGCCAAACTGACCTCCAGCTCCTTTAATAATATGAGCTAAC
>Ga0115004_10004511_pt1 | contig 11115 bp, 8 predicted proteins | sample ArcticOcean_MG_C_10_FD_88737 | JGI IMG/M metagenome (GOLD analysis project Ga0115004, IMG submission 88737) | Marine microbial communities from western Arctic Ocean - ArcticOcean_MG_CB11_90 | ecosystem: Environmental > Aquatic > Marine > Oceanic | place: Arctic Ocean: Canada Basin | collected... | reverse complement strand
GCACGCCGAGGGTTGTTAAGAATTTTTTCTCGGTGTTCGGGGCTTAAGTCGACCCCGTCGGCAAGTTCAGCTGCAACAAAAAGCTCGCCTAACTTGGTTAACGATTGCTCCTGCAATAATAGAAATCTTGACGGGCGTAGCAGGGCATGATCGGCGGCACGTAATGCCGATTGGATGATCGCATCGAGCTGTTCCGAAGAGGGTGCGGGTGTCGTGAGCCGAGGACTTGAGCGCCGAGTGGTCAGGGCATCGAGTGCGTCCATAAGTGGGTTCCTAAAACTTTTTCTGATGGGTTGCAGCTTACTGGATTTGATCGACTTCGCGTACCCCTCAGCGCGAATCATTTTTACGCCATAGGCGAATAGCCACAAAATTTGCAAGGAATAACGCGTGATAAAACAATGAATTGTCATTATAGAGTGGTTCAAATGCCGTGATACTGTCACATTTTTGATGGTATACTTTTCTCGCAAAGTGACGACACATTGCAGTAAGCAATTGTGACTTCCCTCACTCGGCACGCGGCCGCTTTAGGCGATCATAAGCAATGCAGGTTAGCCACTGGTCTCACTTGCATTTTCCAGCGTAGGATCGGACATTGGGCGCTAATAAAGTGATTGCTTTTAACGAGGCAAAGCTGCGAAATTTTCTCAAAAAAATAGGATTGCTCTAGTTATGAATTCGAAGGCAGACGTCATCGCAATAAGCACCGAACGTGCGCCATACCCGCAAGCCAAATCTCGATGGTTTGGTAGCGTGAAGCGTGAGCGATTACGTTTAGTGTTTGCCTTCTACTCGCCGGATGGCAATGAGATCGCAATGCCTATCGCGAGTATGTCTGCCTATCTCAAGCGCGACTTTCCTTGGGTCGATGTTATCAATGAGCCGATCTTGATTCTCCGCGATGAAGAGCAATACTCGCCAACCAATTACGCCGAAATGATAGAAGCGCATGACGCTGACGTTATCGCCTTCTCGGTAATGAGCCCGCACTGGTATCCGATGGAGCCTTACTTCGAAGAGCTCAAAAACCTACTGCCTAATCTACCTATTGTCATCGGTGGTTATCAGGCGATGCTGTCTCAGCAGCAGACGATCGAAAACCCTAATGTTGACTACATTTGCACTGGCGATGGCGAATACGCGATAGGTAACGTGGTCCAGCACTTGAAGGGCACAAAAGACGGTCACGCTGATGGCATGTGGGAAAAGCTACTCGACGGTGAGGTTTATGAATCAGAGCCACATCAAATAGGCGATCTCGCATCGCTGCCATTCCCAGACTACGAAGTATTTGCAAAGGAAGACGGCTTTAAAGATGTGAATTCATCCATCTTCGGCCCGAAGGGCAAGCTAGTGCTGCCAGTTATGACTGGCCGTGGCTGCCCTTACCGCTGCACATACTGCTGCAACACGCCAATTCTCGAGGGCTGGAAAACTAAGAAAACCTTCCTACGAAAATATGACCCACAGGACATGGTCGACGAATTAGTTCGCCTCCGAGATAAATTTAACGTTGGCTATTTCGAGTTCTGGGATGAGCTGTTCTTGTCGAACCTGAAATTTGTGCGAGCCTTCTTTACGCTCTACAAAGAACAGCTTGGGTTGCCGTTTTCTATCAACTCACGCGTTGAGGTGATGAACGAGGAGTTTTGTAAGACAGCTGCCGAGGCTGGATGCCATACGATTTGGTTTGGGATCGAAAGTGGCGACGAAGAGTTCCGCGCAAAAATGTTAGGGCGCAAGATGACGAATGAGCAGGTCATCGCAGCCGCTGAGAATTGCAAAAAAGCGGGAATTAACCGCCTGACATTTAATATCGTTGGCGCGCCATTAGAGACCGCGGAAAATATGCGGCAGACCCTCGAGTTAAATCGACTCATCGCCCCCGAGCACTTTTTCTTCTTTCCGTATATTCCGCTACGTGGAACGCCGCTTTATAACATAGCCAAAGAAGAAGGCCTGCTGTTAGAGAATAAGCGCAATCTGCATTACCTATCAGCTGCGAATGACAGGCAGTTCACGCTCAATATGAAAGAGCGCCCTGAGTTACTGACAGCCGAGGATTACGATCAGATCTGCAAAGAGATGCTTGCCTTCCAAGAGGCGAACAATCGCCTAAGCTATTCGGATGAAGAGACCGGCGAGACTTCGCCGATGACGGTCGAGGACAAGAGTTTCTCGCTCGTGGAAGATCCTGCGCCTCAGGTTAACGCTGAGCCTAACGTTGACTTAGCGCCTGTCGCAGACGACTCTGTGCAACAATTTACGCCTCCTGCGTCGCATATTCCGGCCGCAGAAAAGGCGTCATTGCTAGACGGCGTGAAGGGCTTTTTCCGCAGCTAGCGCGCGCTTGACCGTTATCCAGCTGATTATCGCCATGAGGCTGTTGGCAAAGACGGCGCCGCCGAAAAAGCCTGGCACGCCGAAAAACCTGCTGCCTAGATAAGCGCACGGAACGTAGAGCACAAAGAACCGAGCGACGCTTAGATAGAGCGCCGTTATTGGGCGATGCATGGCATTGAGTGACGAGTTACTCAGAATAATAATGCCCTGCATGCCGTATCCAATCGGCAGAATCCAAATAAAGAGGCGCAGTGTCTCGAGTACCTCTGGGTCTGATGTGAAGACCCTCGCTATCCATGGTGCAGCCAGCACTAGCAAGAGATAGACGGCAAGCTGCCATATCATGATGAAGCGAAGGCTCATGCTATAGGCTTCTTTAATCCTGTCTAAACGACCCGCGCCATAATTTTGGCTAATAAGCGGCGGCAAAGTCGATGACATCGCAAGTATTAGCAATGTCGCTATAGGCTCGAGCCTTGCACCTACCCCAAAGGCTGCGACGACACTGGTTCCAAATCCTGCTGCAATCGCTGTCATCGTGCCCATTGCGAGTGGCGTCATCATGTTGGCGCCCGCAGCTGGCAGTCCTATCCTTAGCATCTCACGTGATGAGCTTATCAATATTTGCCGACTCGGAAGGCGAGTGCTAATCAGCCGGTGTTTAATAGCAAGGTGATAAAAGAGATAACCATAGCCAACTGTCCAGGCGGCAAGGGTTGCGATTGCTGCGCCTTTAATACCCATCGCAGGGACAGGTCCGTAACCGAAGATGAGCAGAGGGTCGAGGAGGGCGTTAATTAGTCCAGATCCTGCCATGATAATGCTCGGCGTTTTCGAATCGCCATGGGCGCGGAGGATGCTGTTCGCGGTCATTAAGCCGACCAAAAGCACGCTGCCTGGAAACCAAATGCTCATATAGTCGTGAATAAGCGCAATGAGACCTGTATCAGCGCCCATCAGGGCAAAAAGGGGCTCCATGAAAAACCAGCAGGCTGCTATGAGCACCGCAGCGAAAAGCAGCGCAACGTAGTTGATGACCGTCGAGCTTTCTTTCGCGCGCTCGAGCTCTTCGCGGCCAATGTATTTGGCGACGACAGCTGAGGCTCCAATGCCGAGGCCGATCGCGAGGCTCATGATGGTGAAGGTGACGGGGAAGGTGAAGCTGATAGCCGTGAGTTCGGCGGTGCCAAGCAGGCTGACGAAGAATGTGTCTACAAGGCTAAATGTAAACATCATGAACATGCCGACGATCATCGGCAAAGTCATACGGATTAGTGAGGCCTTGATCGAGCCCTCAATGAGGCTGTGTTTTTTTTGTTGGGTAGGCGTCTCAGTGCGCTGGCTAGTATTCGATGACTCGTTTGACATAGCGCGCCTACCCCGTGTGATTGCTATTGAAAGCGGTTATTTCTTAGCCTGACGTAGCTTAACCATCTGCTTAAGAATTTTAGGGTTGGCAAATAAGAGTTCTTGAGCGCTTGAGTAATCTGGGCTTGCGAGCTCAGAGCCGATTAAGCCGCCTGCCTCTTTAAGTATTAAAGCGGCTGCATCGATTGAGTGACCAGCTCCCGCATCGTTGGGCGCCCAGCCGCCCTGAAGTCGATCTGCGGCGGTACTCAAGATATCTAAGGCTGTACAGCCTGAGATCCGCACGCGAGCGCCGGCAGCAACGACAGCGCGCTGCAAATCAAGCAGCGTCTCAATATCATCTGCCTCGCCGTTAAGCCCAACGAGCGCGCCAGCGACAAGCTCTGTCTCACGGCCGACGCGGAGTCGTCGTGAATTGAGCTGTGCGCCACCGCCACGAGAGGCGACAAATTCTTCGTTTGTCATCGGGTAGATAACAGCTGCGTGTTGAATTACGCCGTCTACTTTGCAGGCAAGCGACACAGCAAACTGAGTGTAGCCGCGCGCGAAATTACGATTGCCAATGAGGGGGTCTATAAGCCAGACGATGTCTTTTCGCGCGCCGGCACGGAGGCCAGTTGCGCGTGAATCGATGCTGTGATCGGGGTAGGCTTTGAGTAGGTGGTATTGCAGCGTCTTGTCGGAATCGAGGTCCATCGACGTTAGAAACGAATCGGGCTCGTCGTTAATCACTTTAATTCGATCGAGTCTATCGCTGCTGTGGGCTATCGCCTCGGCGGCATCACGCGCTGCTTTCAGCGCAATATTTATCATTGGGTGCATTAAACCGGTCCTATCAACGTGGTTCTACCAAGGTGATCCCTGCGTGCGCAGTTTTTCACGCCAATTTACGAGAAATAAACTCGATGGATAGGCGCGCGAGGCGAAAGCAGAAAAAGTAAAGAGCGAGAGAGCCGCCGAATCTAGGCTGCGATAAGAGGTCTCCAATGACACGATGATAACAGAAGAGTGTTGATGCGATGAATTTGTTTATCGATATCCCCGCGTTATTTGGCTAGTCGATCACTGCGTGCATACTGCTATAATACTAAATTACTGCATTTTCCCGAGGAATCCTCCACTTGAACATTGAGAAAAAGCCCTCTGCTGCCGAATGGATGCCAGCATTAGATCCAAGCCAAATAGCGGTGGTGCTCGTTAATACCTCGCATCCTGGCAACATTGGCGCTACTGCTCGGGCTATGAAAAACATGGGGCTTACACAGTTAATCCTCGTCGATCCCGAGGATTTTCCTAGCGGTGCGGCTACCGCACGAGCTGTCTCTGCGGTCGATATACTCGAGAACGCGCGTGTTGTCAGCACGCTCGAAGAGGCGGTTGCCGATAGCGGTCTTATTATTGGCACCAGTGCTCGATCGAGAAAGCTGCCGTGGCCCATGCTCGACGGCGAAAGCTGCGCCGATAAGGTCTTTCTAGAACACAAGACCAACAAAGTTGCCCTAGTATTTGGTCGCGAAGATTCGGGCCTGAATAACGAGGAGCTGCAACTCTGTCAGTACCACGTTCAGATACCAACCTCGCCCGAATGCAGTTCGCTTAATTTGTCGGCGGCGGTGATGGTTATTACGTATGAACTAGCAAAGCGGGCAAGCCACCGAGAAGACGCGGTGAAATTACCCGAAGATGATTTTTGGGATCAAGAGCGAGCTACCGCAGACGAGAACGAGCGTTTCTTCGCGCACCTCGAGAAGGTGATGATCGCGATCAGGTTTCACGACCCAGACAATCCCCGCCAACTCATGCAGAGAATGCGCCGGCTCTTCGGGCGCATCCGCATTGATGTGATGGAGATGAATATTCTGCGCGGAATACTAAGTAATATCGAGTGGCATATCAAAACGCGCGAAGAGCGCAAAGTCCCTCCTCGAGGCGCAACGATTGAGCAACTCGAAGAGGAAATGTCTAAAGAGTAGGATTAGCGCCGAGCGCGAGCCGATTGGCCTGCGCTCTTGCCACGGCCACCTCGGGCCGGCTTGCCTCCACCCATAGGTCTGCCTTTGGCTTGTTCATGCGGCACCAAATGCTTCTCTTCATTGCCAATCAGATCCGTGCGCCCAAGTTTGGTGAGTGCAGTTCGCAGCATTGGCCAGTTTTTTTCGTCGTGATAGCGCAAGAATGCTTTCTGCAAGCGACGCTGTTCTAAGTTTTTTGACACCTTCACTTTGTCGCTTTTATAGCGCACTTTTTCGAGCGGATTACGTTCGGAATAGTACATTGCCGTCGCAAGAGCCATCGGCGAAGGGTAGAAGGTTTGTACTTGGTCTGGCTTAAACTTCCTCTCCTTTAACCACAGGCTAAGATTGAGCATGTCTTCGTCGTCGCTGCCTGGATGTGCCGCGATGAAATAAGGAATCAAATACTGTTCTTTGCCGGCTTTCTTGGAGAATTTATCGAACAGTCTCTTGAATTCATCATACGCTGAGATGCTCGGCTTCATCATCTTAGCGAGTGTCTTGTCTTCGCTGTGCTCGGGCGCAATTTTTAAATAACCGCCAACGTGATGAGAGACGAGTTCTTCGATGTACTCGGGATCTTTTAATGCGAGGTCGTAACGTAATCCGCTTGCTATCGCTACGCGCTTAACGCCCGGGATTGCACGCGCTTTTCGATAGAGTTGGGTCGTCGGCTTGTGGTCGGTTTCGAGGTGTTTGCAAATACTTGGATAAACACACGACAGCCGCTTACAGGTTTTCTGAATAGCAGGCGATTTACAGTTGAGCTTATACATATTGGCGGTAGGCCCGCCGAGGTCTGAAATAGTGCCTGTGAAACCTGGCACCATGTCGCGAATTTTCTCGATCTCGCTGAGGATCGACTCCTCTGATCGGCTCTGAATAATACGGCCTTCGTGTTCGGTAATCGAACAGAACGTGCAGCCACCGAAACAGCCACGCATGATATTGACCGACGTTTTAATCATGTCATAGGCGGGAATTCGTGCGTCGCCATACGAAGGGTGAGGGCGGCGCTTGTAGTCGAAGCTAAATACCCAGTCCATTTCTTCTGTTTCGAGAGGAATGGGCGGCGGGTTAACCCATACCTCGAGCGTGTCGTGACGCTGCACAAGAGTCTTCGCATTATAGGGATTCGCTTCTTGATGCAGCACGCGCGAGGCATGCGCGTAGAGCGCAGGATCGTTAATCACTTTTCTAAACGAGGGTAGGCGAATGTAGGTTGTCTTGGCGTCGTATTTTTCTTTGCGCTGCAGAGGCATCGGAATTATTTTGATCGCCTGGGCTGTGTCCGGCGCATCGATCGTCTCTTTTTCGGCCTTCGCAGCAGCGTCGGCGTCTGGTTCGCGGTCGTGGAAGTCATACGGGTTTGGGATGCTTTCGATTTTTGAGGGCCAATCGATGCGCGTCGAGTCTATTTCTGTCCAGCCTTCTGGCAAGTCTTTGAGTACCACGGCTGCGCCGCGCATCTGCCAAAGTTCTTTCACCTCTTTGCCATTAGCAATTTCGTGTGCGACCTCGACGAGTGCGCGCTCGGAATTACCGTAAAGCAGGATGTCGGCGTTCGAGTCGATAAGCACAGAGCGGCGCACGGCGTCGGTCCAATAATCGTATTGGGCGATGCGCCTGAGGCTTGCCTCGATACCACCAATAACGATCGGTGTATCGTAATAGGCTTCGCGGCAGCGCTGGCTGTAGACGATTACCGAACGGTCGGGGCGTTTGCCTGCCTCGGCATGCGGTGTGTAGGCGTCGTCGTTACGGAGCCTGAGATCCGCAGTATAGCGATTGATCAGCGAGTCCATGTTGCCGCCGGTGACGCCGAAGAATAGATTCGGCTTGCCCAGCTGCTTAAAGGGTTCGGCACTGTCCCATTCTGGCTGCGCGATAATACCTACGCGAAAGCCCTGTGCTTCGAGCAAGCGCCCCACAACAGCCATGCCGAAGCTCGGATGGTCTACATACGCATCGGCGGTCACGATAATAATGTCGCAGCTGTCCCAGCCGAGTTCATCCATTTCGGCGCGCGACATGGGCAGATATGGCGCAGTATCGAAACACTCTGCCCAGTACTTTGGGTAGGAGAACAGCTTGCGCGGCTTGAATTCATCTACCGGTTCGTTCGAATGTTTTTGCGCCATGATGTGCTCGTTTCCCAGTCTCGCTGCACCGTCGGCTCGCTCTTTAGAGACAAGCGGCAGAAGGCTAGGTGATTGTATGAATTAAAAATGAAGTAAAAGCGACGCTATCGAAGCTATGCACTTGAAATAGTTGGGTAGTATATCGCGTCTGCGCAAAGGTTTCGTGATTAGTTTTTGTAATGAGGGTGATAGCCTAGCGCAGGTTTCTATTGCTGCGAAACGACGGGTTGGATTCGATAAGCGCAGCGTCTCGCACCGTCTAATAAATAGTCACCTCGCTCGATTGTAGCGTGACCTTCGAGCAGTTTTTCGAAAAGAGAGAATTCGGCTGCGCAAAGGGCAGAGCAACTGCTCGCTGCGGCGAAAATGGGGCAGTGATTCTCGATGAGCAACCAGCCGGTTGGGGTCAGCCTCAGCTCGGCCAGAAAGCCCTCGGCTGTGCGTTTCGCGCAGAGCGCCTCTAAGGTGTCACTCAGGCTGAGCTGGGGATCAGGAATTTCGGCTCGGTAGCTTGCAAGCATTGAAGCGTTGTCATTGTCGATGAGTTGGCGCAGACCGGCGTCGCCGAAGGTCTTTACAGCTTCGGTTATGAGCGCGACGGCGATGCGTGCGTGCCCGTCGGTAAACAAGCTGTGTCCCTGTTCGGTCAGCTTCCACAGCGTAACCGGGCGTCCTCGGGTCTGATGACTGAGTTGAGCGTGTTTAACAAAGCATTTTTCCTGTAGCTGAGTGAGATGCTGGCGCACACCCATCGTTGTCAGCTCGAGCTGCCCGGCGAGTATTTTGATCGACTGCGGCCCACGGCTTTTCAGTCGGCTCACCAGCTGCGCTTGAGTCTTAGGTAAGAGTGACAGGTCAGTCATAAGGTTTTCCATGGGCGGTTGATTACGCTTTCGGCGCAATTAACAAATAGTTTACTTTATAAAATACTGGAGGTAACGGGAAGAACTTCTGTGGGTGCTGTCTATGGGTGCTTTCTGTGGGAGCTGTCTGTGGGTATTTAGGGAAGGCTAGTTGGAACTTGGGCGAGGGAGCATGTTAGTGTCTCCCTCTCAAAAGCGACTTCTTGGTAAAGCACTGCGTGCAGAGTCGCGACGAATGAATAGATTAATAAGAAAAAAGGGATAAATTATCGATTCTTTGCCTACAGCAGCACAGGCTTCGACTAGCCAGTGGCCGCTTTTAGTGACGTTTGTCGTCTATTTGCTTGGCATTTTGTTACTAGGCATTCGTGCCTATCGCCAGACACATGATCTCGGGGACTATCTACTCGGTGGCCGCAAATTAGGCGCTGCGGTCACCGCGCTTTCTGTAGGCGCGTCAGACATGAGCGGGTGGCTTCTCCTTGGCCTGCCCGGCGCTGTTTATTTATCTGGTTTGCAGGAAAGTTGGATTGGTATCGGCCTGGTCGTTGGCGCCTACCTAAACTGGATCCTCGTTGCTCGCAGGCTCCGGGTGTTTAGTTTTCACGCCAATAATTCCCTCACGCTCCCCGACTATCTCGAGAACCGTTTCAAAGACGACAGCAGGCTGTTGAGGATTCTATCGGCGGCAGTCATCTTACTGTTTTTTACTTTCTACGCCGCATCAGGGCTAGTCAGCGGGGCAATTCTGTTTGAAAGCAGCTTCGGTCTCGATTATGGGGTTGCATTGATTATTGGCGCGGTAGTCATCGTGTCTTATACCTTTGTAGGCGGCTTTTTAGCAGTTGCTTGGACCGATGCGATTCAGGCGTGTCTCATGGCCGCTGCACTGGTAATGACGCCAATTGCTGTATTCTCGGCAGTGGGCGGCACGCGCGAAGTACTGGATCAGGTAGCCCTGATTAATCCAACTGGCCTCGATCTTTTCGGCGATGTTGGTGCGCTTGGATTATTGAGTCTGATAGCTTGGGGGCTTGGCTACGCCGGCCAGCCGCATATTCTCACGCGGTTCATGGCTATCGAAGATCCCGCCCAATTAACCTCAGCACGCCGCCTCGCGATGAGTTGGATGGTGGTCATGCTCGCAGGTTCCGTCGCTACGGGCTTCGCCGGTATGGCCTATTTCGCGGCTGCGCCGCTTGCGAATCCCGAAACCGTTTTTATTAGCCTGAGTCAGGCACTGTTTAATCCATGGATGGCAGGCGTGATCACCGCCGCAATCTTGTCGGCAATAATGTCGACTATCGATTCGCAGCTGCTTGTGTGTTCGTCGGTTATTAGCGAAGACTTTTACAGAACATTCCTCCGCCCGCACGCGAGCAGCAGCGAACTCGTGATGGTGAGCCGCCTTGCGGTTGTAGGCGTGGCACTCATCTCGTTAGTTATCGCGATGGATCGAGAAAGCCGCGTGCTCGATTTAGTGAGTTATGCGTGGGCAGGCTTTGGTGCTGCGTTTGGGCCAGTTATTTTATTGTCACTCTTTATGCGCAGCATGACGGCTCAAGGCGCAATCGCAGGCATGCTGGCCGGCGCCATTACAGTCGTGGTGTGGTCTAACCTCGTCGGCGGAATTTTCGATCTTTACGAGATTGTTCCAGGTTTTGCCGTTTCACTCATTTGCGTGCTTGCCGCGAGTCTGCGTTGGCCTGAGCGCCGCGAGGCAGTATTGGGGCAGTTTGATGAGGCAAGGGCGCTGTCCCGGGCCTTCGATCAAACAGCGAGCGTTGCAGTGTCAGCCGAGTCACTCGATCGCTAATGCGGCAGGCAAGTGACGTTGCTTTTTATCGGTTCGCGGCACGTGTCATCTGAATATGCGGGATTCCGTCTTCTTGGTAGGGCGTCGAAGTCGTCTCGAAGCCGAACGCCTCATAAAATCTTTCGAGATGTTGTTGCGCTGAAATGGTTATCGCTTTACCCGAAAAGAGGGCGCTACAGGCGTCGATTGCAACCCTCACTAACTCCTTACCTTGGCCTGAACCTCGAAGCGAAGGGCTTGTCACGATGCGTCCGATCGAGGCGCCGTCATATTTCACGCCAGGTGCGACGATTCGAGCGCAGCAAACCACCTCTCGCTCTGCATTGGTCGCAATAACGTGATGGGCCTTCTGATCGATGTTGTCGAGGTCAAGGTAGACGCAGTCTTGCTCAACCACAAACACTTCGCTACGCAGCCTCAGCATGGAGTAAAGCTCTGAGTTGCTGAGCGCGTCGAAAGGTTTGGTGTGCCAAGTGAGAGTCATGGGTGCCTGCTAGCGGGTGGTTTAAGCGCGAGATTTCGACGCGAGTCAGAGTCTAACACCGTGGCTTTTACTGGCAAACCTCAGG